>Ga0126339_10004319_pt1 | contig 10482 bp, 6 predicted proteins | sample OrbTmetagenome_2_FD_92532 | JGI IMG/M metagenome (GOLD analysis project Ga0126339, IMG submission 92532) | Coral microbial communities from Petempiche,Puerto Morelos, Mexico - Orbicella T R C metagenome | ecosystem: Host-associated > Invertebrates > Cnidaria > Coral | place: Petempiche,Puerto...
AAATTTATCGCTAACCTTGGGTTAGCTTAATCGGGCTTTGAACAACCTGGCCCAGATGACAATTCTGCAAGCTAGTGTGTGTAGGGCGGGATAAGCTGGTGTCATCCAACCCCACTCACATCAACCCCTCAGTAGTACGCAATTCAGAACATTCTGCAAGATGTCTTCACGACATTCAAACAAATTGAGCGCTATCAGACTAAAGTGGTATCATAAATTACGTAGTGTCTGAATTAGGTCCGGTCGGATGGTAAAATAGTTATTTAGCCCTGAGTTATTCCTGCTATTTTTCCCTAGGTGGCTTCCACATCGTCGGTTGATGCAGTGGTAGATTTTGTTTGTCAAGCAGCCACTGAGCTTGAAAGCTCGAGCAAGGTATATCATTGTGTGACTTTTGAAACGTGTAGTTTATTGTGGTTATAGGTTTAACAGTAAGAGTTCATGTGGTATGTACAGTCAGGAAGAGACTTGAATTACCTGGGTTGAAAATGAGCCTGGGTGCCACTGCGAACGGATATTCGAAAGCAGAAATTGATGAAGTCTTAAGATCCTGCGAACTAAATAAGCTAGTGCATGTGCCATCTACATTGCTTTTTTATATACCTCGTTCTTCACATTGAATTTCAGTGTTTTAGTGCACGAAAACGTTTCTTTCGATTTATATAACTGTGTTTATTTCGGTTTTCTAATAACATTTATGTCATATACGACTGTTTAGTATTTGGAGCAGATGGCAGATGCAATACAGAAGGGTATTGAAGCAGCTCAACAGGACATGGTTAAAGATGCCGAGGAAAAACTCTTGGAGGAGGTAAACGGAGTTTGGTGTCATATTAATATACGAATTACGTTAAATGATGTGTCCTGTTCAAGTTTGTTCCTTGAGCGGAGATTGCCTGTTATGGGCAAAGGACATCATGATGTCTGAAATTTGTATTAATTTTTTTTCAGTTTAGGGTGTGATGTGTCATCCTGTTAGTGTTGCTGTTATTATGAAAGTCAACATTTAACGGTTGCCATTTGAACTTAAGGAATTCACAGTCTTAACGTTGTAAAATCATTATGGTTAGCATCTTAATGACTTCTTTAACGATTCGAAAGAGTGTTACTGTTTGAACATCTTATTTAAGAACCTTACTTGAAAACACTGTAAACTATTTTTCGCGAACGGTATGCGAAAACTGCTTTTTCGGCCGTTCGAAGTTGGCTGGTTGAGCCCTAAATTGGCGGCCATCTTGGCTCGGCCAAAACAGCCTTGTGACGTCACTGGTTGTATCACTCTCATGCTGCGGTGGAAATGTAAAGTGATTATCCGAGAAAAGACTAGTGTTTTAAGCCCTCAAAGCCAGTTTTGTACCTTTTGAACACGTAGGTTTGTTGTGTAAATTTGATCATTGCTCATGAGTAAGATTGTGTTTGTCTTCATAAGGGTCTGTTACGACAAGTCCCACTCGTCGGTTCTTTTGTGAACTGGTTGTCACCTCTTCCTGAGGAACCCAAGACAATTGGAAGAACGTTCAATCTAACATCTGGTAAGTCTGTCTTACTCGATTGTGTTCCTGGTCCGCTAAGATCAGCATAGAATAAATTGTACAGCCTGTAAATTCTCAGTGGAGTGTCTCACAGATAGCCTGCGAACGCCGACGTATTTCCGGCTTTCGTTTGTCTTCGGTGGAGACAAGCGAAAGCCGAAAATACGTCTGCGTTCGCACGCTACCCCAAAGAACACATTGTTTTAACAATATTTAGCCACAAAGTGGAACATTCATCCAAACTGACAGTTGTGTTAACAAACAAACATACTTCATTTGAACAGGTAATCTACACAGTACAGAAAAAATCTACAAGTATCACATGCAAGTGCAAGATGAAGAAGATGAAGAAGCAAAACCTGTGACCCCAACAAAGTCATCTCCAAAAGTCAGCCCAACGAAGGAAAGTCCTTCAACGGCAGATTAAATGAACTCCCCGACACAACCACAGCTTCATCCTTGTACCATATACATTACAAAGTCATTAGAATTTATTGCAAAGTCAGTAGAATGCCCAAACCAAATAGTGGTCAAATTACATGTTATGTAGTATTTACAAATTACAATTATTACTGGTAAGAAAAGCATTAGACAAGCACTGTAGACCACGTCCGTGTTGCCAGGGAAAGGAATTTGTTAGCCAAAGATCCAAGACCAATCTACGAATAAATTAAATTAATTTCAAGTATTTAAATGGCAGCAAAAACCTTCAAAAAAGATGTAAAAGAAACTCTCGAAATTGGAGTTTAGTATCGTTCGTTGTCATTGAGTATTTGGGCCAAGTTAGCATCTCTTTTTTAATGGAGAATGTGTCCCGTGGCCATGGTTTCAAGTTGCCAGAAGTATTGGCTAAGCCTTTAAGTCAAACAAAAAAGTGGGGTATGGTATATTTTCATTTTATCATCAAAATATTTAGGATTTAGATACCAATATTACTATCAGGTGGCGCTTGGAAGAGGTTATGCGTCTCAGTAGCAAATGAGAAATCCTAACAGTCAATATTTAATTGCTATTATTACAGATGGCAAAAATGTTCCCGTAATTTTTCAATTATGTAGCCATTGATAGTGTTGGGTTTACTGTTTTGAGTTTTGTTCTTAAATCGATTTGCACCATTTGATATTATGCAATAATTAGGGACTTCTGCAACCCCGGGTAAATGTTGTATTGTATTAAAAGTGGACGTGTTTAGTATTTATATTAACATGCACCATCGGAAGACATCTCTCTCTGGCTAACTCTTCAGAGAACCTGATGCGTCGGTCTAATCTGATCATCCACTTCAACTCCTAACGTGCTATCGCAATCACGAGTTAAAAGGGACATTTTAGAGTTCATTGCGAGTACATCAAATACCAGCGTTGATGTAATTGCTGTGTTATCGGAGGGTATTGTGTTGATATGGTTTTTCTTTCTTAACACATCAATGAAATGAAAACAGCTCAGAGCACAAAGGTTAACTTGAGTACAGACATTGTTTGTCATTTTCATTGTGTATTTAAAAAGGCAGATGAAATCTTGTCTTGTTTCCAGAACATTCAGCAAGTAAGTGCAGCATCCACACTACGCCAGAGAAATCTGAAAACGCAGCTTAATTTCTACGGTTAGACCAACCATCCACACTAATACGTCACGAAAACGGAGCTTTTCAGAAACGTTCTTCAAACCGAAGGCTTTTCGTTTTCGTGTGGACGGAAAACATTTTGAAAACGAAGCTTTTCGTAAGCGACGGAGTCGTGATAATCGTGTGATTTCCCTGACCGCGTTTTCCTCAAACACAAATCCAAAATGACCGGTGATTGTTGCGCTTTTTAATTTCCTCCGGCGTAGCGTAGACGGAGAACATTTGATGTGTTTTCAGTGAGGCCTCCGTTTTCAAATTCCTCCTGGGTAGTGTGGATGGGGCCTAAGTGGGGATTCTGATCACATTTTTAATTTCTGGTCAGATTTCACTCAGAGATTCTAATTATATACAGGTTAGAAAGAGACCATCAAGGTAAATCTTGAAGTGAGTTCCTAAAGAGTCTTTTCAAAGGAACTCGTAATATTAGGCTTTGAACCTCATCCACATACAGAAAATAGCGAGGAGACGTTTAAAAGCATGAAACCTCTGGGGAAGATTCAGTTCCAGACGCCTTGGAGCTCAAAACGTCCAAATCTTAGTTCTGCATAAAAATAAGGGATTTCCCGTTTTACAAACTCCACATTTCTGCACTGTTTGTGAACATCACAGTTAACGGAGGCATAAATTCTAATTTTTTAAGATGCGCAGTTTTAGTTATTGTAAGCCTTTGTTTGGTACTACTGTAGGTAGTTGTAGCCGCATAAAGAAAGCTTATCTTTTGTAGTAAGGGTTTTTTGATTCATGCTTTATTGTTTTAGAAGACTTGTAAAGATTTCAGTGTTACTATATATTATAACTGGTTATTGGTTAAGAATAAAGCCATAAAACAATCGTAAACGGGTGAATGTAAATGTTTGTTTCTTTTATTTGCCTGAAATACTGCCCTAGCTGAGGCCCGTTTCTCGAAGGTCCCGAAAGGTTTTCGTAGCCGGAAAGCCGTAGCAAATTCTCAAACTTTATGATTACAAAGCTGTTTTATTCACATATTCTTAACATGAACAGAGGTTCTTTTCACACAAGAAGTTTCAGGCGTATGTACTTCTCTGTTTTTAGATACCGACTACCTAAAAATGGCTTTGCGGGCACGAAAAGTGTTCGGAACTTTCGAGAAACGGTCCCCAGGCCCGGATTGTTGGAAAGGTGGATAACGCTATCTACTGGACAAATCGCTATCAACTGGATAAGTGTTAAAAAATTTAAACAAACCACGGTATCCGCCGGATAGTGATTTATTGGGTGGATAGCGTTGTCCGCTTTTCAAACAACCCAGGCCAGGCCTTTAGTAACAGACCACTTTCGATACATTAAAATTCAGCACGGCAGCGAGGCTTGGAGGACACAAACAAAGGAAGTGAAATGACCATGTTTGTTCATTTCTTTTGTCTGTGTCCTTTAGGCCTCACTATCAAGCTAAATTTTAATATATCGAAAGTGGCCTATTGAATACTACCTATGTATAATGTCTACCTTGTTTCCAGGGTCCTATCGAGTTTCCTCGGGAAAGGTAGATATAGGACCCTGGGAACGAGGTTGGCGTAGATCGTCCTCGCATGACGTCATCGAGGCTAAAAAGCCACCCAAGTTTTTCTCCTCGTTAAGCTTATGACATGTTTACAACTTTTTAGGTCGACCAGTCGTTCGTTTGAAAACCAGCGAATTTTGAATTTCAAAGAGAAGTTACATTAGTAGGAAAACTTATGTAAATATTTTTCGTCTACAGCTTGGTCAATAAACACGCAGAAAAGGAAATTCGACCAATATCAAGCCGCATTGACTTCATGCATGGTCAATAACCCATGTGTTTCTTTTTATTAACTTTGTCATGTGGCGTGAACGTGATTCGGGTAGAGCTATATACTGTCACGAACAAAGCACATTTAATAATAATTGCAGCCCGTGTAAATACCTAAGGATATCGCCTTTCAACTTCCCCTTTCGTTTAATGTAACTAAAAAAAGCAATTCGTCCTGGACACGGCGAGCAGAAATGAAATTTTGTATTTACACAACCAAAAAAAAATGTTTAAGTCTACGTCTCTATGATTTAATTTATTTCAGATCTTTGTCATTGGTTTATTATTTTGAACAGGAAAGCTACCATGAATCGGCTAAGAATCTAAATGAATTTTGTATCCCGGATCAAATTCATAATTTGACAGTTTTGTTGCAATTGACGTGAGAGTTCAGAGACAAGACACGTTTCGCAATATGTTGAACAGAGTTTGTCGAATGTGTCTCATCTTCCAACAGTAAATTACTGGATTTAAAGATGAATTAAGGAATACAAGAACCAGTGACAAAAGAAAAAACCTATGCAAAGCGATAGTCGGGCCATTGATTTTAAGGGACACCAAACTGATAAAGTGAGGTGCATAACAAACCAATACTGTAATATAAACGTAGAATATGCCGACTGCAGATTTAACAAGGCGTGCAAAATTTGCAATTTCGCTATTCTCTGCTACTTGTTGTACTTGCAGGGCCTGAAAATGATTCTTGAGGCGTCGCACAGCGAAATAAATTCTGATATAAATTACTGTTGTAAGAAGGAGGCCAATAACTCCTAGAGTAAACTTAATAAGTAGAAAAATATCGACCGAGAGCGGAGCCCAGACCATCATCAACGGAAGAAATACACTAAGAAGCCATATTGAGACCACCACAGCAACAACACGCTTGTGAGTCACAAGTTCCTGATATCTGAGATGAAGATGAATTGCCAAGAACCTGTCTAAACTGAGGGCCACAACACCAAAGAACGAAGCTTGGTAAAACGATGAAGTGGTAATTACGAAAACCATATATGTGTTGCAGCTAGGATGATTTTTCTGTAACCACTTAACCAGAAGGGAGGTGTAAAATGGCTGAACAAGTAAACCAACAGCGATGTCAGAGACAGCAAGATTCAGGAGCAGTGTCTTCAAAGTGTTTGGCAACGACGAAGTTTTTCTTATCGCGTGGATTGTCACAATGTTCAACATGATGACGGTATAGGACAGAAAGTTGTTGAGGACACAATTAGCGATGTAAGTCGAACGAAGCTCTTCAAAATCGGTGACTTTGGGATAGTAGTGCAGCAGTAACTCACAAGATGATTTGTTCATGATATCGACTTGAGTTTCGTAAGGGCTGTATTGTATACACAAGTTTTCTCAGGAGCCAGATATAGTATCCTGTCTTAACGCCGCGAACCAGCTGTACACACTTTGTGTACAATTAGTCCTTTTCAATTCCCTAGCTTTAATTGCCCTCTAGTCCACCGCGGCCAAATTAAGTTGACTGCTAAGTCTCGGTTTAATTCTTATTGCCGATAACAAAAGAGACAACAGGTTGACGTCAGTGATGTCGGTAACATTGTCAAATATTCTTAAGAATGCAGACAGAAATAGGATGATGTGTTTGTATTTCATAAATCTCTCACCAGTTTAGTACGTAAATCGATTGTATCGCTGTAAACTGCAGCTGTGCGTTTCCCTCCACAAATGTGCTTGATAGTGTTACTTTACAGAGACGCTTTGACCAAGTGAGGCACTACTCATGAAGAGAAACGCTTGATAATGATGAGCACACAAACTATTTATGGTTACGCTGTGCGCTTTACGATGAAAACACAAAAGCGCTCTTGCTAAAATTTTGCTGATAAACCTCAATCAGTCGGTCGCAGAGCCTCTGTTACCACTGGTTACTAGTAGGGTTCACTGGGAATGAAATCATTTGAATTATCGTTCGATGCATTTTTCCTTCCTTTTCATTGGCCGAGAGTCCACAACATGACCTGCGAATAACTGCCTACAAATAATGGTCTGCTCATGCGTAGAACCGCCTAAATGTGTTTTGCTGCAAGTAATATTCTGCTCATGCGTAATTGTAACCACTCTCTCGCGTGAAAAATAACAAATCGCTTCCCTAAGCTGTCAGAGAGTGATTGAAATATAAAAAGACTTTGATTGAATGATAAAACGATTATTGAACTCGGCTAAATATTGCAGAATATCGTGTTTCGTCACTGACAAATCACGATATTTTGCTGAACCTCGTCAAATAATTGCTAATTAGTAATAGCGGAGCACCATACTCATATAGGAAAGAAAAGGAAACCCATGAATTGATTTTCTCATAGTTATCATGGCTGACGGTATTGCTCGTGGGCGCGTACGCACGACGGCAGCAGAGTGATTGACCGAGACATGTAGCCTTGGTTTACAGCGTATTCATTTCCTTCTTGAGGGAGATGAATAAGCGTAACCATATCGCGGGCTCAAGTTTAGAGCTCATCGAGATGACCCCATCGAGATCACATTTTTTTTTAAGTCGACCGATAGCCAAATGATGTTTTTCGATTGGATCGCAGGCTCAAGCCAGGTTAACTTGTTGTAATCAGGGCCAGGTTGTTCTAAAGGCGTTTAAGGTTATTACAGGATTAAAACTTAACCGAAGTGGAAATTTTTCTTGTATAAAATTGTTTTTACTTGTTATGTTTTGTGTAAAAATATAAAACAAACAGCGGTGATAAACATTTTAAAAACCTGCATTTTATGAACTTAACGTTTCGTATGCTAGTCGATATACATTTTGAAAAGTATAAACGTTAAAAAATTTTTGGAAAGCTATTTATACTGTATCAATGGGGTCTGGAACCTAGACAGAAAACATATGCAGTAGAAATTTAAGAAGTTTACAAACGGAAACTGTCTGTAAAGTGACACAATGGAAAAGCTTTCCTAATAAGGTAAAAGCTTTTCACTGCTGACATTGGCATTCAATGCTGGCTGCAACTCCTGAATAAACAAGGTCTCTTTAACCTTACAATGGTGGTCAGTCTTGCCGGCGCCAAAATGTCAAAATAGTCCCATTTGATTTTGTGACCAGTTGTTTTAACGTGATCAGCAATAGCAGAAGAGTGATCATGTTTTGAAAGGGCCTTGAAATGTTCCGTTTTCCGGTCGTGAAGTCTTCGCTTCGTTTTCCCAATGTAAAAATAATTGCAGTCCCAGCAACTAGCTCTATAAATAACTTTGGATAATTGTGATCAGTTGGGACGGTACTTGTATGGGAAGAATGATTTGATGCGCCGGGTGTTTTGAAAAATAACTTTGACATTAACAGTAGAGTAGAAACGATTAACACAAGATTTTAGACGCTTAGTAATATGATTGCTATGGAGAACTATATAAGGTAATAAAATAATAACATTTTTTGGGGGGACTGTTGCTACGGGTTCATTTGGCTCGTTTTTGTTCTTGTTCAGGACATCATTGATATTAAAAGTGATGATGCCCTGAGGGTAGCCTGTTTGCTTCAATCATGTCTGCTCTGTAATCGAAAACAAGCCTTTCAAGATCAAGGAGCGGGATTCAAGCAAGCTTGAAAAGAAGATTGGTAATCTCAAACGAAAGTTTGGAATTTCTGAAGTTTCATATTTAAATAGCGTCGACATCATCTTCAACTATTCCAATCGCGTGCTTACCGAAGCTGAGAAAACCGTTTTGGCACGTGGTTTACGTTTCTGTTTACCTCCTAAAGACGTTGACAGGTATGATGTTACATGTTTCTTTGAGCTTCTCTATCGTGATTTTGTTAAATTGAACGTTCCATTGAACTAGCGAAATCCAGATCGTCTAGGAAATCAACTGAAAAATATTTCCTACAATTACATTTATTGCTATGACTTTTCTAAACAAAAGCACATCCTCAGCAAAGATGAGTGGAGGGCCCTAAATGATTAACGCAGTGGTGACAGCATCATAAAGGACTGTGCAATAATTACCTGGAGGGGGCTGGGAAATGGGTGAAATATGCCCCAAAACTAAGTCATACCCCCTTCTCATTAAGCAGAAATTAATTTCACCCCCCCGTCACATAATAATAATATTAAGGCTACCCCCCCTCCCCTTCCTTGAAAAAAGTCTCCTCCCATTGATTCCCTCATATTTAGTTTGAATACGTCGGAGAGTCATTTGAAGAGTCATCAGAATCACTGGACTCTGTGCTTGTGTCGTCTTCGCATGAATTGGGAGATTTCTCATCTCCTACACCGTCTCTGGCACTAAGATTCCCGCGTGGGTGGGTGAGAACTCGATCAATCAACTCAGCCTTGCTTCCACTTATCTTAAGACCTTTTTGCTTTAGATACATTTTCAGCTGCTTGTTGGTAGGCGCTTTTGTTTGTGTTTTATTTACCATACTTTAAATTTGTATTGGTATTAAAATCTCAACAGTTGGGTTTTTCATTCTGCTAAATTATGATGCCGTGTGTGCTAACATTGGCATCTTTCCTTTTCATTGAATAACATTACAGTGTTACTTTTGCAACTTTTAATTAAAGTTTCCTGTTTTATTAAATCCTAGTGCAAATAAAGTAGCACTGTTTTAACATATATAACAGTGGAATTCCTTTCCTACTGCATGACAGATAAGAAAACAGCAGTTCGTAGATCAGAACACCTTTAATAGAGTTGATAAATTTGTCAGTTTTATTCCAGTGTTAGTATTAATATTTGAACTGTAGTAACTCTTCCACTACTTTTCCAGTTTGCAAAAATGAAAAAGTAATGCTCCCCCGTGTATGTATTAAATTTTACATCCAATCCCCCCTCTCCCTTGTTGTCATTTTCTCTTATGCCCCCCCCCCGCCTCTAATTTTCCAATCCGACCCTCCAGGTGATTATTGCAGTCCCTAATTACGAAACCAAACAAAGGAAATGGCATTGTTATTGTTAGCAGACTTGACTATCTTAACAAAATGAAGCAGTTGCCTTCTGATAACACCAAATTCAAACCATTGACACAAAATCCCACTAAAGGTAAGGAAGAGAGCCTTTCTTCTTACCTCCGCAAACTACGAAAGGATGGAATAATTGATGACACAGTTTTCCAGAATATTTTACCCGGTCGGTCTTCCCCAGGTGTTTTATATGGCCTCCCAAAGGTTCACAAGACTGGATGCCCCTTCCGCCCTATTGTTTCCTCAGTGAACACGCACAATTACAACCCGGCGTCTTCCCTTGTTAGCATACTTCAGCCGATATCCACCAATCAACATACAGTTTAAGATTCATTTCGTTTTGCAGACTGGGCTAAATCTTACATAATAATGGAATAATGTGCTCTTTCGCAGTCGAGGATCTCAAAAGGCTTTTGCTGCAAAATGGCTACTCTCAGGGCATCATCACTTTTAATATCAATGTCCTGAACAAGAGCAAGAACAAGCCAAATGAACCCGTAGCAACAGTCCCCCCCAAAAAATGTTATTATTTTATTACCTTATATAGGTCTCTATAGCAATCATATAACTAAGCATCTAAAATCTTGTGTAAATCGTTTCTAC
>Ga0126339_10004320_pt1 | contig 10481 bp, 9 predicted proteins | sample OrbTmetagenome_2_FD_92532 | JGI IMG/M metagenome (GOLD analysis project Ga0126339, IMG submission 92532) | Coral microbial communities from Petempiche,Puerto Morelos, Mexico - Orbicella T R C metagenome | ecosystem: Host-associated > Invertebrates > Cnidaria > Coral | place: Petempiche,Puerto...
CACATGGGAGGTAAGCAGCGCAATAATAATGTTTTTACCTATCATAGCCCTCCATACTCTGTTCCTTTGGTTCCTTCAGTCCAACACCATACACATCTTGCATAGACGGCAACAACTCCTGATGAACAAAGTAACACAATAACACACATCCTACTTCCCTCCGCATATGTTTGACAGCCATCTCTCCCAGAATTACTTTTCACTTAACATCCCACAATAGTCTTAACACTACATTGGAACTCCGTTAATCCGGTCACCAACAGACCACAAAAATCTGACCGTATTAACGGGATGGCGGGATTAAACGTGTTTTTCAAATAAGAAAATGACTAAGGTTTTTTGGGGGGGGCCAGCATAAAGTGGCCGTAATAACGAGTAGGTTCCATGTACTTCTTACAAGAATGCTACTTACGATGAGCAAGAAAATTACGTTTCTTGGTTGTAATTTATTGGTTGATGTATTTTTCTTTCCCGCTTTTTATCCCATATTCAAGTAGGCGGGCAATCTTGACCAAAAACCAAATTCTCCCGAGGACAATGAAAGAAAATGTAAAAAAATGTATAATAATAGTTATGACAAGTTAAACTAAACACAACACTGCATACCTGAAAGGAGACATAGCAAGTGCTGGTACTGTTGTTCTTTTCTTGCAGAGATATGGCTGAGCTGTCATCATCAGAGCTGGAGCCATCATCACTGCTATCATCCACACTAAGCGGCTGGGGTGCTGCACCCACTGCTCGCCGAGTAGGAACAGGGCGTCGGCTACAGTGAATAAAAGATATTAAGCAAATAACACAAGAGTTAGGCTAGTAAACTAATCAAAGAAACACGATACAAAAACGTTTTCTTTTACTTAAACCGTTAACACCAAAGGTTATTTATCAAGGTTCTCCAAAATCAGAGATTTAGTTCAATTTATTCCAAAATTGGCTTTAAACGTCTGTTTTAGGGTGGAGTAAGTCAAAATAGTTCACTTTTCTCTGGGATAGCAATCAATGTACGCTGGAATTAATATCGACAGCAGCAAATTAAGGTGTCAAACTTTGTCAACATATCAACTAATTCTATCATACAAAATTGCTTACCCAGTGGACTTTGCAGGCGCTCTCACCACAAAAGGACTGTGATTATGCGCAGTTGGTGGCATAAAATCTCTAGAAAATAACACAAAAAGTCATTTGTATTTACGATTCTTTTCCGTACAGAAATGTTAAAGGGTGTACACGTAACTGTGAATTACATCGCCATTCTGTACTTTCCTGTATGTAGGGAGAACGGGAGAGCCGGGGGAAAAATATTTGATTCGAGTTGTAAACGAAAGCCAAACATTTCCCGTCTGGCCAGACTAGAATATACGTTCGTGTCCGAGTGTCTTTTCTCGACAAGTTTTATTGTTGTTGTCCTCATGTAAATTGATGCACTTCCTTTGTAGTTTTTGAGCACGTCGTCTTTAACACATTTCTGCGCTTGTATACTTCACAGTAAAGTTCAGCATGTCGGATACACGACCACATAATACGCGATTTTTCGGGACCTTTTCTATGTGGTAACGCGTGGGACCGTATTTCTCACTTGGTAATATATCCCCTTTGGCCGTAAATTTCCAAAAATAATCCTCCGGCTCATTTAAATTTCACAAGAATATTTTTCAAGAGGGGAGAGGAAGGGGATTCTGCGGTTCTGAGAATTTCATCGCACAATGTCGTTTTTCTCACCACCCACTTGCTAGATAATAGGCTGATTTAGCAAGAGAACGGTAACGTCACTTGACAACGGCGCGCGCAGTACAAATACCCAAATATGGTCAGATGACGACTGCAGGGCGCGCGGAATAACCTGGATTCTGTTCTAATTTGACCATATTTGGGTGTTTGTTCTGCTCGCGCCGTCGTCAAGTGACGTTCCCGTTCTCTTGCTAAATCAGCCTAATACATTGATACTGTAACGAGATAAAAGATTCTCATCGCATACCTACAGGACTTCTGCATTAGATGAGGATACAGAGACTCAAGGACGGTCAAAACATACGGTTGATAATACTCTGAAAACATGTCGACCAGTTCATGATCTGCTGGGTCCGAGTAACGTCTGTTTTCTTCGTTTTCTTCGATGTTTTCCGCCTCATCCGAAGGCGATTCTAGAAAACACAATAATGGATTTCTTCGGTTACCGTGTACCTTCAGGCGTATCTCCTGGACAACGGTTGTAGCGCCTCAGGAAGGAATACATCACAGATACCCTAACCTCTACATGAAATTAATGCTTATAGATCTGACTTCAAAAACTTTATCAGTTAAGATTTCCAGAAAATGATTTATCAAATTTTCCGCGAAGTCTAAACTGGAAAATATAAGTCATTTTTTTAATTTCCAACTCAACACGATTCCGATAGGTCAGTACGGTCCTGTCTGTGGAATTCTTGGACAAGAGTGAAGGCAATTTACCTTTGTAGTGCCTGTCTATACTCGGGTTATTAAGTATTGCGAAAACTTGATGGCGAAACTGGACGAAACGCTAAGTGCATCTTGCAATGGACGAGGAACCCATAGAGTGTGAAAACTAACAGTCGGTACGTGCTAAAGACTTTGCATTTGACCTCTTGGCCTGGGAGCAGACGTTACTAGCCTACACTTGGATTGACGTGCGATTCCAAAACTAATCTATTTTCTCACTCTCACCATCACTGGCATGTTTTTGCACCAAGTCGTGATTGGTAGGTTCGATTACCAGCTGCTGTTGGGATATGAGACCGTGCAATTCGAGAGAGGGGCGGAAATCGAGCAAACGTGAATGGTCAACGGCTCTGTTTGACAGCATCATGATTGGTTCATCGGCGTTAGACTAAATTTCATTACTGCAGTAAAAAGATCATACTCCGTTTTGAAATTATACCAACCGTCAGGAGTAGGGTGAGGTAAGGAGTTGACCACTGACTGATCCCACCACTTAGTGTAACTGAGAAGGAAAGGAAAAAAGAAAGAAAGCTGTACGTTATCTGAAGAATTGAAGAGACCAAAAACACCGTTGTCTGTAGCCTAAGCAAAGAGCTCTGTCCTCTGTTGCTCAGTTCTTCCTACGCTCCAGGGACGTGGCAGACTGGACCCAAAAGGTTCCACACCGATGACGTAGCTATACGAAGATACGTGCCGTTTCTCTGATTGGTTTTCGCTGAGTTTTGACACTTCGCAGGCAAATAACATCTAATCCCCAGTCAAAGACAATATCCATGGCTCTTCCACATCAAGTCAACAGTATGCGTTTTTTTTCGGGTGGAATCTCAGATGTTTCTCATGGAAGGAGACAAGCAAGGAAAGAATCGAGCGAACGATTCTGGTTTGCTGCTGGACACGTCGTCTTTGCTTATATTACCTTTTTCTGTTTTTAGAAGCTCTTAGGTCCCAAGTTGTGTTGTGATGTAAGTAATAATCACTTGGTAATTCCCAGATGTTGTGTTTCTCCTGCAGCGGTGAAAATATTCCAAGAAACAGATTCATGGCTTGCTGTTTGTCGGCATCTGCAAAGTACAATACAAACTGAGACAGTTACACGACGTGTAAAGCTATAGGAAGCGCGAGGAGTTATGGTCAGTGCGCTGGATTTCGGATTCAGCAGTCCGGGTTTGAGTCTTTGCCGCGGCCATTATATTGTGTTCTTAGGCAAGACACTGGACTCTCTTTCAGTGCCTCTCGCCACCCAGGTAAAAATATCGCCAGATTAAGAGACATACAGCATTTAAAAATGCTGGAGATAACCCTGCGATGGACTAGCGTCCCATCCAGGGAAGAAGAGAAGAATATACTCCGATGACTCAAGTCACGCGACAAAACGTCTCGGTACAGGACCGAAAGTTCAAAACCACAGAAACCGGATATAAACGCAGGCCTGTTGGGCCTCTAGGCTTTTTTTGTTACAAAGTAACAAAAAGAAAACAACAACAACGACGACGACGACGACGACAAAAAACAACAACAACGACAACGACAACAACAACAACGACGACAACAACAACAAATAAATTGGTAGAAAGTCTCTCACCGGTGAAAGCGTTGCTGTAGTAACGAGATACAGTCTGCATGATGTCCCTTGAGTGAGATGTAAATGGTGACACTTTGCGATAGGTGCGAATGCTAAAAAGAATAAGATCGCGACAAATTGGATTAGATGTCAGTCTCGCCTCAAAATACTAATTCTCCAAACTAATTGCCACACATTTCTTCTGAAGCTCCTTTTCAGAATTTGGTGAAACATTAGAAGAATTCCTCTATTAATAATTTTCTTCACTTTCATTCATCACCTTTCTGCTGGACAATGTGTTTGATATCTTCAGGAGTGATAAAAGTACATAATTCAAGAAAAACAAGCCTCTTACCCATGAACAAGCTGTGATCCACCATACTGTAGTGCAAGTGTGTCGCCGTGAGCCTCATAGAGATCTTCTAAAATCCTAATAAATATTGCAATAAATGCACCAATTCATAAATCACCTTATTCCAGAAACCAAAGTACCATATGTTTACAAATATGCAAATTATAAACAGAGTAATAAATTTCTCAAACAACAAAACTGCCTAAAGTAAATAATTTGAAATAAATTACAGCGAAAATTACCTGCTCAAATGAATTGGAACAATAACGTTTCAAGCATAAGCCCTTCATCGAGCTAAACTGAATGATCTTTTTTTTCAGAAACTAATCGGAAAAAAAAAACACTAAAATTCTCCGGAGGCAAGGTCGTAAAGAATATGTGCTAGACATGCTACTCTTGATGTTGCACTGTCTAATTAAAAGAAGACAGGAGCCCAGGAATTGATTAAACATACCTTACGGCATCCGAGTCAAACTGCACAAATGGTTTGTCAATCACTCCTAATGCATGCAACTAGATAGAACATAAACATGATTTAGTATGCAGCAGCATGCAGTTGATCCACCAACAAAGTGCTCTAGATGAACTTTGTCGTGGACGATTTTTGTCATAAGAATGCATCAATTAAAACCTCGTACCCAGGGTCTCTCTTCTTCCCAGGTTGAGAAAGCATGAGACTGGGAGGAACATTGTGGGAACTTCTTCCTATTCATGAACAGCGTGACTAGCGCAGGGCTTGTTGTTTGTGATTTGAAGCTGAATCACTTAATTTGTTTAGAAATAAACAAACAGATATATGCAAATTATTTACAATCAAAAGCATTTATACCTGAAAACCAAGAGCGCATTTGCCGACCATGAACTGAGCAGTGTTGGTTCTGTCCAGACAATCCACGCAGTTTGTCCTAAGCACGCCATTCTAGCAAAGGAAAAACAGAAGCATGTGTCACTAAAATATAAAGTAATCGTGGGAATATGTGTAGATGAGAAAAAGCAGGAACTGTGACAATTAAGATGTATGTAGGCAAAGAAATGATGGAAAATGTTTGTTACACTTGGTGGAATATGAGAAATAATTCATGGGTGACTCAAGCTAACCCAAAAGAGAATTCCAGATTGTGAGGAAGATGAACAGATGTGGAGGTGCACGTGTCATGGAAACAGGAACTGCACAAGGAACACCTTGGAATGGAATCAGAATGTTGCATAGTCTGAAGAAAGTTTATTATAGTCAAAAATGCAAAGATCAGAGATCTGGGATAAGAAGAAAGGATGAATATCAAGGATTTACCAGTAGGCAGAGAACCAGAGAAGGCGATAAAAACATTGACCATATGATACAAGACAAGTACATACCTGTTCTCTGCCGAGACAATCATCTGAATAGCCAGTGCCATACATGCCTGTCAACCTAAAACATAGGGTTTATATTTCTAAGTGTTGCCTAAAAAGAGAGTTCACAGTATTATCTTTAACAGGAAAGATGCTCTCATAAGTCAATGCTGTTGATTTTTGTCTGGCTCATCACCTGACAGTTTCTTATTATTTTGATATGTTAAAGAAGGTACAGGTGGCTAGGATTGCTAATGTGGGTCATGTAGGTTTCACGACTGTTTCCCATACGCTGATATATAAGTCATCATATCAACCTTTATCATAACTTTATTATTAACAAGGTATGGTTAAGGCAAAGGGGTCAAGCCAAGAGGCCCATTTGGCCAGAGCCTATCCTGATTTCTGTAGCATGATGCAACTAGGAGTATTTCTACTCCCCCCTGGATGGATTATGCTAAACACAATGTCCCCAGCCAGGGCTCAAACCCGGACCACTTGGTCCAGAGACAAGCACACTAACCATGTGGCAACCACGCCTCCAACTTAACAAGGTATGCAAGAGCATTAATTGTACCTTGAATCTTTTCTGATCTGGTTGCAGTACAATTCTTGTCCACTGTGGAAAAACCCAGTGGATTTGAAAACCTGACGGAATTTTATTCATTAGTACATGATTCATAAAATAGAAGGATATATGCCACTAACACATTACTTTACTTAGAACTGAAATCAAACTGCACTAAGTCAACATGATCATTAACAAGATAGGGTAACACAACATCACTCATCGATAGTTTCAACAAATCATAGTAGTACCTATAGCGTTATGTTTCCCCTCACAGTATTCAATACATGTAATATACGTGAAGGGAGAATTTTTTACATTAAGTTAAATCCACTACTATGGAACCTCAGTCTTAAATTGGACACACAAAGAAACAATATGGTTCTATCTTCTCAACAAGTGCAGATTCCCATCACCAGAATTTTATCACAATTACAATTGGAGTATCAGGACCCTAACATTTAGACTTGAATAAGTTTCTTTAACTAGCTTATTGGCATTCTATTGACGTACTGATTTTATTAAATTTTAGATTTCTTACCAGATTATTTTATTACAATTTGGGTTGCGCCTTGCATGGGATACTTTTCCTGTTTGCGCAATCCATTTTGGTCATTTTATTTCTACTATTGACTTACTATATGTGTATATATTTAACTTATGGGACCAATAAAATTGATAAACAAACCTCATCAGCAATGACAGTTAGCTTCTCCATCACATTACAGTCTTTACTGTTGTCAAAAAGAGATTTACAGTATTCAGAAAATTTGGTAAACCAAGGGTGCTCTAATAGAATGCTGCTTAAGGCTTCATTTCTATTCAGAAACTTCTTTTACAACACACCCAGTAATGCTTCACACAGCGCATGTTACAGACCAGCTGCTGCAATACTGAGTAACAGTTTTTCTAAATATGCTACCTGATTATTAGTGTTATTTATTAATAATAAATTATCAATTATTAATACATCCTGCTTTTCTATTCCCTACTTGCACAAATCCCATAATACACCTCTTTTACCCCCCAAACATTTGCATAGGCATTGTTTTAGATTGCTCTTGGGACATCTTCATGTCCCAGGAGAAATTGCAAACAATGATTATGCAAACTTTTTTTTTGAGGGGAGGGGGAGGGGGGGGGGGGGGTAAAAGAGGGGTATTATGGGATTTGGGCAAGGAGAGAATTGAGGGAATCACAAGCCCAACTGGTTTTTATTAGGTTTCTTGCCATTTGTTTATTTATTTTTCCCATGTAACAAAATTGTTGATTAGTTTATGTACATGTCAAATGATAAATAAATGGGTAAATAAATAAATTTGTAAATAAAATAAATAAATAAATAAACAAATGTATTGCTCAAGCCTTTTCACCTTGTAATTTAGACCTTTGTTGTATTACATAACCTTAATCTCAATATTTCTGCTTTGTATACAAGTCACTGTTCTCGTAACTCGCAACCATTGAAAATAGCTTTTTGGTTTTTAATTTTTAACCTGAGGAAGGCAGAACGGCTGAAACGTTGGACATTAAACTCGTCCAGAACAGTCAAGAGTTGGTCTCTTCATCGCATCTTTAATGCACACTAAATTACAAATTCACGTCAAGACATTGTATCTTGCGGATCTTCTTACTGGGAGTTCATCGTTAAGTAAACCAATTTTACACTGTTTAAAGAAATGTATCAATATAGAACTGTGTATGTACCACAAGAGTCATTAAAGGGATTATGCGAATAAGTTATGAAGCATAAATGTACAAGGGCTGTTTAGTACAACTAGTTGCAGGCGATAAACTAATGCTTTGACAAGACAGACTACATTGCCTAGACTGACCTCTTGTTGTATCTAGCCATGTCCCATGCTTTGTACTGTATGGCATGCTGTGCTGGTAAAAACTGGTTCAGGTAAATCACGGCCCTCTCCAGTTCTTCACTAAGAATCTGCTCATGTCGCTTCTTTTCCTTCTTCTACAAAATTAAAAGGAAATTTGAGTTTTGCATTGAAGTTAACAAACAAGATGAAAGTGATGATGGAATTCTTCTCTAGATGTTAAGGAATGGTAAGAAAGGTAAAGTCTGCATGTGAGCCCAGTGACCCCCAGTTTCTGTAGCATGAAGCACCTAGGATTATTTCTACTCCCCCTGGATGCAATGCTAGTCCATCACAGGGTTGTCCCCAGCATTAAATTTGCCAGTACCAATTTACACACTTGGGTGGAGAGAAGCACTGTAAGAGTTAAGTGTCTGGCCCAAGAACACAACACAATGTCCCTGGCCAGGGCTCAAACCTGGACCACTCAATCCAGACGTGAGCATATTAACGATGAGGCCACCGCACCTTAACAGCTGCTAACTAAAGGAATATGAAATAAAAATCTCACCTTGACAAGATTAAGAATGACCACAGGAGCTCCAAACCTTTTCAAGAGTTGATTGAAATGCTGACCGGCAGCTGAGCAGAATGGATCTGCACGGTCAACTAAGAGAAAATGCAAGTGAAACTTAATTGAACACCAAGAAGAGGATCTGTGTTGTGGCACTCAAAAGCTAACCCTGTCAAACTCAGCATCAATATGTAAAATCTTCATACTTGTCTGCTTTCATTTTGTTGAATACATGTACTCTGGGTAGAGCATGGTTTAATATCAAGGGTTTTTTTTTCTTTGGCAGTTACACCTATTAATCAACTTCTACTGATTCTGTGTTCAGGTTTAAGAACAGAATTTATCATTGGATCATTCTGGGTGATTTTAGAGTAACTCTGCATAACAAGAGTAACACTGGAGTATCAATGGAAATTCCAATACTTACAGATAGCAGAGATATTGATTTATACACTGTATCTGTATTTATAAAACACATTGGATATTAGTTAAAAGATACAGAACAATGTACTCACCAATTATTTGTGGTTTTGGCACCATAACTTGCTTCACCTCCTGAAAAAAGGGAAAAAATTCAACTGACAAAATATGACCTTTCGTTACTAAATGGTTGGCAACTTCAGTGTTAAGAGAAGTCCATATTAGTCACGTTATATATAATGAGTTGTGCCCCTACTACTGCATCAGGATAACAATATATCCTCTAGTTGATGTCACAATAACAATGCCTTTAGTTAACACTGTGCAGCCATAAACAGAACTTGATCACTGCTCTTTTACAGATGTTGCCTAAAACTACAAAACAAGTAAGAGCAAAGTAAAGCTATGGAAAGTTAGCATTTCCTTTACCTGTGACCAGAAGGAAGGAACCGATCCTCTCAGCTGGACATAAGATGTAAATCTGCCACTCTTGAATGACAGTACTGAGGCATCATGGACAATCTGTTCTGTCTCAACTTCATTAGCTACATTTCCCTAAATAAGCAAACTTTACGGTAAATAACCAATGAATGTTTCTGGGTGATGAGATAGTGACATACTTTTTTTTTGCCTTTGCCTTTACTCCTTTTCTATCTTTTTGCTGCAGTTTTTGATCTTCTACTGGGCTTGCTTCCAGTTCCTCAGAAAGTATCAGTGACATGGGAAATTCTTACCACAAAGTACTCAGTAGCCAAGTGTAGTTAAGGAAAATTTTGCTACACGTTTTTCACTCAAATTTCTAAGCATTTTTGTGCATAATTCACGGTCAATCACTCTGATCTGGGTATCACTGGAAAGATTTTTTCCTACTGCAAAACTCTGTCAGAAAGGGAACAAAGGCCAACGATCATCATGGGTGGTTACAGGTGGCACATGCATCAACCAGACAGAACCTCTTAAATAATAGGAAAATATTACAATACTGGCTACCATACATAACAGTAAGGTACGGACCTCATCATTAGCTCCTCTCTTCAAAAATCTGGTTCCAGCAAACTCCTTTGACCTTCGCGCTATCAGTGTCACATATATAGGTCGTCCATAAACACAAATATCTATGTACCACATGTTAAGAGTGTTTAGGGTTACTCATAAACTATATATAGTGAAGAATGATCATCGCAGTAAATTTTCAAATTTAAGCAATAGGAAAGAAGAAGCCTGAAAAAAAATCAGGGCTTCAACGGGATTTGAACCCGTGACCTCCGCCATACTGGTGCCATGCTCTACCAACTGAGCTATGAAGCCACACATTGGGAGCGAGGTCAATTAATTGAGTTCATATCTTCCCGTGAGGAGTGAAATGATGTGAAGTATATATGAAATAATTCATATTTGAACTGTGG
>Ga0126339_10004321_pt1 | contig 10480 bp, 8 predicted proteins | sample OrbTmetagenome_2_FD_92532 | JGI IMG/M metagenome (GOLD analysis project Ga0126339, IMG submission 92532) | Coral microbial communities from Petempiche,Puerto Morelos, Mexico - Orbicella T R C metagenome | ecosystem: Host-associated > Invertebrates > Cnidaria > Coral | place: Petempiche,Puerto...
GCAAAAAAAAATAAAAAAAAAAAAAAAAAAAAAAAAACTATTAAAAAATTGACCACTCCCTCCAAAAAAAAAAAAAAAAAAAAAAAAATGTCCACAAGTCTCGCCCCCTGCTATACTAGCTATCATGCTCCCACATATCACATCTAATATAGATTCAGGGAAGCCTAAAAGCGGAGTTCCCATAACATACTTATCATTTACTCGACACTATAACCTTTATGAAATATCATCATCATCATCGTCGTCGTCGTCGTCGTCATCGATGTTATCGTCGTTCTCGTAGTCATCATCGTCATCATCGTCATCATCGTCATTATCATCATCATTATTATCATCATCATTATTAGACCAAATATCGGGAAATTCAGACGACTTTAATCTCTTATAGTTCAATATTATAGCAGTGGATTGGCTTGAAAGAAATGTTAAAAATCATACGAAATAGCATACGAAATACGAACATATGAAATCATGACGGGACGCACCGGGCTTCTACTGTAAGTACCGCAAAGAAATGGTAGGAAATTTTCCTAGCATTCTTTACATACCCTCACTAAGGTTCTTCGTCTTGTGGCCAAAAAAGCGTCATAATCTGTTTCAGTGACATGTCGATGATATTAAATAAAAAGTAAAGCAGATTAATACTGCTTTAAAAGTAAATAGTGCGTTCGAATCATTCCGGATGCTTTCAAATGATGCGGACTCCACCGACGCCACTGAATAATCTGGAACAAAACAAGGTCATTATATATCGGATCACGTCTAAACACACGTGAAGAAAGACTTGGACGTGAGCGGACAAAACCTGGGAATCCCGATAAATCAAGTAATCCCGCAATGATGAACGAATTACACAACATGAACCTTCCTCTGCTTCTTCCCCTGAACCAAGTTCAGATCTACAAACTGATCTTAAATATACCAAAGTGCCTGTGAATGGACATTGAGCCCGGCGAGCAGGCGTAAATGCCTTGTTTTCCCAATGAAAGCCATCACAATAAACTCTAAGCCTGCATCGCGATGCTTGTCCGGTCGTAAAGCAGCGTTTGATTAATCAATCTAAAACAGATCTTAAGGAATAAAAACCCAGATGATCTGGAATACTTGTCTGAGTATGTCGTTGGCAGATTGAGCCACGTGCAGTATTATCATGCTCGGCAATTGAAGTTCTTGTGTAGAAAATATCGCGCAATTACACAGCTGAGGGTAAACAAACAAACAAACAAACAAAGCGCGAGGAGAAACTTAGTACGTGGACCTAAGATAGATTGTCAGTGCTTTAGGTGACCATGCACGGCTGCCAATGGCTTGGCCAATCGCTTGGCCAATGGCTCGTACACGCAACGAATCGAAACGTCCGTAAGTAACGACCTCCGAAAGAAGTGAGCCCAACCCCCCTCCCCTGAAAATAGAGGAACTAAGGTTCAAAAGTATAGTTATTTTTCCAATCAATAACCTGAATAACGTACGATAAACTGATGACGATTCAATTAGGGAAGGTATAGCTTATTCCAGGAGGCGTCATGAAGCGCCCTGGTAAAACAAACCCCGCAGAATTTTCATCAGGTAACAAGAAGGTACTAACGGGACCTTTTCTTCAAATTGAAATGACTGAAATTGAAAACTTTGCATCATTTTTAACAGGAACGCAAAAAAAGAACATTTAATCATATTGAAATTAAAAACTCGACCAGAGCAGTTAAATATTTATAAACCAGACTAACGTAGCAGTGCATCATGAACAGTAAAAATAGTTTAAGGTATCTTACATCACGGTCTACACATTAAGTGCCCACCCATTTGACAGCAACATACATTTGAACTGGAACGAAGAATTTCTAAACGATTTATAAGAACTCAGTGTTTTTACGAATTACAACCACAGCCTTTGAGAAATACAGCCCTGTTCTCATGGAATTAAAAAAAAATAAAAACACCAGGAAGAGATAATTACAGTGGAAGTCATTTACGTCCCGTCATGGGGTGAGAAATTCTCGCCCATATCAACTTTCTTTTCTCTAATAAGTTCTCGCGCGTTTAGAGATGCGCCACACTCGCGTTTTAGGTGCAGGGATCCCAACCAATGCTTACCCAACTTTTTAAAGATGCTACTTTTAGCCCTCCCTCAAATCTACACGCGTGTATTTCACTTGTGGAAAACTATCGATTTCTACAGTGTTTGGGTTGGAGATTCTCGCCCATATAAACTTGCTTTTCTCTCGAAAGTTCTCGCGCGTTTAGAGATGCGCCACACTCGCGTTGTTGTAGCAGGGATCCCAACCAATGCTTATCTAACTTTTTAAAGTCGCTACTTTTATCGATTTTGACAGAGTTTGGTAGAGAGATTCTCGCCCCGATCAACTTCCTTTTCTCTCGTAAGTTCTCGCGCGTTTAGAGATGCGCCACACTCGCGTTTTAGGAGCGGGGATCCCAACCAATGTTTACCTAACTTTTTAAACATGCGACTTTTAGCCCTCCTCCAAATCTACACACGTGTATTTCACTTGTGGAAGTCTTTCGATTTGGACAGTGCTTGTTTGAGAGATTCTCGCCCATATCAATTTTCTTGTCTCTAGTAAGTTCTCGCGCGTTTAGAGATGCGCCACCCTCACGTTTTATTTTACTTTTAGCCCTACCCCAAATCTACGCACGTGTATTTCACTTGTGGAAGTCCGTCTCTTTGGACAATGCTTGGGTTAAAGATTCTCGTCCATTTATTTATTTTCACTCGCGTGATTTTGCACGTTTAGTGATTCGGCCCACTCGCGTTTTTTTGCGTGGGCATCCCAAACTATGCTTACGGGGCTTTTTAAAAATGCTAGTTTTGGCCCTCCCTAAAATCTACACAAGTGCATTTCACTTGTAGAAGTCTATCGATTTGGACAGTGCTTGGGTTAGATATCTTCTCCATGTCAATTTTCTTTTCTCCCGCTTGTTCTCGCACGTTAAGCGAGGCAGCACACTCTCTTTCAGATGTGGGGATCCCAAACTTTGCTTACCTCGCTTTTTAAAGATGCTAGTTTTAGCCCTCTACCAAGCCTCCAACGTGTATTTCACTTGTGGAAGTCTATCGATTTGAATAGTGCTTGGGTGGATATTTTTAACGATGTCAACTTACTTTCCCCTTGTCTTTTCTCGTGCGTTTAGCTATGCGGCACACTCGAACTTTTGGTGTCGGGATCTTAAACTATGCAAACTGGATTTTTTAACGATGCTAGTTTTGGCCTTCTCTTAAATTTACACATGTGTATTTTTTTTTTCTTGCGGGAGTCTTTCGATTTGGACGGTGCTTGGGTAAAAAATTCTCGCCCCGATCAAATTTCTTTTCTCTCATAAGTTCTCGTGCGTTTAGACATGCGCTAAACTCGCGTTTTTTATGTGAGGATCCCAAAGTTTGGTTACAAGGCTCTTTAAAAAATGCTTGATATCGCCCTTCGCCAAATCTACACACGTGTATTTCACTTGTGGAAGTCTGTCGCTTTAGACAATGCTTGCGATGGAGAATCTCGCCCATTTATTTATTTATTTATTTATTTATTTTCTCGCCTGTTTTCGCGCGTTTAGAGATGTACCACACTCACGATTTTGGCGTCGTGATTTCAAACTATGCTTACTGGACTTTTCAAAGATGCTAGATTTGGCCCTTTCTCAAATCTACACAAGTGTATTTCACTTGTGGAAGTCTGTCGCTTTGGACAATGCGTGGGTTAAATATTCTCGCCCATTTATATCTTTTTTTTCACTCGTGTGTTCTCGCGCGTTTAGCGATGCAGCACACTCGCGGTTTTGGTGTAGGGATCCCAAACTATTCTAACGGGTCTCTTTAAAAATGCTAGTTTTGGCGCTCCACCAAATTTACACAAACTTATTTCACTTGTGGAAGTCTATCGATTTGGAGAGTGCTTAGGTTCGATATTCTCGCCCATATCAACTTTCTTTGCTCTCCTTAGTTCTCGCGCGTTTAGATATGCGCCATACTCGCGTTTTTGGTGCGGGAATCCCAACAAATGCTTCCTTAATTTTTTAAAGATGCCACTTTTACCCCTCCCCCAAATCTACACACTTGTGTTTTACTTGTGGAAGTCTATCGATTTGGACGGTGCTTGAGTAAGAGATTCTCGCCGAGATCAACTTTCTTTTCTCTAGTAAGTTCTCGCGCGTTTAGAGATGCGCCCCACTCGCGGTTTTGGTGTCGGGATCTCAAACTATGTTTACTGGACTTTGTAAAGATGCTAGATTTAGCCCTTTCTCATATGTACACACGTGTACTTCACTGGTGGTAGTCTGTCGCTTTGGACAATGCTTGGGTTGGAGATTCTTGCCCATTTCTACTTTTTTCTCTCGCGCGTTTTTGCGCGTTTAAAGATGCACCACTCTCGCGATTTCGGTGTCGGCATCTCAAAGTATGCTTACTGGACTTTTTGAAGATGCCAGATTTGGCCCTTTCTCAAACCTACACAGGCGTATTTTAAACGTGGAAGTCTTTCGATTTGGACAGAGTTTAGGTTGGAGATTCTTGGCCATATCAACTTTCTTTTCTCTCGTAAGTTCTCGCGCGTTTAGAGATGCGCGACACTCTCGTTTTAGGTGCGGGAATCCCGACCAATGCCTACCTAACTTTTTAAAGATGCTACTTTTAGCCCTCCTCCAAATCTACTAACGTGTATTTCTCTTGTGGAAGTCTATCGATTTGGACAGTGTTTGGGTAAGAGATTCTCGCGTATATCAATTTTTTTTCTCTCACTAGTAAGTTCTCGCGCTTTAAGAGATGCACCACACTCGCGATTTTGGTGTCGGGATCTTAAATTATGTTTACTGGATTTTTTAAAGATGCTAGGTTTGGCCCTTTCTCAAATCTACACACGTGTATTTCACTTGTGGAAGTCTGTCGCTTTGGGCAATGCCTCGGTTAAAGATTCTTGCCCATTTATATCTATTTTTTACTCGCGTGTTTACTCGAATTAATTTAGAGTCCCTGGTACTCGAGAATATCGCTCAAGTTCCTGGAAGTCAAACCAAAATTGGTCAAAATCACGCTGCGCGCAGCCCGGTCTCGGCGACTTTTTAGTCACCAGCCTATATTTCGGGCAGACTGCTCATAACCAGACGCTCAAAAATTTTTCCTCTGTCCATTTCTCTTAAAACCAGCGTCTTCTCGATTTAGTTTAGAGTCCCTGGGATTCTGAAATATCGCTCAAGTTCCTGGAAATTGACCTTAACTTGGTCAAAATTACGCTGCGCGTAGCCTAGTCTCGGCGACCTTCTAGTCACTAAGTAGCTATATTTCGCCCAGACTGCCCATGACCAAGCTTTCAAAAATGTTTCCCCTGTCCAATTCACTGAAAAGCAAAGTCTTCTCGAAATAGTTTAGAGTCCCTGGGACTTGAAAATATCTCCCAAGTTCCAGAATATCGACCAAAAATTGGTCAAAATCACGCTGTGCGTAGCCCTGTCTCGGCGACTTTGAGTACTGTCCAAAACGATAGACTTCCATAAGTGAAATACACGTGTGTAGATTTGGGGGAAATGTAAAAGTAACATCTTTGAAAAGTTAGGTAAGCATTGGTTGGGATCCCTGCACCTAAAACGCGAGTGTGGCGCATCTCTAACTGCGCGAGAAATTACGAGAGAAAAGAAACTTGATGGGGGCGAGAATCTTCAACCCAAACAGTGTCTTAATCGATAGGCTTTCACAAGTAAAATACATGTTTGCAGATTTAAGAAAAGGCCAAATCTAGCATCTTCAAAAAGTCCAGTAAGCATAGTTTGAGATGCAAACACCGAATTTGCGAGAGTGGCGCATCTCTAAACGCTGGAGAACGTACTAGCAAAAAGAAAGTTTGATATAGTCGAGAATCTCTTACCCAAGTACTGTTGAAATCAATATACTTCCACAAGTGAAACACACGTGTGTAGATTTGGGATAGGGCTTAAAGTAGCATCTTTAAAAAGTTAGGAAAGCATTGGTTGAGATCCCCGCACCTAAAACGCGAGTGTGGCGCATCTCTAAACGCGCGAGAACTTACGAGAGAAAAGAAAGAAAATAAATAGGCGAGAATCTCCAACCCAAGCATTGTCCAAAGCGACAGACTACTACAGTAAAATACACGTGTGTAAATTTGAGAAAGGGCTAAATCTAGCATCTTTATACACGTGTCTAAGGTTTGGGCCAGGGCTAAATGTAGCATCTTTAAAAAGTTATGTAAGCATTGGTTGGGATCTCTGCAACTAAAACGCGAGTGTGGCGCATCTCTAAACGCGCGAGCACTTACCAGAGAAAAGAAAGTTGATAGGGGCGAGAATCTCCAACCTAAACACTTTGAAAATCGATAGTATTCTACAACTGAAATACACGTGTATAGATTTAAGGGAGGCCTAAAAGTAGCATCTTTAAAAAGTTATATAAGCATTGGTTGGGATCTCTGCAACTAAAACGCGGGTGTGGCGCATCTCTACACGCGCGAGAGCCTACGAGAGAAAAGGAAGTTGATAGGGGCGAGAATCTCTAGCGGAAACACGTTAAAAATCGATAATTTTCTACCACTGAAATTCACGTGCATAGATTTAAGGGAGGCCTAAAAGTAGCGTCTGTCAAAGTTAGGCGAGCATTGGTTAAGATCTCTGCACTTAAAATCCGAGTGTGGCTCATTTCTAAACGCGCGAGAACTTACGAAAGAAAAGAAAGTTGATATAGGCGAGAATCTCCAACCCAAACACTGCGTAACTCGATAGTTTTTTACAAGTGAAATACACGTCTGTGAGAGTTGGGGGAGGGCTAAAAGTAGCATCTTTAAAAAGTTAGATAAGCATTGGTTGGGATCTCTGCACCTAAAACGCGAGTGTGGCGCATCTGTAAACGCGCGAGAACTTAGGAGAGAAAAGAAAGTTAATATGGGCGAGAATCTCCAACCCAAACACTTTGAAAATCGATAGTTTTCTACAACTAAATTACACGAGTATAGATTTGGGGGAGGCCTAAAACTAGCATCTTTAAAAAAATAAGTAAGCATTTGTTGGGATCTCTGCACCTAAAACGCGATTGTGGCGCATCTCTAAACGCGCGAGAACTTACGAGAGAAAAGAAAGTTGATATGGGCGAACATCTCCAACCCAAACACTTTAAAAATCAATAGTTTTCTACAACTGAAATATACGTGTATAGATTTAAGGGAGGCCTAAAAGCAGCATCTTTAAAAAGTTAGGTAAGCATTGGTTAAGATCTCTGCACCTAAAACGCGAGTGTGGCGCTTCTCTGAACGCGCAAGAACTTACGAGGGAAAAGAAAGTTAATATGGGCGAGAATCTCTCACCCCATGACGGGACATAAATGACTTCTACTGTAGTTATCTCTTCCTGGTGTTTTGTTTGTTTGTTTGTTTGCTTGTTTGTTTGTTTTTTTTTTAATTCTAGGAGAACAGGGCTGTATTCCTCTAAGGCTGTGGCTTTAATTGGTAAAAACACTGACTTCTTATAAATCTAGAAGTTCTTCGTTCCAGTTTAAATTTATGTTGTTGGCACATGGGCGGGCCCTTTATATGTAAACCGTGATGTAAGATACCTTAAACTATTTTTACTGTTCATGATGCACTGCTACGTTAGTCTGCTTTACAAATATTGAACTACTCTGGTAGAGTTTTTAATTTCAATATGATTAAACGTTCTTTTTATGCGCTCCTGTTAAAAATGATGCAAAGTTTTCAATTTTAGTCATTTCAATTTGAAGAAAAGGTCCTGTTAGTACCTTCTTGTTACCTGATGAAGATTTTGCGGGGTTTGTTTTACCAGGCGCTTCATGACGCCTCCTGGAATAAGCTATACCTTCCCTAATTGAATCGTCATTAGTTTATCATACGTTATTCAGGTTATTGATTGGAAAAATAATTATACTTTTGAACCTTAGTTCCTCTATTTTTTAGGGGATGGGGGGTGGGCTCACTTCTTTCGGAGGTCGTTAATTACGGATTTTTACGATTCGTTGCGTGTACGAGCCATTGGCCAAGCGATTGGCCAAGCCATTGGTAGCCGTGCATGGGCACCGAAGCACTGACAATCTATCTTAGCTCCATGTACTAAGTTTTTCCTCGCGCTTTGTTTGTTTGTTTGTTTGTTTGTTTGTTTTTGCCCTCGGCTGTGTAATTGTGCGATATTTTCTACACAAGAACTTCAATTGCCGAGCATGATAATACTTCACGTGGCTCAATCTGCCAACGGCATACTCAGACAAGTGTTCCAGATCATCTGGGTTTTTATTCCTTAAGATCTGTTTTAAATTGATTAATCAAACGCTGCTTTACGACCGGACAAGCATCTCGATGCAAGCTCAGAGTTTATTGTGATGGCTTTCATTGGGTAAACAAGACATTTACGTCTGCTCGCCGCCCTCAACATCCATACGTAGGCACTTTGGTATCTTTAAGTTCAGTTCGTAGATCTGAACTTGGTTCAGGGGAAGAAACAGAGGAAGGTTCATGTTGTGTAATTCGTTCATCATTGCCGATTACTTGATCTATCGGTATTCCCCGGTTTTGTCCGCTCACGTTTTTTCCCTGCCCAGGTCTTTCTTCACGTGTGTTTAGATGTGATCCGATATAAAGTGACCTTGTTTTGTTCCAGATTATTCAGTGGCGTCGGTGGAGTCCGCATCATTTGAAAGCATCCGGAATGACTCGAACGCACTACTTACTTTTAAAGCACTATTATTCTGGTTTATTTTTTGTTTAATATCATCGACATGTCACTGAAACAGATTATGACGCCTTCCCTGACCGCAAGACGAAGAACCCTAGTGAGAGTATGTAAGGAATGCTAGGAAAATTTCCTACCATTCAGTCTTTGCGGTACTTACAGTTGAAGCCCGGTGCGTCCCGTCTTGATTTCATATGTTCGTATTTCGTATGCTATTTCGTTTGATTTTTAACATTCTGGCAAGCCGAACCGACAAACCGGTTGTCACGCCAGATCGGCTAAAGTGATGAACGATCATGCTTACAGGAGGACGTGCCATAATTTTGATAATAGCCAAAAGTGATGACGGAATACTGATTAGAATGGAAGTGTTGCAGTTTATATTGATAATATGCAAATCGAGTGCAAATTCAGAATTTGCTATAAGGAATAGTGAAAATTGGGGTGTTTAGTTTTAGTTACTACCCTTTCCGTCTGCCTCCTTCGATCACGGAACCAGTCTGCCGGCCCAAGGGATTGTAATCGTTTGCTGAAATAAATCGAGTCACTAGTTTGAACAACGATGCATGACAGTAAATTTCATGCTACCAGTAGCGAAACCACCGCAGTCATGTACATTTTATTTATTGCCCAAGTTTATAATTGTGTCGTATCGACCACCGCGTCGCCTAAAAACGGTCGCGCTAGTTTGTCAAGTTTTTATCCTAAAATCAATCAAGCCATGTACTGTATGTTTTTCTCCATTTGAAGGAATAGCAGTTATTTAGACTTCCAGTGATATATAATGCCGGAGGGTCAATCTTGTGACAAAGAGAAAAGCAAAGCAAATTATTTCCATGACTGATGGAAACGCATCCGTTCTCTGTGTTTTCTGTAGTCTGAATATCTCATTTTCAGTGCAGAGTACACTATTGGGATGGTTTTAGGAGCAGCCTGCAGCTAAGGAAATAAGTCGCTATGGCCCTATGGCGCTTAGGTGTAAACTTTAATACGTGTTTAATTAAAGCAATCTCAATTAATTAACAAGTCTAGAGGCAAGGAAGTCGTGGGGTGAAGTGGGAAAAGTACATGTGCACCCTACGGAAACATGTTCCATCTACGTCAGTTAGGTGTGAACATCGCAAAGCTATATATTTGTTTCAAGTAACCCCTTGCTCTTCTTGTGGTACTATTCTCTTTAGAACAAAACCAATTTGCTCTAAACGCTTGCACAGATTAGTTAGCGTTCGTATCTTCTACATATTGGGTGGGGGATACACTGCATACGGGAACGCACACAAATGTTGAGTGGTTTTCCTTATGGTAGAACCCAACACGTAAGAGGCATGCGTTCTATCATCGTTAGTGTTATATACTATGTTTCCACGCGGTTTTTTATATGTCATGTGATGTCAGGTAGCGGCACTTGTCCCTTTTTAGTGCAAAAGTGAAGTAGAATTATCCAAAGGTCGGCTCAACAAATATCATCTGCTGTTTTAATCTACAATAGTATGTTAGTCAGAGTTTAAATAAAGAAGGGAAATGAATAGCTTCTCCTTAGCGGCTTGTTTATTTCTGGCCTTAATTGCGTCTGTAAGAGAGACCAAAAAGGTCCCGAGTTAGTGGCTTTAATATTCTGCAAATTGTAAATCTGTGACAAAAGAAACCAGGAAAGTGTTCAAATATATATATATTTTTATTTGCAATAACACAAGGGAAACCAATGCTTACTTACAACACTAACTCTATTTACATTATATTGCTCTAATTATTTACACTATTTAAATTACAATAACTAAACGACTTACATTACTAA
>Ga0126339_10004322_pt1 | contig 10480 bp, 7 predicted proteins | sample OrbTmetagenome_2_FD_92532 | JGI IMG/M metagenome (GOLD analysis project Ga0126339, IMG submission 92532) | Coral microbial communities from Petempiche,Puerto Morelos, Mexico - Orbicella T R C metagenome | ecosystem: Host-associated > Invertebrates > Cnidaria > Coral | place: Petempiche,Puerto...
ATAATGATAAACCATAAAGGAACAAGGATGGCTAAGGATGGAGAAGATTAACACGGATTACAAACGACGAATTTGAAAAATTGAGGCTAAACTTTTCAAGATTCGCAAACCGCGACTGAGCCCCTGACTGAGATTAACACGGATTACAAACGAAGAATTTGAAAAATTGAGGGTAAACTTGTCAATATGCGCAAACCGTCACTGAGCTCCTTTAAGCAACTCTGAAGACAATATTGGAATAGGCCACATTAGATCAGAACCTTTTGCCTCCGTTTCAAAACGAGTCCTTGAGTCCTCGTGCGAATCTTTCGCCCTTCTCCCGTTCGCCGAAAAAAGAACGCCTGATCGCAGATTGTGTTTCGGGAAACACCGACATCCTCTAAAAACCAAAAATAAGTATTTCTCAAGGGACCAGTAATTAAGTGTATTCGATAACCAAATTTGACAAAGAAATTGCATAATAATCGACGAAACTTCACACGGTTTTGCAGAATTGCCCATTGTGAGTGATATAAAGCACAACACTCGTGCCTATTGTGGTTTTGTTCAGGTGGCCGAATTCGATAACAGATGAATTCGCTGGAAAAAATGCCGGTTGTTATTGGTTTCTAGGCGGTTGTTTCCTTAAAATAAGATAAAACTGGAGTAAAACGTACAATTTTTATCGGATAGCACAGCTGATAAGCTTTGAATTGACATATGGTCTGTGGTGGTAAGGAGAACGAATGTCTTGCGTCGTCGTTCTTGATTCAAAATTAATTCCTAACTACTGTGAACAAGGCAGCCAGTCATGTCCTCGCGAGGCGGTACACGAAGGGAATAACCATTTTACTTTCTTTAATAGCTAAGCTGTAGTTTATTGTACCGATACACGAGGTCAAAACCTTATGCACTCCATTTGTTTGGGCCCTATACGGACATATAAAGGTCATGAAGTCTTCGAACCAGCAGCCTCCAATTGCCTCGACCAAAGTCGCAAATGCTGCAAATGGGTTATTTATAATGGGATCTATTTGCGACAGTCTCACAAAGGAATCGTGCTTGCACCAAAGTAAACTGAAAGCTGCTAAAACAAACAGATTGACTAGCACAGGGTTTTAGCAGCGCTTGCGACGTTGAAGATAATCAAATGCCTGAAATAAATCTTTTCGATTAATCTTTTGGCTTTGAACAGGGCATACGGCGATGTAATCAGGGTTTTAAATTTCTTTTGATTTTCTATCCCCTTAACGACATTTTTGCATAATTTGGTCTTTTTGCCCATGTCGCAAGTTTGTTTGCACATCGTTGTGTTGCCGACAAAATATTGGATGCTCCCTCGTGCAGACACATCAGGAGTCCTTCACAGCAGCTATACTTTACGCTCGTCCATCATGATTAGTTTGAAATTACGGCATTAAGATCGCTTATTTCATAGCCGATCGCTTATTTCAACAACCAATTATTGACCCAGTGACTCACTTACCGGTGTACTCTCTGCTTGTGTTGAACTCGTTCATAATAACGGGCAAGAACACTCCAAAACCTTGCCCGGTGCCCATAATTAATACTTGACCAAATGTTGCACACAAGCAAACGACATTAGACCAGCAACTATCTTGCTTTCTCGGGCTGCCCCGACCGAAACAGAACAACATGGCCGTGGTGACAGAGTTAAAAGTAATTGAAAAACATGCTCTGTTCAAGGTCTTGCAATGGTGGGTGGCTTTACCATTTATGCAGCCTAGGCTAGCAAATACGGTTCCGAAAGCCCTACGCAAGCCGGACAAGAAGTGACAACTGAGCTATTCAGAATAACTGATTTCAGTTAATAAATTGATGAATATATAAATAAATGACTAATCAATAGATTATTAACCCGGTAGTTAGTTACCTATATGGTACGGTTTCGATGTCGATGGAACGCGACGATACAAGAAAACCCCAGAGCGCGCGTTAGATCCACTTGACATGTCAACGTTCACATTATATATAGTCAGGTGCTTGATTATTATGAGCTTTGTAAACAACAGTTAAAACCGAACACGATAAATCACAGGAAGCCAGTGCAGGTCGTACAAGGTAGAGGAGATATGGTCTCAGGTTTAGGTGACCCAGGTCACGAGAGGATGAGGGGTAATTGAGCTCTCCTATAGAGCATTTATTCCCAAGATACTCTCTCAAGTTTTGCGCTTTAGGGCGCTTTACAAAAATACTACACAGTCCAGGAACACACGTGCATGGAAAAAGCTCTATCTCTATGATCATATTCTTTTTAGAGGGACCTCACACCTACCTCAAACATATAACTTATACTAAAATAATGACACAAAAAAACTCTAAAATGCAAATTAATATCGATTTCGCAAAATACAAATACAAACGTCCATCACAGGTTTGCGGCGAACGTTACGGTGGGCGTCAAATGCCAATTTTTAAAAATGTGTTTTAGGATAGTTAAGCAATAAAGCGCAATGAAGTAACACAACAGCAAGTAGCGCAACTTACAAGATCATAAATGTGAGGTAGTGTATTGTTATTTCAAAATTATCTAGCATTTCTGTTACCTAAAACACATCCTAAATATTTTTTCAGTTATACAAATTATTAGGCAATATGATCTTTCCTGACTTATCTTGAGCATGGTCGCCTGTGTACTTCCAACTTCTTCGTAGCTAACTTGGAATTTCTGCAGCGTAGTTTCCTTTTAATTACCCTGTTTACGGCAGGAAGTATCACGTGGTATATATTGTTGCGGTGGACTGCAAGATGCTTTTATCACGTTATGGAAACCGGCTTCATAAACCATCAATCAGAATTTCAAACCTATTAATTTAAACTAGTACTCTAACATAGCTACGAGGCTCAGACTAAACCAAAAGAAATGACATTGGGTTTGCGTCATGAATAAACCACTTTCTTTTGATTTAGTCCCCTAATCCTTGGCGCCATGTTAGAGGCTCCGTCCACGCTACGCCGGAGAAATTTAAAAACGCAACAATCACCAGTCAGTTTGGAAATGTTTTTGATGAATCATGGCTCAAGTAGGGAAATCACATAATTACCGTGACATCGTCGTTTTCCAAATGCTCCGCTTAAAAGGGTTCAGGTTATTTTTCCCTCCACACGAAAACGTAAAGCCGGTGATTAGTGTGGACGGTAGACCTAACCGTAGGAATAAAGCTGCGTTTTTAAATATCTCCGGCGTGGTGTGGACGCAGCTTGAATCAGGTGAAATTTTGCATGCAAGCCGACTGAAAAGCATTTTTGCTAGTTAGATTTTATTACATCAGAATGAACCAGAATAGCAGGTAAAGAAAATTATTTTAGCCATTAACAGCTATAAACAGCAACTAGAGATATGTATGGTTGTTTGTCTCCATGATTTTCTTAAACTTGTGTTCTTACTGATCACGAGTGTTGCTATTATTTTTACACAGTGTCCAAGTAAATAAACGCTACCTATCGTCGTCTTTATTTCTAACTGAAAAACGTCAAAATCAGCAGCAGATGCGAGTCTTTACAGTCAAATCCCGAATGAAAGCAAGATGAAAGCAAAACATGCACTTCTCTTTCTTCTCTTTAATTTCCTATTTTCCTTAAAAGAGCTACGTCACAGTTCGCCTAGAAAAACGTTTAGCCCAAAGTTTTAGAGTTCGTCGTTTGTAATCCGTGTTAATCTTCTCCATTCTAAACCATCCTTTTTCCTTTATGGTTTATTATTATCTCTTTGGTGTTTTTCTATCTTATTAAACTGTTATTTTCAGGTTTCCTACCATTTAAAGGTAATTTTGTATGTGGTCAAAATAACTCAAAATACCCTGACTGAGCTCCTTTAATAGCGGAGATCTAAACTGTAGCTGCTTGAGTCTACCTAGTCTTGCAAATTCTTCAACCATGATCTATAGAAATAATTTAAAAATAAAAATAAAAATTCTATAAAAGATGAACAAAGGCAGCAAACTGAACAATAGACCTTGGGCTGAATTTTCGAGAGACATCTATTTACCGTTGTTTACAGCCTTCTATGACAACAATGGCTGAGTGATTTTATATTCTTCACGGCACAGCTGATTGCTTTTCGATTCATGAATACGAAATTGAGCTTGAAGTTCTGCTGTACATGTCCTGATGCATATGTATCAACTTTCTTCACGTGGCAGAATGTTCCGCAGGAATGAAAAATGCATTTCAAAAGCACAGTGAATAAATGTACTTACTGCTTGCAGTTCGGGTTTTTATTGTTTCGTCGAGATTATAACTACATGTTATCCCGTCTCAGTTGAATGACCAACCAACGGCCAATCACATTAACATTTGGCAACTTGATTAATTCTGTTCGGAAACCGCCTCGGGCTTTTTAAATTTTTACGCAAGCGTATAGTTGTTCAAGTTTTCAAAACACATTTTTGGAACTCAAATCATCTATCTTGAGAAGCCTGAAAGAAACAACATCGTTTTCTGTGTATTCAGCATTACCCGGAGCTGTACATCTTGGTTGAGTTTTGCCTTCATTGATATGCTGTGAAGTTCAGGCAATGCGGTAAGTTTCGACGTGTTGGTCACCTGATAAACAGTTCTAGAATTTAAGTTCTAGAAGCGCAAAGTTGGTCATTTAGAAACTGGGAAATCTTTTCCTCGTAATTCTTAAAACGAACGCAAAATCTGTCCAAAACGTTGCTTTTTTTTTTTTTTTTTTGCTTTTTCTGCAATGCGCGTTTGAAATGTTTCAAACATTTGAAAATCAAATCTATGAGTCGACTGAAAGTTAGTTGAGCATGACCGATCTGCTCACAGAAAGGATTTCATGAAAGAGGTCAAATGATGGCATTTCAAAGTTTGTTGAGGAGCCGAGGAATCTTTTTATTTCAATTAAGAATCCTTGGGTCTGACAAATGAAAAATATACGATCTGAGTTCGGCAAGATTACTTGAAAGTCCAACACTCTTGGTGGCAACTGATTTGGCACGACGTCACTCTTTCGCTTCAGTATACCGCAGTCAGTTGTGATACTTCTCCTTAACTCTAGCTAGTTTTCGAAGCTGGTTTTTCCATTTCTTTTATTATCGTGCCCACAAAATGAACATTTGGAAGTGAGCGAACTTTGGGCTGAATTGCATAGATACATTCTGTTCATTCCAAGACGACAAATGAAAGTCCGCATTAAGTTGGCTCAAACACTGAACAAATTTGCAACAGAAAATGAAATTTTTCGTCATCATTTAACAATTTTTAGCCGAAACCTACCAAAAGTAAGAAGATTAGATTTGCAGTGATCCAAAAGTTAATATTGTTGTCAAACGCACAATATCATTGCGGTCGTGTGGTCATAGTTTAAGGCACTCTAGTTGACATCTCAAGAGCACTTAAAAACCCGCGCATGTTTGTGTAAGTTGAAAATATTGTGCTATGCGAATTTTAACAGTCGTTTTACGAAGTAAACTATCACAGATTGAGGATGGAAATAAAACAAACAACTCCGATGTTAATCATCTCGTTATGCTTGATTGCGCTCCGCACTTCACACATAATCTTTATCCTGCTAGGACATTGCTGAAATGGGCCACATAAATATATAAAACATCACTGTTCAAGGTTTTGAGAAATAAGTTCGTAGCGGGAGTTTATTGCGAGCTTCCGATTAGCCATAGGAACAGAAAAGTGCATAAGTATAAGCCAGCTGGATGTTTAAATTCAAGTAAATTGAACGCTTACCTTAAAAGAGCATGCAATATCTGTATGCTTACAAATTTTAGAATACGTCGATAAAGAAGGAAACAATCCTGCTTAACTCTGTCATTTTAGAGCATTGCCGCAGACGAGATTTTCCATTTTTGATTATCTTTCGCTAAGTGTATTCTCCCAGCACAACCCAGACGCAGAGAGTCCTTGTACAGCAATAGCTCAGTGGTCTGTCCGGATTTCATAATTTACTTTTTACTTATAATCTATAAATATATGACTATGATCCGTTATTTTTTGGTTTGAAGTTGAGAGAGTTTGAAGATTATAGCAAGAATGGGAAATTCATCGTGGTTCATAACACTTGCTCTTGTGTTCCTCAGTGGACGTACAGTGGAAGGTAAGAAAAAAAGAGTCGAATTAGCTTGAGTACTTTTAAGGTGGCTGGCAATAGTGTCCTGCAATGCTAAGGGGCAATCGTTGCGATCATTTCTTTACAAAAAATGGCAATTTTGGGGTCGCAAATTTTAATGATTTTCCAATAGATTCTTGGCTTGTTTACTAAAATCTGCATGATATATTGATTTATGGAGGGCGTTTTTTGTCTAAATAAAACTACGAAAAAATTGTTGATATTACGTGAGATCGGTAAAATGGTCCATTTGTCAGTTGGTGAATTCATAATCGTACCTTTCTGGTACGCTATTGCGGTATGCCAGGCTCGTTTGGTCTCGCCATGGGGTTTTTGCCTCGACCACGTCTCTCCAAAATATGAACCACGGCTTGATTAAACTCGTTTGATGTTCCACCGAAGCGTACCGTACCTTACCATTTCCCCGGGGGGGGGGGGGCGGTACTTTGGGAATTTCTGGGTGGGGATGTGCCGCTGTGACTCTGGAACCCTTAGCCTATACCAGAGCTAGTTCAGCTGAAGTTTGCTAACCTATACTAGAGTAAACTTCCCAAATCCCCCCATCTTTGACACTGTTGAGGCTGATTTGCGTAAATTTAAACTTGCCGATTTGATTTTTTTATATTTTGAGTAGCAATTTCTGGTTTCCTTACTCCAGATAAAACCTTCAACCAACCAGTCAGTTTTGTGAAAAACGATACCCTATTCTAGACCCAAACGCTCTGATTTACATACCCTATCCTAGAGTAAACTGCTTGAAAACCATACCCTTCACAGCGGCAAATACCTATATACATATATGGCAGTGCCCCCCCCCCGGACCATTTCATACTATATACTTAATTAAAGGTCCTCCTGATGGAAACAGTTACATTTGTTTTCCCGAAATTTGGATTTAGCGCTTGCCACGTGACTGGAAAAGCAGCCAAAAAGAGCGCACGTTAGATTCAACCGAACTCCAGCTATATATGTTAGTTATGCGAGTTGTATACGTAACAATAGCCTCCATTTGGTGCGAAAATATGTTCAGAAATTTATCCGCGGGCATTATCTGTTTCGAGAAGCGAACAGTTTTCCGAGAGCGAAGCTCCGAGGAAAACTGTGAGCTTCGAGGAACAGATAATGTCCAAGGACAAATATTCCAGCCTATTTTCGCCCCAAGTGGAGGCTATTGTGTTTATTATTCTTCAAACCTTTTTCGCAACGCGCGCAGTTTTGAAAATTGGGGAATATTTTCGGATATTCCCTAGTTTTAGCTTGGCCTATTCTGTCACGTGACGTGTTTAGACCAATCGCGCGCGAGCGAAAATATTTAATGGGTTATAATCTCGGAAATTCCACAGTTTTAGCTGGGGAATATTCGGTCACGTGACGCGTTTAGACCAATCGCGCGCCAGCGAAAATATTTGATGGATTATAACACGGAATATCCCACGAGTCACTTTTATTTTACTAGGTATACAAACGAACCTTAACGCGAGTGTTTATACCAAGAAAATACAAGTGACAAGTGGGATATCCCAATGTATAGCACGAGGGAGCATTGCATAACTATTTTATAGCATGCCATGAGAAAATACCGTGGCCAACACAATCACTGCGACATACGCGTCACGCATGATAGGAAGGTTAGAAGTAATACCGTCAAATATTCAACGGCTTTCCTATATTTTGACTGGCCGTACTTTCTATGGCATGGTATAAATAGCAATATATATATATACTAAATGTTTACTCAATCAGTCAGTAATTATGCAATTCAGTCAGGCAATTGATCTGTGAGTCAGCTGTTTAGGCTGTCAGACAGTCAGTCATTTGGTCATTCATTCATCATTCATTCATTCGTTTGTTCGTTCGTGTGTTTTTTCGTTCGTTCGCTCGTTCGTTCATTCATTCGTTCATTCGGTCAGTCAGTCAGTCAGTCAGTCAGCCAGTTGCTAGGGATCAGTGAGTTTAGTTGTTCAGTGAAGTAGTAATCTAGCGAGCTAGCTGACCGCTAACTAGGTTGTTACTCCATGTTTGTTACTTATTAATTAAGTTTTACTTTCCTGACGCGGAAATGATGTGCACTGACGTAATTCTTTTACTTTATACAGGAGGACTTCCTTGCGAAAACTTTGGCGTAGGGATAGGCGACAGAGCGAAAGTTAAGAATAGTCAGATGACCGCTTCCACAGTTTTAGGAAGCGACTACAGAGCCTTCAACGCCCGCTTAGATTCTCCCATAGACAGAGGATGGTGTGCCTCGGCAAATGGAGCACAGGGCAGCTATCTTGAGATCGACTTGGAAAGAGATTACGCGTTCTGCGGGATAAGAATACAGGGTGCGGCACATGGACACGTGAATACTTTCCAGCTGAGATTTGCTCGTGATAAAGAAGGTTCTTTTATTCCATTTGGCACGGTAAGAGATGATGTTACAACCGAAGATAGTCTGCAGTGCAGGCGTTATCTTGGAACGGATCGCTCGATAGACCAGGTTTTCGATTCCACCATCTTGGATTGTAATTGGAGTGCAGGGGGTGAGGTGGGGCTGGTGGGGCACCTCACGCCTACGCTCTCGGCAAATTTTCCACAACCCTCCACAGTTACCAAATCCAAGATGGCGGCCTAACACTCGGCTTCACGGGTCCACTCAATTTGCTAAGTATTTCCTTGTAGGCTTTAGGTCTCGAGTTCTCTAACTAGAGAAACCAGCTGGTGTTTCCTTTTTAAAGTGTGAAGGGGTTCATTCAGTGAACTAAGATTCAACGAAATTTAATGGCCCTAGCCTGTACGATGTAGTAAAGGTTAAGTCTGTATACGAACTAAGTGGCCAATCAGGCCGACGCTTATCTCTGGTTTCAGAAGCATTAGGTGACTATGGGTTTTTCTTCTCCCTCTTGTATTGGGATGTTGGTCCATTGCAGGATTACCCCTAGTATTAAATTTGTCGGCACTCATTTATACACTTGGGAGGAGAGAGGCACTCTGAAAGTAAAGTGTTTTGCCTAAGAGCACAAAACAATGTCCCCGGCCAGGGATCGAACCTGGACCTATCGATCCAGAGGCAAGCATACCAACCATGAAACCACCGCACCTCCTCCTAGCCTGTAGTACAGTGGGTGCTTAATCATGAGATTTAGCCATAAGTGTAATAGCGGAGCTCCTGCGTGCCAAAGTCGGGCAAGCGGAGCCCCGTACGTTAGAAAATTTGGTAACCATCGATCTCAGGAAGTTGACCGCTGACCAGGTACTAGTTTCCCATTGGATCGCAGGTCATTACTCTGGGGGAGAAGGAGGGAGTACGTGCAAACGTAATTTAAGGCGGATCAACCCCTGCCGCGTTTTTGGGTATAGTTTGTTAAAATTTAACTGGAAAAATAGCGAAACCACACACTGAACAATTACATGCTCGCAATTGAGCATTCTCTAAGTTTCCGATCCAAGAAAAACAAATCCTCTTTTTCCTTTATGGTTAGTCACTGCGATCAGGAGCTCCGCTTTTAGGCTTGGCTAAATCTATAGATTAGTTGGTTTTGAAGAATCTGAGAGAAAAACACATTACTCTTCTGTGATCACCGCTTTCGCAAAGCGTGTTTCCTGTTCCTCTCATACCAGGAAGGACACATGGTTATTGATTAGTGCGGAAACGTGGTTTGAGCGCTGTCAGGCATTGAAATCCGGGGATCGTGATTTCAAGTTGCGCGTTCTGACGACAATAGCTGGTGTTGTTCTGAGTAGTTCCGAGTTCTCCCCTCGGCCATGCTCGTAAACAGCCCAGTTGTCTGCTTTGTGCAAGTTGGGATCTGTAACCTTGTCTTAAATTATTTGTTTCACTGTTTGTTTCCCTTGGTCGTGAAAAGCTCTATTGGGGAGTGGTCCATCAGTATGATTTTTATTTATTTATTTATTTATTTATTTACATCTCTATTTTTGTTTAGACTTTTAGCAGGTTTACAGAGGAAGAGGAAAACGAAGAGTTTCATCCTACAACACCGTTTCCAGTCGGAAGTGTTGTTCGGCTTTACCCTTTAACTTTTTCGGGCACTGTACCTTGCGTAAGACTTGAACTGTTCGGGTTTCCAGGTATGGAGCTGTGTAATGCCATCTATAAAGTAAATAATGATTATAGCATATGATTTTGTACGCTCATCACTGCGTTTAGCGAAAACTGCAAAGCTAGAGTGGCCTAGTTACTACGCCAGATATCCCGACCACGAAGGATCGAAATCGTTATACGGTGAGAAGGTTACTCGTAAGTTCGAGGATGCATTCATTCCTGCATTCACTCACTAGCAGATACTCGTTACACCAGTTAAAGTGATAACAAGAAGACCAAGTATTTGCTTAGAGCAGACAATAAGGTTACATCTAAAATAATAGGTAAATATATCCACTTAATGTTTCAAAGAAGAAAAGAGATTC
>Ga0126339_10004323_pt1 | contig 10478 bp, 7 predicted proteins | sample OrbTmetagenome_2_FD_92532 | JGI IMG/M metagenome (GOLD analysis project Ga0126339, IMG submission 92532) | Coral microbial communities from Petempiche,Puerto Morelos, Mexico - Orbicella T R C metagenome | ecosystem: Host-associated > Invertebrates > Cnidaria > Coral | place: Petempiche,Puerto...
CTAAAAGAAAATAGGAAATTTTCTAAGCCAATGATATCAAGCAAAATGATGGTAAAAATTTAGTGTGGAAACTTTGAAAAAAGTTTTCTTGAATGAGAAAAAATGGCTTCAAAAAAGATCTTCTGGCATTTCCTCCACGCAAATGTCTTCATGTTAATATTATTAATAAGTAATCATACGGTTTTTCTCTTTTAATTTGGAATTAATTAGCACTTGTGAGTTTTTAAAAAAGTTGAAATTGCACTCGCTGAAGCGGCTCGTGTAATTTCAGCTTTTTGAAAAACTCAGTAGTACAAATTAATTCCAAATTGAACTCGAAACCATATGATTACCTATACCAATATCAGACATACAGTATCAATAATTAATCACCGTGTCAAACTGAACTTGCATATTAAGAACTTGATTGAGTGGCAAAACACAGACTCACTCAAGCATAATTATGTTATTGTAGAACTTTACTTAAATGTAGACTTCCAATTGGAGTGGAAATTGGGCAGTCCACAGAATGCGAGCTTAAACAAAAATATTTTACAATAAAAACAAACTAAAGAGCAATTACATAATAAACAGTGCACAAACAAGGATTCCTGCAGAGTAAGCTATCCGTTCTTTAGTAGGATGCTGCTTGAGTTTGCTATCATCAATAGAAGCACCACACTTTCCTTTACAACGGCAGCAACAGAACACAAGGCCAACGATGGGAATAACCAGTGCAGCAAGCAGAGAAAATGACGCTAACACTATCATGGGAACTTCATAATCAACCACCTAAGTGTGAAAGAAAAAAGCAATCTTAAAAAGTATAACTTGAACATCTTTAATTAATGCATATATATAATTATGTACAAAATAATATACAGGGGTGCTTTCCATTTATTGTAAACAGAAGTAATATTTCTGGAACTTTCAAAACAAAGGTAAATGGTACAGAAATTTCCTTTAAAAAATTTCCGGAAAATCTGAAAACTGTTACATATCATTGTATATTATACATGTTATATTATACATGTATATTTTCTGGAATGCAAACCATTTAGACAACCACAAATTCCAGCAATTTTGGGAGGAAAATCAAATAGAGCAGAAATTCCTGGAAATTTGCATAATTAATACAAATTATGTACCTCATAGGGTTGTCCTTATTTTTCTGTATATTCATCTTAGTGTGGGTAGTTCGTTATGGGGAGGCTGAATGGCATCTTGCTTTAAGATTGTGGTTTCTTTTCAGTCTCCTGACTAGTTTTTCTCTAGGATTTAGTTTACAGTCAAACTCACAAAACCATAAATACCTAAAATAGGTCTGGAATAGTTATTGTGTTATAACAATCACAAGCAAGATCTTCAACAACAGAAACCACAGAAAACAACTGAGTTTCCATCAGTCACAGAACAGATTTGTTTTGTTCCACAAGGTCTCAAAATAAATCCTACATATTGGTTATACAAAAATTAGATAATTGCTCTTTACAGCTCATTAATAAACACTAGCGAAGAGGGTTTTGGGTAATGTTTATTTAGTGAAAAAACTATTTTCACAAACCAATCTCGGATGCAATGGGCCTTACAACCACAATAAACATTCCAGACATCTTTTACTGTTTTTTTGAGTTTGACCGTAGTAATTTATAACTCAATTTATTTATCTAGTAATTGCTTTGGCAGGCATTGAGTTTACCACCTTCTGACCACAATACTTGTTATAACTTTGTCTAAATGCTTGAACAAATTTATGTGCCTAGAGCTTCACATTGCCTGTTGTCTTATGCAATCTTGTCTTTAACATCACAAGAGGTCACTGCACTTAAGTAAACAAAGATATAAAAGAGATAAAAATCTAATTAAAAATATTTAATAATAAGTGCCTTTGAAAAGTGAAAATATACATGTACCTCAGAGAGGCTTGGTGACTTCCCTCCTTTACCAAATGACTTACTCAAAGCATTTCCAATCAATTCTGTCAAAGAACAGGAAAATACAAACAGTTTTGAATGGAACTTTATGTTATAAACTGTTAGCAGTGTTTCATTAAGTTTCATTTTACTGAGAAAAGTTATGTATAAAATATATTGACCCATACAAAAATGTCTAACAATAACTTAAGGTATGCATCAGATATTTCCTTCTTCTTCGCCTGGATATAGTGAGCAGCTAGAATGGAGTAAATGACAACATCTTGAGATCTCCCTAAGACATTGTTACCAGACTTCGGAATTAACGTCAAAAATGTTCTAAGGACCTTTAATAGACAATGTTCACAAATGACTATTTTGATTCATAAATTATCAGACATCTTAAGAAAATGCTCACAAGATCTTTCGAAAATTGAAGAAAATGATCTTATTTAGTCTACTTAGGTGAGGTAGGTACTAGCTAAAGTCTGGATACAAGTCCGAGTGGCCCATCAAGCTGGAGCTTATCCTGGTTTCTGTAGCATGAAGCAACTAGGAGTATTTCTACTCTCCCTGGATGGGATGCTAATCCATTGCAGAGTTACCCCCAGCATTAAGTTCGCCGGTACCCATTTATACACCTGGGTGGAGAGAGGCACTATGAGAGTAAAGTGTCTTGCCCAATCTGAACACAACGCAATGTTGCTGGCCAGGATTCGAACCCTGACCGCTCGATACGGAGACGAGCGTACTAACCATGAGGCCACTGTGTGCACCTCCCAGTCTACTTAGTGTTAAGTATATAATTATGAACTGAAGAGTACTTGGCCCCATCCCTGGATCAATACCACAGAGCTTATATTTAGGCCTATTTCTTATTTGGTTTCATAAGCTCTTTAAGTCCAATATAAGCTCAAGATTAGTATGCTAGCTAATAAATGGCAATATGGTAAAGTTTCTACAGTCTTTAAAGTTATCAAACAACAATAAATTTGCTGCAGGTGCGTTTTAAGGCTTACAGTTTTACCCAGCACGCAGGGTTTTGGCCCAAACCCTGAAAACATCGGACTTAGGAGTACCCACATGAACAAGGAGTTATGTACTAAATAAAGCAAAGTATAAATGGTTTCACACTTGAAACTGATTGCAGGAGTGTTCAATACAAATACATGAAATGAATTAAAAATAGAAACTGTAAGATGACAGTTACACCAGTTTAACACACTAAGCGGTCATCAGACTGTGCTGTTATCAGCAGTAGAAATAAAATTTAAACTGACAGACTCATGGAGGGCAGGTTGGTAGGTAGATCTCCACTACTAAACAAAAAATCTGAGTTGACTACCACAAAATTAAAACAAATTCTATGTGGCCAATCAGAAGCAGGATCACTCCAACTGTCCTCCATGTGTGTATATTAAGCTATGCACACAAGGTGGTCTCAAACTATGTACAATTTTAAAACATTCTTGGCTGTGAAGTGAGTTGTTTTAATGCACCCTTTTAACGATGTCACACAATATCAACAATTTTCCGAATATTTCATATAAACAACAACAACAAAAAAACACCTCCAGAGTTCAATTTATCATTAAAATTTAGTAAATAAGCACAATTTCATAAAAAATGTAAACTTTTGAAAATGTGGGACCCCAAATGTGCCAATATTTATTTATAATAATATTTAACAAAATTAATATTAAAAATTTTTACAACCTGACTTTCCATAAAATGATCGATTGCACTTTACATCAAACACATTAAACTAATCCTAAAAAACATAAATTTACCACATATTTCTTTCTAAAAATTTACAAGTTTGGGGTAACACATTTCAACGAGTTTGCAACGGATTCTCATGAGAGGAAATTGGGAAAGCGTGACATCAGTAAAAATGTCCATTATATTTGTTTTGAGCTAATTCTGTTTTCCTGAGATCGCTGTTTCACTTGTGTCCTTTCATTTTACCTGTTAGCCGAGTTGCAGCATTAAGGTTAGATGTCGCTTTATATTTTCCAGATCGTAAGCTTACTGTATTTTATCGTAGCTTCGAGTCAAGTTTACAGTGTTTATAAACAGACTTGTTTACTCGATCCTGGGGTAACCTTTTTATGTGGTCGGTTTTTTAACGGTCAGACGATCGCCAAGAATCACACTTAGCGAAAAAAAACATATATATGTATTCATCTGTCCCATCACTGTCTGTCTACGGTGATTTAGCTCATTCAAGGACATTTCATCCCATACAGCGACGTACCTCGGGGCTAGCTTGGTGAAAACTAATGGTAATATAGAGAATAAAAGAATAAAAGCTTTACCATATGGCGGCTGACTCCGTAATGTTAGCGCTATACCATTTGCAATGCTTGAAAGACCGTTTAAATTCCATTTATCATCGTCGTCGTCCAAAGTGTAGGCCTTTCCCTGAGGTAGAGGCGGGTAATCCGGCTCACTTTCGACATATTTCACGTGAAGCAGAACATAGAAAAACATCAAGATCTGCATTACAGACGATTTCGAATCAGTTCTGTTTTGCAGTTACATGTAACATGAACATCAGCTGAAAAAAGTGATATCGCCGGCCACAGAGGACCGAAAAGGACCACAGAGCTTGAAAGGAGTACGTCCTGTAATTGTGCAGCAGTGCAAACATAGTTGTATAGTAATTCAACCAATGACATTTTGGAAAATATACTTTCCTGAAAAGCATCTGTCAAATGATAACAAGCTGTCCCGCAATGCTTTGTTGCCATGCCAGGGATTGCGGGCTGGGGGAGGGATGGGAGGGGAGGTAAAGGAGTACTGTAGAGTCATTTTAACTTTGTTTCTTAAATCATCGCATCCTCATAGAAGTCATATACATTTTTTTCAATTTTAGGCATGCTGCTTTCGAACCATGAACAAGTTGAACAACGAATTCGGCACTGATGAAGACTCATTATCATCATGGAAGACAATCCGACTTAGCAAATTTATCACTTTATTACGTGACTGGGAAGATTACGTGTCTTCATTGTCATTGGTCGAGAGCAAGCCAATTTATCGTTAATTCTTAATTTGCACTGCAATGCAAATTAACGGGTATAACTTCGAGAAAAAAAAAATCTCCTATTTCCCAACGACATAGTTTCAAGGATGGCTCCCGGGGGATAGCTGTCCCGTCTTATTAGCCCATTAAGGTCATCTCGGGCAGCCATGTACTCTTTTTTATTTCAAACTCATTTTTGTTCATTTAATTTTTAGCTGAGTGAGTACAAATAAAGTTGTTGTTCAGTGTTGTTGTTGTTTCACTTGTGCTTTAACATCGCAATATGTCTCCCTCCCATCGCAACAAATAATCATAAGTACGCAGCTATACAAAATATGGCCGACGCAACCTTCCAAGAGTTATAACTTTTTTGAATATTTTGAAACGAAATTATCTGAATCAGTGCATAAACGACTGCAAAAGCAATGACGCATTTATTACGCAGACAAATCACACCATCCAACTAAGAAAGCATTTTTCAACTTCTGGTGTTCTAGTATTACCCTCAAACTAGCAGAATCGTAAGTTTATTAGGTCGTTGGTTCATCGCAGTTAAACAGAATCACTCGGCCGATAGCCGAAATGTTTACAATTCTACAAATAGCCTGCTGTGCAGGCGTTATTTTGGAGCGGAACGCTAGACTAACCAGGTTCTTGGATTGTAATAGGATGCTTGACCGGTAGCAAAATAAATCCTCCAGCAGCCATAGTCAACTATCACGCATAGAAATCGAGAGCGAATAATCTAATTGTTTTAGTATAAATCTACTAGTCGTTTAAAACTTTACTGCTAAATCCTCTTCACAGACACTTCCAAAACGCCAAGAAGCGGCTGTCATTTCGTTAACAGGGGCACACTGCTTAGTCTCCTCCGCAGCCGTTTTTTGGGATGTCACGCAACGAGGGGGGAGCGTTGCGTGACATCCCAAAAAACGGCTGCGGAGGAGACTAAACATTGCTACGCTACTCACTATCTATCACAGATTTGCGCCCGAGTCAACTATCACCCGATAGAAATCGAGAGCGAATAATCTAATTGTTTAATAGATAGTGAGTAGCGTAGCCAATTAGAGAACGGCTTTCGTGATGGAACGCCAGTAGATTTATACCAAAACTCGACAAAACATGTTTTCTATTTCTTTTAGAAAACACCGCGACGAAAATAAAGAAAACAGCTTGTTTACTTGATCATCAAAATGTAAATGCTCTTTACTCGTGCCATCATTGCATCAACAGCTCATGTTAGAATAGTTCTGTGTTTCTATCGAGTTTGCCGCGGTGTTCCTCCAGTCAAACATGTTTGCCTGTCGATGAAAGACTGGGTCCTAGGAAACCAACCAAATTAAACAAAATGGCGTCGATTTCCAGATACCAAATAACTACCAGAAGTTCAGTCTGAGACTGTATCTTTCCTCCGGGAAACAATGTCAGTCAGAGAAGCAAACAGTGCACGGACAGGTAATTTCAGTTTATATACATCGTTAACGGCAAGCCGGGGAAAAGACTTCGAACTTGGCGAAGAAGATTTACCGGAAACTTGCAGCATAAAGAGCGAAGATTTAAATCCGCCATTGTCGTCAGGCTTTGTAACTTTGTCCCTGCCTCCGTTGCACGAAGCAGCTGAGCAAGGTGATTCTACTGCTGTGTCGAGGCTGCTTTTGGATAAAAATGTGGATGTGAATGAAAAAGCTGGAGGGCATCGCGCATACAGGACAACTTTGCACCGAGCTGCTGGATATGGGCACCTTGCAGTTGTCAGGCAGCTCCTTAAGGTGAGCTTAACTGGAATAAGGGTTCATTGCATTTCTATCGATTCAAAATCACTGTCATCCGGATTTGTAAATGTAGCAAAAAACAAACCTGCCAATGGTGTCTGTATAAAATATCCAGGGGATATGTGGTCGGGAAGACCTTGTTTTGATCAGAAAGTCAGTGAGGTACATGAAAGCCTTAATTCATGAGCTTACAAACGCTTAACTTGTGATAAGTGTAGGTCGGCTATTGCAATAATTCCTTTTCAAAGATATCAATCGATTATCAATTCCCAAAGTTTATGACAATATTTAACGATACTTGAGGATTCGTGATTGGGAATTGGGGAGGGCTTGATATCAAAACTTAACGGGGGGAGGGGGGGTTGGGGGTACTAACTACAGTTCATTCAGAGCAATGAGAATCATACATCTCTCTAGGCAGGAGCAGATCCTATGAAACGTAGTAGTGTGCAGAGGACACCACTCCATGAAGCATGCATAGGTGGACACAAACATGTGGTGAAGGAACTGCTCAAGTATGTCGCAGATATCAATGTTGTAGATTCAAATGGACAAGCTAGTGCTCATCTAGCTGCATATCATGGTGAAGCTGAATGTTTGAAGGTCCTGATTGCGAATGGGAGCAGTATGGCTCTTGAGGACAAACAAGGATGGTCTCCAGCTCACCTGGCAGCTATGAAAAATCATCCAATGGCACTGAGGTATGAATATAATGTAATAGTACCAATGGGTATTTTTTCAGTAAGTTTGATTTCTCAATACTTTAAACCCAGCTTTGACAGGTTTTTCAGCAGTCAGTGTAAAATCCAGGCTGCGGACTGGGGGTACAATACTGACTGAGGGTAAAATGCAGACTGCAGACTGTAGAATTTTTAACTGAAACGTTTCATCATTGAGAGCTAACTGTAAACAGGTGAACCGGAGCATTATCCAGGCTAATCTGAGTGATATTCAGGCTAACTTGACTGCAGACTTTTTCTGATAGATGATTAGCTTGAATAACCCTGTTGATTAGTTAGCACTCGAGAATGGAAGTAACACGATATATACTTCAAAAGTCTGTAGTCTACAGTCTGCATTTTACCCCTGGTCTGCACTCTGCATTTTATCCTCAGTCTGAATTCTATCCCTGGTCTGCAGTTAGCAGTATGCGGTTACACTGACTGTTTTTTTCAGTAGCCCAACAGTTTATGCACTACACTTTGCATTCTGTTGGGATCTATGGGAAAGCCTTTCTTCACCCAGATATACCTGTATGGTACTGGCAAATTTAATCCTGCACTCCATCCAAGGGGAGAGTAGAATACTCCTACACTGTAGATGCCTCATGCTGTGGAAACTTTAGATAAGAACCAGGTTGATGGGCCACTTGTCTCAAATGCAGATTTCCCTGTAAAACATATGTTTTTCCCCCAAAAGCATGGTAGTTCTGTACCTCATTAGTTTTATTCACAAAAGTAGTTATTGGATATCAGTGATAAAAAGGTACTTGGCCTGTCAAAAAAAAAAACATATATTTTTGATATTTACACTGTACTTCAGGTGCCTAATTGAGAATGATGTGGAGGTAAATTGTGTTGATGATCAAGGACGTACACCTGCCCACTATGCCGCAAGTGCAGGTGGTTTGGATGCCTTGAAAGTGCTTGCTCACAATGATGTCGACGTTAACTCAAGAGACACTGTGGGCTTTGTTCCAGCACATCTTGCAGCAGCAAATAATAACTGTTCTTGTTTGGTGTTCCTGTTGGGGTCAGGGCTTGCTAAAATGGAAGTAAGGGACAGATCTGGGAAATCATTACTACACGTGGTAAGGGACTGTGTAACTGAAGGATGGTAGCTACCAGGGGTAGCTACTACATGCATGTAGCACAGAAAATGAAATAGCTTATGGTACATCTTGTTGTTTTATTTTGTATTTGGTTTAAAATTGTTCAGATTGGTTTGATTTAATTTATTGTTGTTGTTGTTATTATTATTATTTCATTTTTCCTGGGTGATTGTCACATATTGCAGTCTGTGCAAAATAACAGTTAGCAGAAAATAATCAGAAAATACAAAAAAAAGAGGTACTAATTAAAAATGTTTTGGGTGGAATTGATATATAACAAATTTAGTGTCAAAAGAATTGGAAATGCTGTTGAATGGTGGTGCAACATCCCAAGTGTTGTAATCACTCTTAACTGTATATTTTAGCAAAAACTATCAAATAGTTGGTGCAAATTTATGAAGTAAATGTTGAAGGTGCTCTGCTGCACATCCTGTTGTCAGCTCTCTTGTGGATGTTTAGAGAGTGAAATATGGTCTCTCATGTTTGATATAATCACTTTTCAAGGTTATTTCATGCCTGCTGGCTCTACATCAAGTAATGTACAATAGGCAACAACTTGTTTGCCACTTTGGTTTTCTTCTTTGACACTTTCTAGCCTATGATAATACTTGTTTGATTTTGATTTCCAGGCCGCACAACATGGTGCTACAGAATGTGTTCACTGGCTGCTTGAGCATCGAGCTGGTCCAAACATCAGAGATGGTAAATAATAATTAAAGCCCTTTTAATTCCTTTTCTGTTACACATGTAACTAGCCTTTTGAATTAAGTTTAGTTGAATTGTTGTTTTAGGTTGTGGTGCAACTCCAGCCCACTTGGCTGCATCAGGAGCTCATTTACAATGTCTGAGTTGCCTCATTAAACATGGCGCTGACATTGATGCACAAGATGCCAGGGGTGACGCGCCTCTAGATTTTGCCAAGCACACAGGGAATCCTAACTCATTTCTTAAAGCAGGTACTTCTCCTGTTCTTAAATGTCACTAAAAATATTGGTTCCATGAAAAGGAACCTTCCAGTCAAGGACAGCAAAATGGAGCTATTGTGTGGTGCTTAAAGGCTTTTTCAAACTGAAAGTGAAAGACCTTACTTTGTGTGCCTAGTGAACAGTAAAAAATAATGTCTCTTTACCATTGGTTTACTTGACAGATTTATGCATTCAGCCTAGCTGGGGCAAAAGTTTCTTTGCATGTGGTCAAAAAATATTCAAATTTTCCCTGTTTGTTTTTTTTTTTCAAAGTAGCACACTGATAACCTCAGGGACAGTGTTATGATAGTGTTGTCATTATGCCAAACTCTCATAAGGGTTAATGCAAAATATTATTTTGTAACTTTGCAGTGAGGATAATTTTACGGTTGATTTTTGGCATGCACTCTAAAAGCATTGAAACTTCAGTAATGAAATGAGTACTTTTTTCAAGCAAGCATTTTCATATTGTTTTAATTCCAGTGAACGGTGAAGTTCCTTGTAAATTTTGTGTTTCCAAGCAACGGAAAATTGAATATGACCTGACCCACCAACCAACACCTGTGGAGAGAAATATCATTCAACAGGAATCAGAGATATTTCTAACACCTGAAAGCTCTAAAGAAAGGTAAACTATACATACCAGTTACTCTGGGCATGCTCAACACTGTGTCATAACTGCGTCCCTAAAGTATTATGTGTCTCCGATTCCAGAACCTTGCTCTCTTCTTTGCCAGCATTTTTCTGTCTTTCTCATTTGATATTTTGCCATTTAAACACACTAAGGTGTGATTACATTCTTGTGTTAGGTCCAGATTGTGTCTTCCATATTTACCCTATCTGAGATCGATTACGTTCTCTTTTCAGCGATCCCAGAGACCTACATGTTCGTTCATCCCATTCTTCAAAGCGACTTGGGTTCAAATCAAGCGGTAGCCCTCAGCAAATTCCCCCAAAACGAGACCTGGCAACCAAATACTTTGGAGA
>Ga0126339_10004324_pt1 | contig 10477 bp, 5 predicted proteins | sample OrbTmetagenome_2_FD_92532 | JGI IMG/M metagenome (GOLD analysis project Ga0126339, IMG submission 92532) | Coral microbial communities from Petempiche,Puerto Morelos, Mexico - Orbicella T R C metagenome | ecosystem: Host-associated > Invertebrates > Cnidaria > Coral | place: Petempiche,Puerto...
CTTCTTACACCGCAAAGATAAAGCTTACATATGCGCTTTCAATGCACAATGCTTGTGCAAACAATCCAAACATTACTTAACCAATATACCCAAGAACTTAATTTTTTTTGGCGGTTTTTTTTTTCTCGGTGCCTTTTCATGCTAATAAAACTTTAGCATATCTTTTAGACGCACTATATGAAGTTTGCCTAAGAGCTACATTATCAATGCTATTTTGCAGGGCGCCTGTTCAAGATAATCACTATTTAAATTAAATCCGCCCCGATTTTACCCCAGTGTGGACATGGAAAGAAGAGACACTCTAACCTGCATGCCAACCAATATACCAAAAAGCCAAAATGAAAATTGCGTGGGTGTGTAATAAAAAACGCCGAAAGGAAATAACTTGCTTCAGATGGCCGGTGGAAAAGCTATTAAAAAACAGAATACAAAGGCTTCATTAGGTTAGGCTTTTTCAACGCTATCTCATAAATCTTTCACTGAAGTACAGGCCAACGCCTTTCGCTGATATATCTTAATTTCTTCCGCATTGTCAGTTTTCAGTTTGCTGCGGACGAAAAAAAAAATCTTCATTAACATCAAAAAACGGTGGCTAAAAGACAGGAAACTTCACTTGGTAAGTTGTTTACAAAATTGCTTTCAATTGTAATAGGAAAATTTGACGACGAAATAAAGTTAACGAACTGAAATCGTCCAAAAAATGACAATATGATGGCAAATTTTTAAAAAAATAATTTCAATGTAGATCAGTAAATTTTCATGAAAGATTTTTTTTTCTCGCTACGCTGGGTTAATTGGGAATCCGTGCTAGCGGAGAAATGCCAAAAGAAACAATTTTGATCAAAACGAAAGTAAACGCTAGACATACTTTTAATTATGTCATTTTCATTTGTCAAATATGAATTTCGACTCTTCAATTATAGCTACGAAACTACTTATAAGAAATCTACGACCTCATCTCTTGTGTTAAAGAGGGTGTTAACTTTGATTTGGACGCTCATTTTGTCTCGAAATTGTCGGCCTGAGTGAGCTGAAATTACTACAATTTGCACACTGGCAAGAAACGTATTTTCATCGCCCGGAGCAACCATTCATAAGTATTTTTTATAAGTATTTTTTATAAGTAGTGGAAGAAAAATAGTTGATCACTACTTGTACGATTGTTCATCTCTGATCCTAAATGCGTACCACTGAAAAATAAACGAAAATTTAGAATCATGATTGACTTTTGAACAGGATTAGTGTCCATTCTCACTACCTCATTTCTCACTTAAGATGCGTGTGACACAATAGTTACTTTTTGCGGACACGTAAAGAAATGCCTCAAGATTCAAGAAACCACATATCTAATATACTGAGTTTTCCACGAAGTATGTTGGGAGACTACTCAGATCTTGTGTACACATGGAGTTTAATACAGCTCCGGCTGTTTCATTGGGTAACATGAAGAGTTAGCCCACTCATCAACTGATTAGTTTTCATACACAGTGAAGCCTACTAAATACACATGTGTATGAAATGAAACTTAAAGCTTTCTTGTGTACGTACTCTCATGCTGCATAACTGGTTTGGCTTTTTACGAATTCGTGCAAATGATGTCAAAAGTGCATAAGCTACCATTTTCTTTGCCTGATATACTGTTTGGCCATAAAAAATACGCTATTATTACAACAACTCCACGAGCACAGATGTTTTTGTTTCTTGCTGTTGTCAGGCATGCAAACAAATTTTGAACCATGCGGTCGCGTGACAGAAAAAGATCTTTATCTGGTATTTTAAGACCGACAAGAGTGTGGAAGAGGAGAGTATTTGAAAGCAACGAGTCAATGACGTCAGTGTATGCCCGACTGTCTCTAAGCTACTTCCTCTCTGAGTATAGTTAAGATCTGCGACAAGTTTGCTTCATGGCGATTTTAAACGCATCAAATACAGTCTCATTGTGATGTGCATGGGTTTTAGCCAAAGATGGTACACTTTAATTTCAACCTGAACAGAACTTTTTGAGCTAATTCGAAAGAAAACGTATCACAACATCAAGGCAACATTTTTGGCAATTGTAAGATCTTAAGCTCTTCCTGTATTGTTATGGTTCAAGAGTGCCTCAATACTCTAATAGTTTGTCATGACACTTATCTCAATCCAGTTAAAAAGCTTGTGGTAAATATTGGTTTGATTCAGTTCAGTTTTGTTCATTTTGCATTTTTGATTAAATACCACCATGTTGCGGACCTCTATGTATCTCAAGGACAAACTTTAATGTGTAGTTTTGTGCTATATGTATATATTGCGATAATGGCGATTCCTAAATACAGCGAATTCTGCACGTGCTGGTACTAAAGGTGTAGATGACTTCAGTGAAGATCTCTTTCTCTTTAGTCTTTTTCTTGACGATCGCAAATATGATCCATTTTAAATCCGTGACATCCAGCCATGCTCCCACGACCTTCCCAAAAGACCATATTCGTATTCCCGGTATTGGACTGGAACTAGCTTGCAGTCGAGGTTCATGCGGGGGAATATCATTAAAAGAGATTAACATCATTTGCACTTGAACAGACTCCCCGCATTAGCCTCAGTTGCACGCTAGTTCCAGTCCAAAACCGAGAATACGAATATGGTCCGTTGACTAGCCGCCCCCATCCCCTCCCTTGCAAGGTGCTTTTGAATTCCTTGATGGAGTGTACGCTCGGCATGGCATAGGCCATAGGTTCGAATCCCGTTGAGCTTTATGGGTGTCATTGATGACTGCTTGCGCTGAACATTTCGTGATGCTAACCGGCTCGACCTTGGACATTATAAAGAATGAAGTCTTTGTGCGATTACGATATTAAGGTTTCATATCATTTCGAAAATTTAAAATAGAACGGAGGTGATTTTGTATAACACAGGTTTATGACTGTTGCTGAGCCAGCCGCAAGACATTGCGCTCACTACTGAAAAACTGAAGGGCCAAATGGGACCGTAATGAATTTAAAAAGGAAAAACAAGATTAAACGATCATTTTAAAAATATTCATGACCAAGATATTTTAGCGTCCGTTTTCAGTTACCTAAATGGTCCCAAATTGCTTCACCTCACGCGCACAAAAACATTTAGTCAAGAAAAACCAACCCCCTTTGTCCAATTTTCTAAATGCTCTCTTTATTTCCAAGCAAAACGAAACACTACATATAAATTTAGCATAAGGATCAAATTTATGCTGCAAACTGCTTGTGGCATCCTGTGATCTTAATTACGGTAGAGAAAAAGACCTACTAGAACATTTCGATATTTTCGCTTTTATAAGATCTGAAGACTGAGTGGTCGATTGTAAAATCGACACTAACGTGAAACATGAACTTACAGTGGCCTTAAAGTTCCCACGCTTCTCTGGTGTTTGTAGCATGAACCGACTAGGGCTGTCCCTACTCCCCCTGAGTGGTATGCTAGTCCATCGCAGATCACTTCTCGAGCCCCTCCCCTCCCCCAATGTTTTTTACAATATTTAGAGAGGAAGCCACGTCAGCCTTAGCTGTTTTTCATGCGGTTTTCTATCCTGGTCGAACTGGAATTTGGAGTGTTGGTTTTTGTGCAGAGAGGAAAATCGAGGAAGTCGGAGAAAAACCCTCGGAGCCATGCCATGCGCGCCAGGCGAGAACCAACAAACTCAACTCACATATCCGCAACCCACATTTTTTTGTTCATTGGCACCAGCCAATCAGATAAAGAGAAGCAATGTAAAGTGTTTTGTCTAAAGAAACAGCGGAAAGGACAAAGACCATGGCACAAAATTTTTTGCGGTTCTTGTTTAAAGGGGCGGCTTTTTCACGATCTGCAAAAGCTGTTTTCCCCAGAAAGAAAAAAACTCTACTGAAGGTTACTGGAAGATGAATCTAGCTCTCTGGGAGAATCCTACAGGACAGAGTAGTACATGCTCGAATTTTGAAGACTTTACCTTAGTACGAGAAAAACAGGCAGCAACTTTTGCACCCGACTAGCTAAAAAGCGTCAAATAAAATTACTTCGCTACAAGAGAAAACAGTATCTCTTAATCGCAAGAATTAGATCCCGCAAAACATAAAAAAATCCCCAATCTGCAAAATTAATAACCCCGCAAAAAATTTTGTCGCTCGGTATCGATCATGAAACTTCAAGTCTAAAGGCGTTAACCTGTTAACCGCCCTTTCTTCAGTAGGAAAATTATATTTCAGATATTATGTGGAATTCCAGTTTCTCGAACCTCCAAGGGAAACGAAAATCAGTTGATTTGAAAAATCACGTAGTTCGAGAAATTGGAGAAAAAATTACAGTGTTTGACTGAGGAGAGGGAAAAGACTTTTGGTTCGAGTTATTAGTAGGTTTGAAAAGTCGAGGGTTCGAGAAATCTAGATCAGTTCCACTGGAATTCTATTTTTAGTTACATGTTTGTATGTGCGGCTTACCTCATCGCTCAATGTTATCGTTTCAAGCAGTTTTACTCATCCAAAGCCATCACAACTCCTCGTTTTGTCTGCTGTGGCTTTACTAGTTTCTTAATTAAAGATATTCTCAAGAATTTCGCGATAAAAAGAACACGTTCGTAGAATCACCAGCTTTGATTTAAGCATTTCAGTGTTTCGTGATACAACGGAGAAGTTTCATTAGTTGTTCTTGTCAAACTAAACCTCCACAGAAAAAATAACTTTAAATAATTGAACTAAATGCCTCATTTCGAGAACGAGTATTACAAAATGCGTAAATTAAGTAATCAAAAATAGCCTCTTGTTTATTGATATTTGGAGAAGTTAATTGTTATGAGTGGGCGTTGGCGATAGGTGAAAACTCTCGTGGGCTGTTAACCAAACGATTCAGTGAAGGTATACGTAAAAGCAAACACTTTTTCCTGTCTTGTAATTCATTCATTGCAAATAATGTTATTCGAAATTCAGGAGCAATCTTTAGATGCATTAGAAGAAACCGCAGGACACTGCTATCAAGTTATATAAAAATTTTAGTGAAGCCGCGAGCAGGACAAGGTGGCGTGTAGCTGAAATTCCTTCATATCTACTCCAGATATGCGCGCCGTATCACCCGCCGTGCTGCCCACGCTGTTAAACCCACAACAAATTACTGCTATAAATAGCTGCATGCTGTTTTTAGACAGTTATTCTCACTCACTGTCTCTCACGCACAGGTACTGATTAGCCGTTGCTTTGTCTGCCCGACGATGGAAAACAAGTTCTTGATTTTATTGCTGACCATCGCAGTTCAATTTCTGTCAACCGGTATGTGCAAGCCTCTGATTTCAATGTTTTTACAGATAGTGCACATGATTCTTAAAAAGCAAGTTTTTTCCCTGTCGAGCAGATAGCTGAAAGTAATGCATTTTGCTGTAACGATTATATACATTGGAGATTGATTGCCAGAAGTGTCACTCTTTTTTTAACAAATCATTGCGGGTTTATTTTGCCGTCTTGAAAATAGATTTTTTTGTTAGACTGAATCTCGAAACAGACTAGGGAAATAATTTTTACACTTCTGGGGCCCGTTTCTCGAAGGTCCCGAAAAGTTTTCACACCCGAATAACCTTAGCAAAATCTCAAACCTTATGACTAGAGAGCCGAAAAGATTTCGGGGCTTTCGAAAAACGGGCCCCTGCAACGAAAACCAATAACTGTCAGTAAAATTTGAGCAATTTGTTTCGTCAAAGTCTTTTTGCAGTAGCTATCTTTAGTTTGCAGCCTGTGAGCATTTGAAAAAAAAATAGTTTGCGAATAAAATATATTTCACAAAAGTTTTCCTTACGGACACTTTATTTCGTGCCACGTTTGCGGAGCACAAAACCGCGATGAATATTTAATCTATCGGTTGCTCGTATCTTTGGCAAGTGGGAAATGATATCGAGGATGTCACATGACCGCGCGAGGATACGAATTTTATCTTCGAGTGCTGAGTTTTCCCGCTGATAATCTCACCACGCGTGTTGCGTGGATGTTTTCGTGGAAATGAAACTGCGTGTAAAGCAGCTTGGGCGGTCCACGCGAGTAAAACCCATGCCACTGTCGGATTGTCTATTTTTATTCTCCTGGGAGTTCCGAAATCGAAAGTGTTTTAAAACTAAGGCAGCGTCCACACTGCATCGAAGAAATTTGAAAACGCAGCTTTATTTCTACGGTTAGACCTTCCGTCCACACTAATCCGTCAGAAAAATGGAACTCTTTGAAAACGCTCTTCAAACTAGAGGACAACGACAATTTTCTCTCATTTTAAAATTACATGTTATTTGGCTCGGGGATAGCTAGTGCTAATCTAGGTGGGCTATTAATCGCTTATGCATATAACTAAATTAATTAAATAACAATAATTAGATAGATTAAATAAATAGCAATTAAGCAAGGAATTTGAAAACGTCGGCTTTCCGTTTTCGCGTGGACGCAAAACATTTTAAAAACGGGGTTTTTCGAAAAGGATGGCGTCACAATAATCATATTATTTCTCTGACCGAGTTTTCCTCAAACAAAAATCCCAAATTGTGTTTAATGAAATTTGAAAAAAATTTTTCCTCATCTGCTGGTTAAACAGCTGGGCTGGGTTGGGTTGGGCTCACAGGAGCGTGAGTTTTGTATCCCTGTAACTGTTCTACGGGGAGCTAGCACTGTTGTTTATTGTCATAACGTTATTTATGTGTTTCATCACACCATCTGTGTTGGTTCCGTACTACATTTGTATCAATCTAATAAGTGGCGTAATCGTTCTATTGTCCACTCCTCTCTCTCCACCTCATCTAGAGGGCCGAACGTGTCACTTCTACGACTACTCGAAGTCATGTTCTGGTTCAAACTGCCCTTTGAGCACGATTCAGTGTAAAGACGAGCAGGACAAGTGCTTCTCGGTTTATGGCTACGCAACTGATGGAACTTTGAAGGTATTGGAATATAACAGGCTAGTTAACATTTTTCATTCTCCGCTCCACTCTAAGAAAGGTAAAAATGCACTCGGAAACAAGCGAAATCCCGTGTGACATAAACATCGCTGTCAATCTTTTGCCAGTCAAGCGTGTGAGCTTTCTATTCTGAGAGTAAAAGGATTTTCGAAGACGATCTGAGCGTATCCGACGATATCCGAAGATTTCCGAAGACGATCGGACTATTTCCCGGTTTAAGTCAACATAACGTTGTCGCCAGGAGGTTTTATTTGGAGAAATTGGAGAACTAAAGGAAGTAGCGTCACTTACATGGACGAATCGCTTCTAGTTGACATGTTTTAAGAAAGTGTGTCTCAAAGTGTGCAGTACGACCGGCAATCAAAACCGAACTGATACTATCCTAGCGACCCCCGACGAGCGACGATTTGAGTTGCCAGACGCAGGCAATTCGTTTTTGGCGCCAAATTAAAAGCTTGGAGACAAAAGTATTTCACATTAATTTTTTTTCACTTTTTACAATCTAATGATTTTTGGAATTATAAATCTCTTTTCGAGAATATTCAATGCCGTCCCTAGTGAGGAATCTTGCCCGACTTCAGTGCCTTTTCTGTCAACTTACATTCGACTTCAGGACAGTAGTTTTTCCCGCCTGCTGAATCTTGATTGGTCAATTCAAATTTCAGGTGCACCAGTCGTGTTCAAGGGGCTCCTGACCTGAATCAGTTTTAGTGACCCCCTGATCCTTGGACACACAGTGACGTTAAGTTGTTTATTCACTTTAATAGGCTTTCCAAATAGGCTGCTGGAAACAAGATGACGGTTGTTCACAGACAGCGTGCATATTTCGGAAAGTTGCGTCAATACATTTCTGCTGTTGCACTGGGGACCTGTGCAACTCTTCGCGTCCAACAGGGTGAGGTTTTCGCTGAAACGTGAGTGGCACGGGTGTTATAGTAAATTAAGTTCCATTGATTTCGCTCGTTGATTTTTCGTTAAACCTCCGACTGCGAGGATCTTAGCCTTCAGTCTTCCATCTCACGTTTCCGGCTATCGACTTCCGTTGAGTTCCGTCAGACGGAAGTAAAGAATCGTGGCTTAGCCCATGTTTAGTGTAACACTATTTATACCTATATTTACCGAAATGATGTGAAAGATTAGGAGATATAAATAAGAAATAAGCCCTCGCCTCGACACTTTTAAATCTATATTAGCGACATATTCTAGCTCTCATGACCAATCGCCATAAAACTTCATTTTCATCTGGGTCTTCTCCAATCTCACTGAGCCTTTTTCCCTCCCTCACGAAAATGTCCTTACCAAAAACATCCTTAAAGTTATTTGCGATCACCCACTACATACTTTTGATGGTAGTTTTAGATTCGACGAAACCTGGCCTTTAAAAGGTCTTCAAAAGCAAAGTGGATAATATAATCAATCAATCAATTCAATCAATAAAACCTCTGGGTTTTTAGTTGTGACAGTTGTGTCAATCTCGTTAACGCAGTTGCATGTTTCTTTTAAATTTCAGGGTTAAAGTACCAGCAGCAGTTGATACTTCCAAGTAGTACAAACAAGATAATTTAAAGTGGCCAACAGTGCTACTGACCTTCCGGTTTTTGGTATTCTCTCACAGCTAGCCCAATGGTGCCGGAGATCAGACATTAGTTTTGACGTCTGGAGGTTAATGGTTTGAATAAATTTTTCATGTCAGAGAGATCTCCATTTCGAGATCGGTAAAACCTGATGCAAATAGAACTTTTCGCGGTTTCTGACGCCATCTTGCTTGGGAAGGGGGCCGGGGCAAACATGGCAAAAGTTACAGTAAATGTATGGGGAAAAGTTATGTTTTACAACTCACGGAAAATCTGAGTTCTAAAGTATCTATGAATTAAAAACTAAAGCTACAAGGTAAAACAATTTACTGATCGCATTTGATGGAAATAGCCTCGCTAGAAAGGCCACAGTTATGGTTTTCATTTTTCCATACATTTGTCTGTAAAACCGAGTCACAATTTCGCGGGAAGATTTAAAGACATTTGTATGAAAAATTAAGAGTGCAATTCCTCGCCTCACTGCCAATCTGTTCTTCGAATTGAGCCAAAAATCTGTTGGGTATCTGTTTCTTGTAACTCAGCACACACTCAGAAAGTCAATCACTTTCAGCTTATTGGACTCATTGGGCATCGAACTTTTAAATTCTCCTAACATTTACTACAATTGTTGCTGTGCTCGCCCACGAGCAAGATGGCGTCAGAAACTGTGAAAAGGTATACTTGTCGTTGAAGTTGTTCGTCAACGTTATTGGTGTAGATGTGATAGAATTTTAAAGATCAGAAAGGTCTAAAAGCGAAAACAAAACAGTTTGTCGTACAAGCAAGCTGAAACTTTTAGTATATAAGTCAAGGATAGTTATAACACAACCAATATAAAAGATAAAATTGCAACAAAATAATAAAAATGAAACTTGTTAATGTAGCACAACACGAGTGACTTGTTGTTTTCATAGCAGTTGGCAATACACTCGAAGCTCTCTGACAACCACTTCCGTGAGTGACCAACTCTATTTATAACTTGTAATGTGAAACCCCGTTTGAATTAAAAGCTCTTTTACACGACCGTTTCTGCAAGGGACCGGGGCCATCTTTGCGTATTTCCAACCGGTTTATCTCCCGTAAGTGACCACCGAATTATTCTGGTTCTCATTAAAATCAACAGTACCTGATCAGATTTACCATAATATTGCGTAATTTTACTTTTTTATTTGGCAACAAAACTAACAAATAAAAGAGTGAACTTTAGATTCAGGCGAACCGCAAGATATCTACGAATTGTTTCTAGAGGCCAAAAAACAACCAATGAGAGTGTGCGTAAGATTCGTCCAATCCCCAGCTGTATGACATACGGCCATACTTGGTTCTCTGACGCAATATACCGGAGTTGCATAAATTAATTAATACTCCACAACCAGTCACGACCACGCGAGGTAAAAGCAAAAATAATTTATTTCATTGATGAGCTTTTTGTACAATGTTTGCAAAGCGTATGCTCGTACGCATCAAAGAGTAATGCAACAACAGCATTTCAACAACCGTTAACGCAGCAACAATGGGCACTGCTATGTAATGTTGGTCCGCGAACGACATGTATCTGAGGTGATTCCTCTGGGGAGGGGAGGGAGGGGAAATGAATTACTCAAGTATTAAAATGCAATGGGAGCTGATCAAAGGTGCTTTTAACTGCGATTTCGATATTGATGGTGTCATATACGACCAACCCGTTCCACCTCGTTATTATGGTCACTTTTTACCCCCTCCACTAAAAAAGCCCCGCTTAATCAGCCAGACTATTTTTTTTTTTGAAAACGTTGAGCAACGTTTTTACTTAACGTTATTTCTTTTTTTCTGGGGGGGGGGGGGGGGGGGGGGGGGGGGGGGGGGGGGGAAAAAAATCCAGGGTACCACCCACTCCTCCCCCACACTTTTTTCTTTAAAAACTTTCCCTTTCCCCCACGCCGGAAAATTACTATTCCATTTGACTTTCAACCGAAATTTGCGGATTTTTTTGCTTAATGGTGAGCACTGCTAGACTCCAAGC
>Ga0126339_10004325_pt1 | contig 10476 bp, 9 predicted proteins | sample OrbTmetagenome_2_FD_92532 | JGI IMG/M metagenome (GOLD analysis project Ga0126339, IMG submission 92532) | Coral microbial communities from Petempiche,Puerto Morelos, Mexico - Orbicella T R C metagenome | ecosystem: Host-associated > Invertebrates > Cnidaria > Coral | place: Petempiche,Puerto...
TCTAAGCACTAACTGAAACGTCTTGAAGTCACATCTTAAAAACAGTCAGTGACAAACCAGAAACTTAAAGTGTCATCTCCTGACTACAATTACTTAATGTTTAAATACGTGTTTACATCATGATGAAGAGTTTTTAGGTAAGAATTGTACCCGCCCACTCCTCCTCGAGTCATTTTTTACCGGTAATTTATATGAAAAAAAGTTTTCCTTTCTTACCAAGTTCTCGCTCATGTTCTATAACTATGTCCTTATTAATCATAATTCTGGTTTTTAAATGATCTTCTGCAAAGATCACGCGCAGACAGAAATTTCGTTTCTTTTGTTTCCGCTTGGCACGTCAGACGCTGCGAAACTGAAATGGTTTTAAGGATGGATAATTTATGCGAGCAACACAGTTATAAGCAGTAACACACAGACGCACCTCTACAGTTTACGTTTGGAAGAACGGACAGCTGAACACAGGCTACTGCGCAACGGTAAGTTAGTCGTTATTATATTTAAAGCAATGCATTATTTGGGCTTCTACTGTTAACATTTGACATATTATTGGGGATTTCACGGAAAGTTCCTCAAATGATTGTATGGACTGGTGTTTACGGTGCGGAGTTCCCGGATTTAAAACCTCTGCTAGCACAAATCTGCTAGCAGTCTATTAATGATTTGCCTCAGGAAATGCTACATGACCCGCCCGACCAGTTCTTCGGATTCCCTACGTTCAGGCTAATGAATAGACTACAATGAATCAAGAACTCACCTTTATAGTCAGTTGACAAAGAAACTACCCACCCACCGACACCAAGTAGAACTTAACACCATACCATGATATTATAAACAAATGTCCTATGCCGTGTACATGTACTGCATGGCTTTGCTGTACGACGTGTGCGGATGTTTTGGGATCCTCTTTACAAGCAACATTTCTTACCGATCAAACTCGAATTCTCGTTTTTATACAGCTTGATTTAGCTCCATTAAAACTTCGCTCGATTTTGTAATGATCTCTTTCTTGGAATATTGAGAGACACGTCGAGTGTTTCACTTTCGACTCTTTCTAGTGCGAACTTTGCTGTGATAACACAACTCTCGATTTTGTAATGATACTTTTTCTCGGAATTTTGAGAGACACGCCGACTGTTTCAGTTTCGACTTTTTCCAGTGCGAACTTCACTGTGGTAAGAAAAACTAATCTCTCATCTGTTCCAACCATGGCCAGTCCAAACTCGAAGCTGTTTGGCAAAACTTGGTTCGATTTTGTTTGATTGATAACACGGGTGTCCATGACGCATCAAGCTAGACAATTTACGCGTATCACGTTACCCTGCTGGGGCAATGCGGCACTGAGTATAACAACGAATAAATTTGATCAGGTTGCTTTTGTGACCTGTAGCTATCGAAGCGTATGTGGGGCTTCTTGACCTAATTTTAGCTGCAAAGGGAGGGGAATCGCGATTCACTGTTTTTTCATTTCGTATCCCGGCATTAATGGGGTCGAAGAGTCGAAAAGTCGAAGAGTACAAATCATGTTTCAACCTGAAGGTGTTAACATTCCGTATCTTGGTTTTATTTTATTTTATTATTATTATTATTATTATTATTATTATTATTATTATCATCATCATCATTATTATTATTTTAATTTTTATGTGGTTTTTGCCATGAAAAAGACATAATTACAAAACAGTACAAAAAATAAAAAAACAATACAGTGAAGAAACGAAAAACAAAATACTACAAAAACTAAGAGGAAAAAAATTAATAAGCTGCATTTAAACATTCATTCACTGCACTGCGTTAAAGTAAAAATTAGGTACCTAGGGTCAAGATTACAACATTCAAGAACAAAACTTGATTTTTGGTGTCGTTGCTGTTGTGTATCGGTGTGACTATTATGAGTGAAACACAAATATAAACGACTCAAAAACAAAGAAAAAAAGTTACGTTTACATAAGTATGTAGGGCATCAAGACAGCCAAGACAGAAAGTTATCCCACTTTTTATAATAATTTAGTAAAATTCCCTTCTCTTTTGCAATATATAATTCTAATTTATAGGTTGCTTTTAACTTAGCTTTGAAGACTAAAAGTGGTGGGATAACTTTTAAAAGCTTGCACTTATAAATAAAATATTTAGCATGCAAAAGAATATGATTCACTAAAAGAAAATCTTTCTCAAGGTCAAATTTCCCAAAAAGAATATCTAACAGTGAAGCATTAAGTACAATATTGGCATCCACTGCAATCCAAGATAACAGTTCTTTCCAAAAGAAACTCGATGACTCACAAAAATACAATAAATGCTCCAGGGATTCCTCCTCTACATTGCAAAAGGCACATAAAGGGGATTCTACCATTTTGAACCGGTGAAGTTTTTTATTACTGAAAATAATCAGGTTTAAAATTTCATATTGGAATTCTTTTAGTTTGGTGTCTAACGTAGTTTCAAAAGCTAAAGAATACAACTTTTTTCAGTCAATGGTAAGATCAGGGTATTTACTTAAAATTTTAGCTTTTGCAGTGGCAGAAGTTTGGTTCACAGAGCGAAATTCGTTGTAGACCAACTTAGATGTAACATTAGCGAGGTCGATCGTTTTACCCGCAATTATTAATTCAAAACAAGTTTGATCCATAGGAAAGGGAGCACAATGTAGGTTTGTTTTAATTATAGAACGCCATTCCTTTGGGATAGCATCAAAAACACTCGTTAGGGCAAAGGAGTAACAAGGAGAAAAAGAGGAATTCAGAATTTTGTCACTTTTGAGAAAAACACCCTCCTTAGAAACCAAGTCGCCAACCTTAAGAATTCCTAGATTATACAAAACCGACTGAAAGATGGATTTACCCTCACTTAAAATATACTTGTTGTTCCAGATAATTTGATTCATTAACCCTTCATAAGATGACGAGTCGTAATTTGTTACATAGAAGAGCAGGCTTGCAAACACTCTCTGTAGAAGATAGGAAGAGTAATGGATAATGCCCGATTATTAAAATTGCATTGAAACAAAAATTTCCCACTCACTTTCTTGAGATAAAAATCCAAAACAAACTTCCAGGGATTTTCATAATTTTCAACGTATTTCTTTACACACATGACTCTTTTAGCAGAGATCATAGATTCAAGATCCAGCATTTTTAAACCGCCATCTTCAATATCATTTATTAAAGCTGAACGTTTGACCTTGTCCTTGCCCTTCCAGATAAACGAACAAAGTTCTTTATTAACTTCTTTAATGAGTTCACTGGACACTGGAATTAAAGATGCCTTGGACATAATTTTGGGTATGGCGAATGATTTCACTATTTGAATTCTACCAATGAGCTTCAGGCCCCTCCACTTCCACATATTCAATACCTTTTTGATGGATTTCAGGACAGAATCGAAGTTGGCTTTCTTTCTCCTTACATTTTTTATAATCAAAATGCACACCAAGAATTTTAATCGAAGTTTTAAAGTCATGAGGGAACGTGTCAAACTCTGAATTCCTTGTGCCTAAACTAAAACATTTAGTGTTCTCCTCATTTACTTTGAGACCAGAACATTCCGAGAATTTACTAAGGCACTCTCGTAAACAATCATATGAGGATCTGTTACGGAGGAAACAGGTCAAATCATCTGCAAAAAGTGTCACTTTAATCTCAGAATTGCCAATTTGAATACCCTGAATCTTGTCATTTTTTGGAATACTGCATGCCAGAATTTCTAATCCTAATATGAAAGAAGAGGTAAGAGTGGGTCTCCTTTCCGCACACCTCGACCAACTGTAAAATAATCTGATGTAAAACCATCGTTGATAATACAACTTGATATATTTGAATACAAAGTAGGGATCCATTGAATAAAAGATGGCCCAAAGTTGAATGCACTGAGAACTTTTAAAAGATAAGTATGATCCAGGAGTCAAATGCTTTTTCAAAGTCAATAGCAGCAAGAATGCCTGACATTTTCGTATGTTTGGTGTATTCCAAAATATCGTCAATAGTTCTTACAGCATCGAAAATTGACCTTCCTTTTACGTGCGTATTTTGACTGCATTGAATTAACTCGGGTAAGATTGGTTCCAATCGTTTGGCTAAACTTTTAGAAGCTATTTTGGCGTCCACATTGATTAGGAAAATTGGGCGCCAGTTTTTTATCAACCTTTTGTCCTTTCCTTTCTTTTCCAACAAAGTGATTACAGCTTGTTTTTGAGAATTGGATCGGGTTCGTATTATTCCCCCTTGGGTGATCTAATCATTCTGGAGTTCAAACTCTGTCTTCAAAACCTCAAACGTGTTCATATTTTCTGGCGAAGGATCTTGATCACACATTTTTTTGACAGTCATTGAGCTTAGATTCTAATGCTACCATTTTTGACCGTCGCTCTTTGGCTTTCAGTTTACTGTAAGAAATACTTTCTTGGCGAATTCTATACTTCATCAGATCCCAGCTAGATAAAAGTTATCCAATTCTTCACGGATCTCGTCAAAAAATGTAGGTTGCTCGTTTGTTTTGTTCGGGGCATACAAGTTAACAAAGAGAAAGGGATGATCCTGGACATTTGCTTCTAGGATGATGAAACGGCCGTTTTTATTCACTTTTGTAGTTTTAAGTTCGAACTCTAAAGAATTTTTAATTAGAATGAGGACACCCCTACTATGTTCCGTACTAAGCGAGAAAAACATTTCCCCTTTCCGTTGAGATTTCCAAATTTTCTCCACTTCAGGAGTACTATATGATTCTTGCAAAAAACAAATATCCGCTCTATCTTTCATTAACCACCCAAACGATGCCTTTCGCTTCTCAAAAGATCGAATCCCTCGAGCATTTAGTGACAATAATTTAAAATTAATATTGCTAGGAGCCATATTTGCATAATATTCCATTTAAATTCCACCGATCAAAAGAAATATGTTCGTTGGCTGTAATTAATAAAGCCAGTTTTGAGAGAAATTGACCTTGAATTTGAATTTGACCCTATACGTAACAAAGAGCAAAATTTTATGCAGTAAATTACTTTACAAAAAATAAAAACATACAACACGAGACACTGAAACCTTAACGACATATTTTACAGTAGCCAGGAAAAACTGCTTCGCTACTGGGGATCGAATCGAAAAAACACCGAACGAGACACTGAAACTACAAAAGATGGTGAATGCCCAATTCGTGTTGGATGTCGACTCTCCAAAAAAGAAAATCTACTACCTTATGGCCTTAAATGTAAGCTTAACGTGGAACGATAAACAATAACATCCCTGTAACCTTAAACATGAAATTCATAGTCAACGTAACATACCCTGACCATCCTCAAATATACTGTTTGACATTGCTATTTTATGTTAACATACATTGTAAATTTAAGCGACTATAGAGGAAGATATTAATGACATGGCAACGAAATTTTGCTAGCAAAACACGAGTGTCAGTTCATAACGGTACCAAAAACTCTGTCAATATAAAGCTTGTCGGGCTCCGCACGACTGAAAAATGCAAGCTTGTTGGATTTTCTTGCCTCAATCAACTTCTTAAACTGCTCCTTGCGCCTTCGGCAAGTCCGCTGAGATGCCAAACTGAGAATCTTTCAAAAGACTCGTCTTGGAAAAGATACATTCTCAATCTTGATAACGCAGAAACCTCGCTATTGTCGCTCTCGGCTTTCCGTCTACGTTTGTTTTTCCTACTCTGTGCACCCGTTGGACCTCAATTTTTTGAACTTCTCCTGGCTGAATCTCCAGCACTTACACAAAGAATTCTTGAAGAACGGAGTGGGTATCTTCCTTAGCACCGGTCTTCTCTTCTATGCCATAAAAACGAAGATTCTCGCGCCGTTGATAAACCTCCGCGTACAACAATTGATCTGGTAGATCCTTGTATTTATCATCGCAGTAATTCTTAACTCTATCACCGGCGGTCTTACTTGCTTCAACAATGGTATTCAATGCTTGGAGGCCTTCATGCATATCTTTAATGGCGTCCTTCGACTTCGCCTGATCTTGTTCGAGCATTTCCACTCTGTCCTGTACCTTACACAGTTTCTCTTCTAGGTTAACAACCACAACGTTAATTGACTCAAGTTTTGAATTTACTGCTTCGAGACTAGAAAGAATAAAGTCAACTTTTGCATCAAGGCCGTGAGTCATTTCTATGTGCTGCGGAATTTTGTCCCCTGAAGACGACGCTAAGTCAACGTTCAAAGGCTTATCTCTGGCCCTTTTTTTTTTCCGGAGACCTCAATTCGTTGTCGGAGGTACTTGAATTGCTTCCACGCTTTTTCCGTTTAAGATTTAAAGTAGCATCGGCCATAAAACGTTAAAAAACTATTGAAATTGCGGAGAGCTTCAGAAACACGACTATCCGCCCAGCGTGCCTCGACCCAGTCCCCCGTATCTTGGCGTTATATTTTAAACGGATCTCGCATATCGCCAAACACATGCGTAATATGATTATCTGTTTTCTTGGAATTTCGTGAAACACCCGAATGTTTCGTTGGTTAATTCCATGCAGTTTCCAAAATGAATAATACTAACGTAGGAAGCCTATCTTGTATTTTTTGCCCTGTTAGTTAAAAAGTACATATTTGCGATATTCATAATATCACATAGCGAAGTTTAGTCGAAGAAACTTTCCTCCGAGTTTTTCATTCAAATTTCGAAGCATTTTTGCGCGTATTTCAGGCTCAATTGACCCAATCACTGTGATCTGGGTATCGTCGGAAAGATCTTTTCCTCCTGCAAATTTAGAGTATACGTGATTCACTTATGGTCAAAGGTGATGACATCAGAAGTGGAACAAAGGCCAATGCTCATCAAGGCCGGTTTCGGCCGGCACAGGAGCCAAGATAATTAAAGTGTGCAAGCAGCACTGATTCCTCCTATTCAAGGTCGATAACACATTCAGGGAAGAAAGGGCGGATTTACGATTTCTTCAGGTTATTTTCTTTATAATGGTAAGGTTTGACAAAGCCTCAGCACGAGGTGAAAGCCTTCTAGTCTTACTCGGTCCCTGAACGCGTTAACGTGTCCCATCTCACATAAAACGGCTAGCTAGGAACCAATAGCAGGCTTACCTCCAGTATTAAGTTCACCACTACTCATTTATACACGTTGGTGGAGAAAATTACAAACGTGTAATGTTATTTTGCACTATAGAGCTTGAGTGGTATTTTCTTTTTACAGGGGTTATAGGGGAAGACGAAATGAACAATCTGGACGACGATTTTCAAGTCGTTTGTGTTGGCTTGGTTGTTGCACTTTTCCTCCTCAACACCGGTCGGGGTGTAAAAGCTATAGAGGTCTGCATAGAATGTTTGATTTTCGTAAATAATGTGGTGCCGATAAAAAAGAAGGAGCAGTTTGTTAAATTAGCTAGCATTGTTATCTATGAAACAATCTTCATGGCGTATTGTCTTATCTCGGATTACACAAATGCCATAAAATACGGCAGGCAACTTCTGGACATTTACCAAGAGCGTGGAAAAACAGGCGAGGATGAAGGCATTCTATTATTAACACTAGCCAAGATGTATGAAAAACAATTTAAATATGTAGAGGCAGGGAAATTTTATGACAAAGCGATCAAGATCATGAGAGAAACTGGTAACAAGAGAGGGGAAGCGGCCGCTTACAGAAACTTAGGAGTTGTATTTTCATCTCTTTGTGAATACGATAAAGCTATAGAATATCTTGGGAAAGCACTTGCGATCAGAATTGAAATTCGTGACAGAGCAGAAGAAGCAAGCTGTTACGGAAACTTAGGAACTGTGTTCCACTCTGTTGGTGAATATGGCAAAGCTAAAGAGTATCTTGAGAAAGAACTTGCAAGCAGAATTGAAATTGGTGACAGAGCAGAAGAAGCAAGCTGTTACGGAAACTTAGGAACTGTGTTTCTATCTCTTGGTGAGTATGGCAAAGCCAAAGAATATCTTGAGAAAGCACTTGCGATTAGAATTGAAATTGGTGACAGAGAAGGAGAAGCGGCAGATTACAGGAACTTCGGGGCTAACTTTAAATCTCTTGGAGAATATGACAAAGCTGAAGAGTATCTTGAGAAAGCACTTGCGATTACAATTGAAATTGGTGACAGAAGAGGAGAAGCAAGCTGTTACGGAAACTTAGGAACTGTGTTCCACTCTGTTGGTGAATATGGCAAAGCTAAAGAGTATCTTGAGAAAGCACTTGCAAGCATAATTGAAATTGGTGACAGAGCAGGAGAAGCAACCTGTTACGGAAACTTAGGAACTGTGTTCCACTCTCTTGGTGAGTATGGCAAAGCCAAAGAATATCTTGAGAAAGCACTTGCGATTAAAATTGAAATTGGTGACAGAGAAGGAGAAGCGGCAGTCTACGGGAACTTAGGGGTTAACTTTGAATCTCTTGGAGAGTATGACAAAGCTAAAGAGTATATTGAGAAAGCACTTTCAATCAGAATTGAAATTGGTGACAGAGCAGAAGAAGCAACCTGTTACGGAAACTTAAGAACTGTGTTCCACTCTCTTGGTGAGTATGGCAAAGCCAAAGAATATCTTGAGAAAGCACTTGCGATTAAAATTGAAATTGGTGACAGAGAAGGAGAAGCGGCAGATTACGGGAGCTTAGGGTTTAACTTTGAATCTCTTGGAGAATATGACAAAGCTAAAGAGTATCTTGAGAAAGCACTTGCAATCAGAATTGAAATTGGTGACAGAGCAGGAGAAGCAACCTGTTACGGAAACTTAGGAACTGTGTTTCTGTCTCTTCGTGAGAATGGCAAGGCCAAAGAATATCTTGAGAAAGCACTTGCGATTAGAATTGAAATTGGTGACAGAGAAGGAGAAGCGGCAGTCTACGGGAACTTAGGGGTTAACTTTGAATCTCTTGGAGAATATGACAAAGCTAAAAAGTATCTTGAGAAAGCACTTTCAATCAGAATTGAAATTGGTGACAGAGCAGAAGAAGCAAGCTGTTACGGAAACTTAGGAACCGTGTTTCTATCTCTTGGTGAGTATGGCAAAGCTAAAGAATATCTTGAGAAAGCACTTGCGATTAGAATTGAAATTGGTGGCAGAGCAGGAGAGGCATGCTGTTACGGAAACTTAGGAGCTGTGTTTCAATCTCGTGGTGAATATGATAAAGCTATAGAATATCATGAGAGAGCACTTGCAATCACGAAAGAAATTGGTGACAGAGCAGGAGAAGCAACCTGTTACGGAAACTTAGGAACTCTGTTTCAACGAGCTTATGAATGTGACAGAGCTGAAGAATATTATGAGAAAGCACTTGCGATCAAGAGTGAAATTGGTGACACAAGGAGAAGCAGCAGATTACATAAACTTAGGAGCTAAGTTTCTATCTTGTGGTAAATATGAGAAAGCTAAAGAAAATCTCGACAAAGCACTTCCAATCACAGTTGAAATTGGTGACAAAGAAAAAGAAGCAGGCTGTTACGGAAACTTAGGAGCTGTGTTTCAATCTCTTGGTGCATATGACAAAGCTAAACAATATTATCAGAAAGGACTTTTGATAAGTAAAGAAACTGGTGACAGAGCAGGAGAAGCAGCGGATTACTTCAACTTAGCATCGTTGTTTGATTCTATTGGTGAACCTGTCGTTGCTGAAGGTTATATCGAGAGGGCACTTTCAATAAGTCAAGATACTGGAGACCTTGACACAGAGTTTGCATGTCTTTGTGAACTTACAACCATGAAGATTACCCAAAATAAGATCCAGGAAGCATTTGACTATCTGGTCTTGAGTTTGGAAAAAGGCGAAAGTTTGCGTGCTTTTCTAATAGACAACGATCAATTTAAAGTATCGCTTTCAGATATTCGCAGCTTTCCTTACCGGAATCTTGCTGCCTTCTTTGTTTTTTCGGGGAATCCTAACAAAGCCCTTTATGTTACAGAGTTGGCACGCGCTAGGGCCTTGGCAGACTTGATGGCAACTCAGTACTCTGTTGACAGGCAAATCTCTGCTGATCAGCAATCTTGGATTGGCATAGAGAATATTATGAAACAAGAGAGCAACTGCTCTTGTCTGTACATTTCTTGTCATGGGGAGGAAATGTTTTTGTGGATTCTCAAAACAAGCGGAGTCATCCATTTTCGAACAATAACAGTGAAACAGAAGAAAAAAGCAAAAACAGAAAGCGATATCGCTGCCGAATCATCTGACAGCTTTGGTATTTTACCTGAAGAGGATTGCGAAGATCGATCTTTAAATGATATCGGGCCAAAACCAGTTTTCTCTCTGGAAGAGGAGCTCGCCACTTTGCGAAAAGGAAGGAGTGAAGATGATCTCGAACACAATTTAACCTTGTTCTACAATGTGATCATCGCTCCTGTGGCCGACTTACTTGAAGGTTCCGAGATCATCGTTGTTCCTGATCCTTGCTTGTGCTATGTTCCATTTCCAGCTTTACTTGATGACAGTGGAAAGTACTTATCAGACACGTTTAGGATTCGCATTGTTCCTTCCTTGACCACTCTCAAATGCATCCAGGACAGTCCTACTGACTATCACA
>Ga0126339_10004326_pt1:2500-10476 | contig 10476 bp, 4 predicted proteins | sample OrbTmetagenome_2_FD_92532 | JGI IMG/M metagenome (GOLD analysis project Ga0126339, IMG submission 92532) | Coral microbial communities from Petempiche,Puerto Morelos, Mexico - Orbicella T R C metagenome | ecosystem: Host-associated > Invertebrates > Cnidaria > Coral | place...
ACCATCAGTTTCTTAACTTGTTTCTGCAATGTCTATCGTCTACCGTAATTTTTTAAGGAGACAAAAAGCGTTGATGAGGAAAGCGATTTTCTCAGTAAATTACGGTCAAATGAATTACTCCTTGGAGTATTTTTGTTGTGTTAACGGTTTGTTGTTCCTGCAATTGCTACTTTTCCAAACGTCTTTTCTTTGCAACGTTCTTCTGGTTCTGTAATAGCCAGTATGATTTACAAGCAGTCAGTACTTAGTGCTCAATTTTAGGTTATCTGCTTTACTTTTTATGTACAAGTTTCGGAAGGGCAAATTTGTCATATTAAGTTTACTGCTCCCAACAAAAAGTTACAAATCACATTATAAAGAAACGTAGTCCTTTTTTTTATCAAAGAAGCACGAGTATGTAGTGTCAGCGGCTACCCTAGCATTTTGAAGACAGATCAAACATAAGCATACATAGCAATTTTTCTCGGATAATTCTGTCCAAGGGGGCAAGGTGCTTTGAGGTTAACCCTATGAGAAGCACCAACTCGTGAATAAGGCCAGACCACAACACCAGGGACTCCGTGCCCTACTCTTTCCGATAAGTGTGTGAGTTCTTTAACGTCCCCTGCTAATCATGTAACACTGAAGATGCAGGAGACGGGGTGATTGCTTTTTCATTTTTCTGTTATGTCTCTAGTTGCAGTAAATCAGACTCCAAGCTTTGCTGATTCTTTTTATTTTCATTTTTTAGGTAAAAGACATGACTTCTCGTCTTCGCAAAGCTTTCATTGATAACCTTAAGTCTGCAGACTGGATGGATTACGAGACAAAGCAATCCGCCAAGGAAAAGGTACAGAAAAGCTAAAACACTTTCCCGCAAATTCATAGGTCGTTTCATTATTTAGTCGTCTATAATCTTTAGTTAGTTCTATTTGACCTTGGTATATAGAAGGCACCGCCAGGCTCTTCTTCCCCCAACAACATTATCATTCATGAGAAACAATGAGAAGAGCACAGACATAAAAAGCACAGAAAGCACAGACAAATCTAACAATGAATGTCTGATCTTAGGACATGGTCACCATTATTTAGGTTGTCAATTTATGTAATAAAACCTTGTTTTGTTTTTCGTCAATCCAGGCCCGTGCAATCAAAGAGGATGTGGGTTACCCTCCTTATATCAAAGATGACAGCAAACTTGACACCCATTACTCAACGGTGAGTAATCACCCACACACTAGATTTGTCTTTGTCCTTCTGAACAGCAGGGTGTGCATAAGATATACTTGTCTTATCTTTTATGATGCTTCATTCGTATAACTACTGTTTACTTGATGTTACTCTAAATGTTTGTTTGTTTTTTCCTCAGTTAAACGCAAGCAATGATTATTTTGAAAACAGCGTGGCAATGAACAAGATGATTGTGCAGAAAAGTTTTGAAGTGCTTCGCGAGCCGGTCAACAAAGATTTGTAAGAATGAAGCTCTATGGGGCTTTTATTTGTTAAGTACATACCATGGGGAAACATTTACTGGATTCGTAATTTTTATGGGTCGAACAAAGTAGATTAAACTACACCTGCACAGTTTAGAAGATTTACGCAAATTGTAATTGAACATTTTCGAAATATTCTGATATGGCGTCGAGGCTTAGCGAGCTAAAACAAGAGAGATCCTAAGTTCATCCCTCAATCTCGATGTTATTTTTCCCTCAGCCTCGTTGTCATGTGAGACTTTTAATACTTCAAAAATAGCTCATTGCACGAAGCCTTAATCCGAAGCCCCGTGCTTGTAAAATTAATAGAAAACAGGTGTGGTACATTGCCAGTCTGTGCATTGATATGATTTGGGAAGGCTGTAGTAACTTTGGCTATATATTCAGTGCGAATCTATGTTAATTTAGTGAGTGACGTACGTCGCTAGTACATTTAGTTCTAACTCATTCTGACTCTAGCAAAAATCAGGAAGTAAAACAAGGAAACTAGTACTGTTTCACTTGCTTTGTAAAATTACATGACTGTGTTTGTGATAGAGGAAGGAAACGCGTAAAACATGCGAGCACTACGTGCCCGAGTCTCGAGCTCAAGTAAACATGGCCAAAGTTGACTTTCGCTTGCAGGAAACGAGAGTTAACTTTAACTAACACTTGTAGGAAATTCAGGCTGATAATTAGTTGATACCACAGTCCTGGGTACACTGTGTCCACGAGGCAGTGAAGACGTACTACATATATTCTCTTCTCTTCTTCTACTTCTCTGTGCTTTGCTACCACTTGCAGCGTCATGCCGTTTATAAGTTTAACCATTGCATGCTCTCCTTAGATGGGCCGAAAGTCCTGCAGAGGTCAATGGATATTATAGTCCACAACAAAACCGAATAGGTGGGTTAATTTTCATAATTAAACATGACGTTTTTTGGAAACTGGCCGCTGTACTACAAATAAAGAGAATAAACATCAAAGAAATAACATTCGGTCTACAAGACAAATTTTCTTTTTGTTCCTCAAAAATTATTGCCAAATTTTAAAAAGGCTTTGAAAATTTACCTCTTTACAAATTGTTCAGCTAGATGATGTATCACGGCAAACGTCTAATTACTAACAATTTGTTGGTAAATCTATATAATTGTAGTTATTTGGTCTTATTATTGTTTTTTTCTTCGCAGTATTTTTGGCTGGAATCCTGCAATCTCCGTTTTACAGAAAAGGTTACCCAAAGTAAGTAATAATGAAAACGTTCACTGGGATTCTAAGAAAGACTGGTGTGGGGTCAAGAGATACACGAACTATTTTCCTTCCTCTTTCCTCTCTCGTCGGGTTAGTAACACGACAAACATAGCCATGTTAATGTTATTTACGCGATCAGTAACCTTGTTAACTTAAGACGTGAAACTATTTTTGAAACTGATCTAAAAAGGTGTTCTGAGGTGTTATGCTGAGGTCCTATGATCTAGAGATCGGAACACTTTTTTTTAATCAGTTTCAAAAATAGTTTCTAATTTAAACGTTATTAAATTTGAAAACAAATTCAGGCTGTCATATTCGACCTTCCCTATCACTGCTTGCCACTCATTAAGACCCGTTCTTACACAATCAAAGTTGCCTGGAGTATAAGAAGTTACCTCAATAAAACTCATTGTGCGATGCTGTCCTTCTAGATATCTCAACTATGGATCATTGGCAATGGTTATTGGACACGAAATTACTCACGGATTTGACAGCACAGGTAGTTATGGCTATATATAATGTATGTCAATTAATTTCATCAGTAATTGGTGGGTTATCTGTAGCTGTTCCCTATTTTTAGTTTTGTTTCCCTCCCATGCCTTTCCGGAATGTTTGGTAGGAGTGAGACGCCCAGGCTGCAAATGCTCTTGGTCTATTTATGACTAAAATGTATGTTTTTCCATACCGTATTTCAAACCTGACCTCTCAGACCTGTACCATGCTTAAAACTTCATATTTGTATAAGGTATTAGATCGTCTTTCTAGGAGTCTGATGGATATTCGCAGAAGGCACTGTTGAAACTTTTACGCCGGGAGATCATTACCCTCGTCAAGAGTCGTCATATAACTCAAATATTTGAGGGATAAATTGTGGAAGTTCTAAAAGCTGTTGATAAATAATTTACGTTTTTAGGGCGATTGTTTGATAAATATGGAAATGTGAAGGATTGGTGGTCTTTCCGTTCGAAGCTGGATTTCGTGGAAAGAACTGAATGTCTGGTGAATCAATACAACAACTATCAAGTATTTGGAGAGAATGTAAGCAAGACAAAACTTCACACGTTGACAACGTACTAAAAATCCTAATTAGTGGTCTCACATTCTTTTGTCATTTCATCACGCATTTACAGTTACAACCACTTTGATTTGTAACTTATATTCCCTGAAAGTACTGCTCAATGGCTTTCTTTTGATCATTCCCGGCCCAGGTCATTACTCTTTCACACCGTCAGCTGTTAGAAGATAAAAGGGCTTCATACATTTTGTTTGACATGCCTCCACCATGTTCTAATTACAATCTGACATATTCCACCCACATACTGAAAGCTAGGTAGAACCTCCTTTAAATTGTATGCCTGCTTAATACCTTGTTCTTTAATAGTCCCACATTCCATAGGACCCACCCATGGACTTGAAAGTTTGAAGACGTAAAACAACTTTGTCTTGTATTATTGTCTTGCAGATAGATGGCAAACAAACTTTGAATGAAAACATAGCTGATAATGGAGGGATAAAGCTTGCTTATGAGGTAAGCCATCATTTTAGTAATTTATTTTCTGATTCTAGTCAGCTGAAGATAAAGTTGACATGTTTATCTAATAGCAGATAAAGTATTTACCATTCCTAACGCGTTTTAGACTAACACAAAGGGATAAAAGCAAAGAAAAATAAATGGCGAAGTGAAAAAGCGGACAAAACAATCTCTTGTGATCCTCTATGATGTCGAACAGTTACTGTCTTGGATCCGCTGTCTTGAATATAGTAAATAGAACGTAAATGTCTAGAAGCCCACATCTTTCCATTAATCTTGTAATTTTCTATCTGCAGCCGAAATCCAAGCTTTATTCAATCTTTAAGCGTTCCTTTTATTACTGAAAGGTCGTATGCTTGTTTGGCACTTAACACCTTACACATAAACAATTTCCTTCTTGATCCACTCTAACTGAATATTTAGGCTTATCAATCTTGGGTCAAGGACAATGGAAAAGAGGAACGGTTGCCTGGCCTGGATTTTAGTGTGGACCAGCTTTTCTTTATCGGATATGCTACGGTAGGCTTGCCACTCTTTGGCATTTGAATTCTTTTTAATTATTAGACGTTGTAGTAGCATGTAACGTTCGGTAAAAGCTAAAAAAAGTGAAACCAAAATGAAACTGTTTTGGTAGCCCAGTTGTCCCTTGGATGGTCTTGTTGCTTAGTGACCAGTTTGGTCTCGTCATTGCTGTGTCAAAATTGGTCTCGTTAATTTGTTATGGACAATACAAGATTGGAAAGTGATAATGCACGTGCAGCTTGGACCAATAATATCAATGTATAATGCAAATAATAATCGTTGTTAAACCAACAGACTTCCCGCTATACTACGGACTGAAAACTCTAACTAGGACTCGGTAATAATAAGGTCAACCTCGCATACTTCAAGAATAGGTAACATTTATCCTCTGACGTGTGAAAGTCGTTAGTCGAAAAGTATTTTCTTTACAGCAATACTTTTCACATGACTGTTTCTTTATGTTAGCCATGGTGTAGTGTCTACAAGAAGCAAGCTGCTCTTTTCCAGGTGAAGAATGACGTACATTCATATCCAAAATATAGGTATGAATCTTTCAACTCTTCAATGCTACGTTTCGTGCTTATCATGTTTGTGACACAATAGGTTACCATAGCATCAGTATGACCTGCTAAAACTCCCTTAATTTTAGCTTTAAGTACTTATATTTCAAAAACGGCACAGTGAAAGTTTTTTATTTTGTCAAATGTTGATTAACAGAATAAGACACAACTTTTGGCTAAGTCCAAAAAATTCTTTTCACAAGGTTCAGAGCCAACTTAAATTTTCAAAACTTTGAGGTGACTCTCAACTCCATAGACAGATTTTTTAAAACCTTTGTTAAAAGTTGCGTCTTATCTTGCTAATCAAAATTTGATAATATATTAAAAAAAATTCACCGTGCCTTTTTCGAATAGCAAGCTCTTAAAGCTACAATAAAGGGTGTTTTTAGCTTGTCATACAGGTACTATGATAACCTATTGTGTCATGGAAATGATAATAACGTGTTCACCATTGATTGGGCAGTCTATTTATACATGACGATAGCATCAATTGATAAAGAGTGCATAATTATAATTTATTACCCATAAAATCTAACTCTTGGAGAGTGCTGGAAACTGTTTTGAGCCACCATGAGCTAACAAAAAAAAAAAAAAAAAAAAAAAATTTTAAAAAAGATATCAAAAAAATAAAAATTTGGAAAAAAAGAAAAAAAGTTTTAAGCACACATGAAAAAAAAAAAAAAAAAAAAAAAAAAAAAAACATTTTAAGATTGTTAACAGAAAAATTAAGACTTTAAGCTTAGTCCCCAGCGCGTCAGGGTTTCGAATTCAAGATGATCTCATCTAGTATGATAAAAATGGGTAGACAGACCTTGATTGTTGAAGGTTGATTGGCAGCATTTCGTCTCCGTATCCTAGCATCATGATGACAAATTGATATGCCGACTTGGTGCCCGCCTCCTTGGTTTGTTAATATTTCTGCCTTACGAGCTTGTGCCTAAGTTTGTATGGGGAAATTTTAACTGATCTGAACTTGGTACAGTATTTTCAGGCATTGTTCAATTCTCCGTTAGCTTTTGAGCCAGCAGATGTTTAGACATTTGAAGACTAATTTCAGCCGCCTCTCTTTACAGTAATCTGCTTTCGCATTTGACTATTAGCTTTTAGGCCGTTAAATGGATGATTGTTAAACCTCATTGACATTACGAGACCCTCAAATAACCTTCCTTTGGATCTGTGTTGTCACGCCGTTATGCCAGAAGTAGACACGATTTGCTGTAGACTAACGTTATTAAAATGGGTTGTACACTTTCTACCCCAGAGCAACGTACTATCTTTGAATCACCTTTAACCATTTTAGAGTCCTCCTTTGAGTCTTGTTTGTTCACATACCTTCCATTTTTTCGCAGGGTACTTGGTCCGCTGTCCAACTTTCAGAAATTTGCAGACGCGTTCGGTTGTAAGCGTGGAAGTAATATCAACCCGTATACCAAGTGCTCGGTGTGGTAATCTCGGGTCGTTATTTCCACTTTTGCTCGTGATTAATTCTTACATCTTGTGCATTTTTACAAACCATTTTCGTATTATCGGTATCGGACTGGAACTAGCTTGCAACTGGGGCTAATGCGGAAAGTCTTCAAATGCAAATGACATTAGTTTCGTTTTAATGATATTCCGCAGCACGAGCCTCCATTGCAAGTTAGTTCCAGTCCAATACCGAGAATGGTCTATTGCAATAACGTAACGGGTACAATGTTAGAGGGTCTGGATAAGTTGCTGACTGGAATCTAAGCTATAATTTCAGCCCATTTTTTAAGCTATCAATAAGCGTTGTAGCTCTCAGACCTCAGGTGTCAGTTATAAAGCCAGAGTCATTTCTAATCTTACAGTAAAAATAAAACCAAGTCTTATCAAGACCCTGTTAGAATGAATAGCAACGTTAAGTATGCGTAGTTCCATTTTCCGTGAGACTACAGTGAACTCACTCAAACGGACGCAACTGTGGAAAGTCCACCCGTTATAAGGCATACATATGGCTAGTCTGGGCCACCTTAAACTCGAGTATTTCTATCCAAACTTTTAAAACCTTTTTGAAAAGTTTCAAACTTCGGGCCGTTTTACTCCGCCCTCATTTCAGGAGTGAACAGTTTATAATTTTGCTCAGTCCTCAGGTTATCTTGTTCAGTCACGTGACAATAAGTGGTTGAATTCGGGAACGGAGATCGCAGCACCCATCACTATTCAAAACTTGACTTTGGCATTTTATATGGATGGCCACGCGTAGTTGTATTTTCTGTGGGACTGCAGTGAGCTCACTCAAAAAGGTCTCCATTTAAAGCTGACATCTTGCTAGTCTTGGCCATATTATACTCGTTAAACTTTTTATAACTTTTAAAGGAAGTTTAAAACTTTCGGCCCTTGTACTCCGCCCTCGCTTAGCGAGTGAATAGTTTATAATTCCGCTCAGTTGCTAGGCAACCTTGTTTAGTCACGTGGCAATAAGTTATTGAATACGGGGACGGAGGTCGCAGTACTCATCAATATTCAAAACTTGACGATGACGTTTTATATAGATGGCCTACTTGATTTTTATCTCTTAGCTCCCACGGGTTCTCGATCTGAACAGAATTTTTTTTTTGGGGGGGGGGGGGGGGGCGGGGGGGGGGAACCATTAATCCCCCCCCCCCCACCCCACCATTTATTACCTCCCAGCACCCAGGA
>Ga0126339_10004327_pt1 | contig 10475 bp, 7 predicted proteins | sample OrbTmetagenome_2_FD_92532 | JGI IMG/M metagenome (GOLD analysis project Ga0126339, IMG submission 92532) | Coral microbial communities from Petempiche,Puerto Morelos, Mexico - Orbicella T R C metagenome | ecosystem: Host-associated > Invertebrates > Cnidaria > Coral | place: Petempiche,Puerto...
AAAAGTTTACTTTTGTACCGACTGACTTCGCGCCAACATTTCTACTTTGCAAGGTTTTTAAGTAGAATTTCTGAAACTTGGGTTCATCAAAGACCAATAGTGTCGTGATGATATAAACCAAAACAATCGTAACATTTTAAGGTCTGTCACGTGACATGAGATGATTTGTACACTGGGGGTGGTAAAAAATAAGGTTATTTCCAAATAAAGCTGTAAAAAGCACTGAAAATAAGAGTTAACTGTCAAAAATTAGGTTCATATCACAGAACAAAACAGAAACTTACATGATATGCTTATTTGACAGTCAATTCTTGTTTTGTAAAAGAGCAGGAAGTGTTGGCGTCAATACTACAAAGCACTACTTCAAAAGGCTATGGCTGGTTTCCATAGCAACCATTTTGAGTAAAACTAGAAATTTAATTTCTCTTCTTGAGTGCAATAGCACACAATTGATCTTTCTTCACCATATTTAAACAAACTTTTTGGTCCATATTGAGGGTACCATACCACCTTAACAGTTTATCTTCTCTTTTCATGTTAAACTTTTAAATTCAAAACTAATATTTTAGTTGTAAACATCAGCGCCCATGTACATGAGGCTGAAATAATGTCTCTTTTGCGAAAATGCCACTCCACTATTTCTCTACTCTGTAGTAAAAATATCATAAATGATATTTTTATCGTCTGCAGATAAGGACAAAAGACACGACCATGCGTATAACAGCAGACTCACGAGCAGTCCCACAATAGGGGTATACCAACCTGAGGGAAAAAAAAAAACAAAAAAAACAACAACAACGAGTTTACGAGTTAATTGGCACGTTAACAGTTCAGTCACGTTTAAAGCAGCTCTGTCACAGTATTTGGAGTTTTCTTGGACACGTACTAAACTACCTTTAAATTGAAGGAAACCTGAAAATTGTACTCAGAAGTTGTTGTAGTTTACTGAGATAGAAAAAAACACCAAAAAGATGATAATAAAGCATAAAGGAACAAGGATGGGTAAAAATGGAGAAGATTAACAAGGATTACAAACGACTAACTTGAAAAAATTAGGCTGAACTTTTTAAGATGCACAAGCCGTGACGTAGCTTTCTTAAGTGATCTACATCATTCAATGAAACAATTAATCAATAAATTGAATCACTTTGTTATTCATGCAAAAAAAGTTGTCTGTTATAACTCTTGTGCCGCCTCAATGCATTCTTCCGTTTCGCGTGGTTAATCATGGCGCAATGACAACCAATCAGGAACACTGAACTGCAGGGACACTTCATCATATTAGAATCTTTCGTCTCCCATTGACAGAACAAACCACGACAGAAGTTATGTTTCTCAGAGTATACTTACAGACTCTAATGATTATGTTTACTTACGAATTTCATCATAATAGTTTGCTTCCAAACGTACTTGTTGCTGTTCGTCTGATTGTATTTCACCAGCCACTGCTGAGCATTCAGGAGTTTCCGAAATAACTGGCGGAATGATTGGTTTCTCTCGTGCTGGGAGACTGAGAGTTCTTCTGGAGCGATGCGATGCTAGAGTTGGAGGAGGGTTGAAGGACTGGCTTCGGAAGGCACGTGTTTGAACGTTGTTAGCGGGCAGAGCGAACGTGACGCGGTCAGACATTGCGTTACTTCGAATGAGTATTAAACACTGTGAACGATATTAAAAGAAGATGTACGATAACTTTTTGATGAAAACAAAAACAGTGGTAACGCAATAAGTACTTGAACAAGTTGTTGCATAAGAAGTTCATAAATTTTGCTCAGGTGCTCTCTAACATAAAATATAAACCACTGACATACTGTGGCAAATTAACATTTTCTTCGTATTGGTCTTTCATCGGCCGTGAAAAACCATTTTTCGCACAATCCGTCGTATCGTTAGTGGTTTCACATAAATCATTCTTATTTCTAGGGGGATGAAAAATCATCCGGCATTTCGACGTCATGAAATACAACAGATTATTTAAAACATGTTAATGAATGGGCAAACCAAAAAAAAAAAAGAAGAAGAAGAGAAAATTTCCCTTTGTCTTGTTGTTCTGTTAATTCAAGAAAGCGCTGTTTCGCGTACATGTCTTGTCACTGACGAGATAAAGGCTATGAAATATTTTACTATATGTTCATCATTAAAATGTCAAGAGAAAATCATTTTGAAAAACTGATGAGATACGACCATAAAATAAAAACAAAAATTCATTTGAAAATGAATTTTACCTCAAGAGGTCATTTGCCTAAGGAAATACGAAAACATGTGACATCAGCAGGGGATAATATCGGTATCTTTTGCTACTTCGTCATTTAGGGCGATACCGTAAAGGTTTTGAAATAAAAATTATAAAACAAAAAAAAAAACAAAAAAACAAAACAAAACAAACTCAACAGATCAAATAAATGGAAAAACACTAAGAATTAACCACTAAAGGACATGTTAAAACGAGAAAAGATGAGCCACTTTGATATTAACGCGGGTTCTTTTTCATTTATTTATTTCTCAGATTAGTGTGAAGACACTGGAACTCTGTTTTGGTGATATCCGGCACTCGCCCGTCGATGTCTGTGTCACGACAAGGTATTGTCGCCAGTCATCAGGTTAGACTGTAAATATCAGGTCCGAATAACACTTAGACTTTAAAATTCTTTAAATTTGCTGAACAGAAGTAGAGGCACATTTGACTAATTGGTTTTCAGGTATCTGATGATAGACGCGATAACAACATTATTTACTGCTTAAGTGACGTCAAAGAGAGCGATACCGCAGTCTTACTTGATGTTAAAATTCAAAAGAGAGCAAACCAAACCAAATTGTTGGAAACAATATTTAATATAAACAAAACGAAGAAATACAGCAAGCTAAATCTAAAAGGGCGTGATAAGCTAAGGCGAGATTAAAAAATTATGTAAAATCTAGTCGAGTGTGACAATGTAACTCTGATACTATTTGTTTATATCCGGGAATACAGGAGTATTTCTTTTTTTTTCGCAAGTAACAGAATTGTATTCATATAGTCATTAACATAAGCAGTAAATAAATATGTCTCACAAAAAATTGGTTTCGTTCGACCGTAGGTGAATTTCCCCGGTGGATTTAATGTGAAGATTTTGTATTTTTTTGAAAAAATTGTTTCAGTTTTTCTTTAAACCGGATGTTGTTTGTATCCCAGCCTTAGTGAGACAAACAGTGTTGAAAACAATATTAATGACCCAAAACGTTTACCAAGCTTTTTTTTTTCAAAAATAAAACGTATTCTGTTAACTTTTTCTTACCTTGCAATGTACATCAATTCCAAAGATGTTCAGTTCGAAGATAAACTGCCTCCCGCTTGAAATATCAACCCGGCTTTGAGTCAAAACTCAGCGGAACATATGTTCACTGGAAAATATTCCCGCGGAATATGACATCACGAGTGACGTGCATGTAAATAAATCACGATATCCATCAAGCAAAGGTAGATAATTGACAGTATTACAGGATAATGACAAGAAAATATCCGTCTTTTATTGAAGAAGAATCTTTTCTAATCGTAAATATATCTACGCGTTTTTGTTATCAACCTAATGGTGTCGCTGCAAGTTAATTTTCACGGTTTGAATGCCGCATAATTAACCTTAGGAGGAGATGAATTTGTCATACATCTGTGACTTCTATACACTTAGCAGGAAAAACTGTTTAATAAGACTTATATAAATATTGATTCACGAAATGAGTGTCATGCAGATTAGCTTAAACACAAGCCCCGGTTTTCTATCGATAAGTATCAAAAACACGCCATTTAATGACCTATTCATAAGCTCCTCCAGCTATTGACAACACTTGCTATTTCTTGCACATTATTCTCAGAAAGTATCAGACAAAACTGGCAATATATAGATTATTTTAATCATTTTTAATCACAACTATTGATTTTCAGACAATATTCGAATCGCCGGTTTTGACGTCCTGTCGTGAGCAGCCACCTCTCCTCAGCGACCAGTTTTCCAAAATACCAAACGTTTCCAAGTCAAATCACTATATTTGGAACCTCTTGTAACTGCGACCATCTCTCTTAAGGACCGGGGCCACTTTTAGAACTAAAAGTTTGAAATTTTCTTTTGTTTTTATAATTAACCTCCAGCAAGCGACCACAGGACAGATTATAGAGCGAAAATTGGATAATAAGATGTCGTAACATCATCGCATTCCTGGTTCAGGTACGTACAAGAGATGGTAAGTTTCTCAATGGGACTTTTCACACGAATAAGACATTTAAAACATGGGCAAGTCTCTGTAGTTATGATACGCTAATGAGGCACGGCAAAATTTTCACCCAGTATGGCCTAAGCTCTAGCGACCACCTAGGATTGACACTTTGGGTGGTCACTTACAGGAGGTTCGACTGTAGTAAATCCTAACAATCGAAAAAGACTAAAAAATATTTACACAACAATTTCTCACGTTAGAAGTGTTTGGCGGCTATTAGTTTAAGAATTCACAGTTTGATGTCAGGTAGTATCACTTGTGGAACAATGAGAAATTAATCGTTTTCGAATAATCGTGCGGTAGCAAGTTGGCACTTGGGCCTTGTGGGTAGAATATACCCAGAGGTACAGCCCAAAGCTACAGTTATTGTGCTGTCGCATTTATCTGCTCTGTGGCCTTGTGCGTAGAATATACCCAAACGGGTGGCATTAAAGTGATCGAGCTCTACGCCCTTGTGGGCAGAATACACCCATGCAAAGGTAAACTTATTTATCTGTGGCATTAATTTGCTCCGTGCCCCTGTGGGTAGAATATACCCAAAGGTGCAATTAATTTGCTGTCGCATTTATCTGCTCTGTGTCCTTGTGGGGCAGAATACACCCAAAGGTAAATTTAATTTGCCATTTCATCAATCTCTCTGTGGTCTTGTGGATAGAATATACCCAAAGGTACAGTTAATTAGCTGTCGTATTAATCTGCTCTGTGCCCTTGTGGGTAGAATATACCCAAAGGTATAGTTAATTTGCCATTTCATCAATCTCTTTGTGGCCTTGTGGGTAGAATATACCCAAAGGTACAGTTGACGAGCTGTGGCATTAATATGCTCTGTGCCCTTTTGGGTAGAATATACCTAAAGGTACAGCTATGTTGCCATTTCATCAATTTGTGTGTGGCCTTGTGGGTAGAATATACCCAAAGGTATAGTTAATTTTCCATTTCATCACTCTGCTATGTGTCCTCGAGGGTGGAATATACCCGAAGTCACATTGATTTGCTATGCCCTTTTGGGTAGAATATACCCAAACTATACAGTTAATGTGCTGTCGTATTAATATGCTCTGTGCCTTTTTGGGTAGAATATACCCAAAGGTACCTGAGTTAATGTGTTGTTGCGTTGATCTACCCTGTGCTCGAATCAACAATCACGCTCAATAACATTTGGTATTCTTTTGTGTACAGAATAGTATAAGTTACTTTTAAAAATTTTACAATATGTTGGAGGTGTTCCAGTTCCTTTAATGACCATGGCTGTCGCAAATTTCAAATACCAACGGGTAAACGATCAAAACAGTCATTTTGTTAATAATAACTTGAGGGATTAACTTATTCGTTATAATGCGATATTTCAAAATTCAAACAAGAATCACGAAGCAATTATGAACAATCCTGGAGAAGCAACGTAATTTGTAATCAGAACTTGTTTGGGTCGATTTTCAACTTCCTCGGCTTTTGCTTAGTTCGTACAATGGAGTAATATTAAGCAGTGGAGAAGCTTAAGTGCAATTAGTTTGACTGTAATACAAAAATGTATTATGACGAACATCGAGTTGTTTGCCATCGGCTGAATTCTTTTTTGTTTTCTTCGCAGCGCCGAGTAAGCATGCATTGCAGACGGAAATTTACCGACGCAATATAATGTCTTCGACGCGGGTTACGCCGAATTATACCTAGGTCCTGCGAGCGGGCTTCCAAACTTCTCCAAGGCTGAACACAGATGGACCAATTATTTGCTGCTTTTTCAAACTTACCATACGTAACCGCAGAAACGAGCACTGTTTCCGTTGGCTACTCTCGCCTAGTTGTCCTGAATCCTGAAAGACAATGCAAGAGACCGCAACAAATCAAACCTTGTCTGATGCTTTGGTGTCAAAACATGAAGGAACAAACGAGACGGAAACTGAACTCAGAGCTACATGGCTGCTACAATCTGAAAGCGTAATGTTACCAAAACCAGCTGTCAAAGTCCGTATCTGTAGTGGTGCGTTGATAATCCATGCACTCTCCAGTTTCAGGATGACACTTGTCCGAGCCTCCATTACATTGGCATGGTACAAACGTGAGGTATGGTCCTCCATTAGGAGTGATTCGTGTGTACCCGCTGGCACACTGTTCACAGAATTGACCTTTGTACTCCGGAGGGCATGAGCAGTTCGTTGAGGGATTTTCAACCCTATCAAATACACTATGATTACGATTACTATCGATTTTCTCAAAAACGGATCAATATTCAGTCAAACAAAGTATGCAGTCACTTCCTTCACATTCAGGCCTACCATTAAAAGTCTAGGTTATGGCACACATCTATTTTGATCCATTTTGACCCAAAACAGAGACCATGCATTGGGCTTATAACTGAGGATAAAAAGGGCTTGTTACTAGAAATATTTTTGTGTCCATTTTTGGAGTTTTTTAGGAAGGTTTCTTTTTTGAAGAGAAGAGAGTTCCGATCTTATTATCAGAATTGTGTAGTACAGGGCCCGGTTACGTTACGTTCAAAACCGCGATTTAACTAACTTCCGATTAAGCCTAATCGTCGATTAAATTTCCTAATCGTGGGTTAGAAAACGGTTGTTCAAAAGGAGATCAATCCGCCTATTAACTAATCCGCGATTAAGCGCAAAGTGGATTATTTTAATTGTTTATAATGTATTCTTATGTTATTTTACGTCATAGAATTGCGCGAAATTTTTGTTTTCAACTGGCTTCCCCGGCGAAAAAAAAGCCCGTGAAGAAAGTTGCCACGACTAGCATAAAATCTCCCTGCTAGCAGCACTAAGTCTCTTGGTACAAGAGCATGGCCACGCTTCATTTTTCTCCGCAAATCTGCCTCTGTGAGGTTTGTGATGTATTCAATGGACGCTCTGCCGAATCTCCAACGAGCCGAAGCTCTTGCTCGCTATAAGCTGTATGTTATGATTATATCGGTAACATTGTCCAAGGCGAGGGAGATGAAACAACAACCTGGACGTTTTCATTTAAGTTTAATCGGCAGATTAGGGAGTTAATCCTTCTCCGGAGGTGTATTAAATTTAACCCGCCAATTAGAGTTGGATTAGCGCTAATCAGGCTTTGAGCAACGCGATCTAATCTCAGGTTAAATTTTAATCCATTAAAATTTAATCTGCGATTAGCACTAATCGGAGATTAAAGTTGCTTGTTAGCAACTTAATCTCCGATTAGCGCTAATCGCTGTTTTAAACAACCGTACCCCAGTAGTTAAATAGCCTAAAGGATCCAATAAGTGTTTAAAGATTGCTAGTTCAACTCCTATTGAGAGTTCTTTGACATACATTTACACGTACACGTGTATAACGAAATTGAAAAATGCCATTCTCACCCTTTTCCCAATAGAGCTAATTCACCCACTTTCCGCTTGAACTCAAAGTCAATGTAATGTCCGCCAACCGGCTAAATTGCTGAGTTGTTAGTGTTGTCCACTTGGCCCTGATTCGCAGTGAAGTCAAATGACTCAAGACTCGTATCATTTCTTCTCCTGTGGGCTGCCGTCCAGACGTGTTCCCCACTCTCCATTCGCCTTCATCAAGCTTAACCTGGGAACCAATTAAACTGAGTGAACATATATAATAAAGACAAGAAACAAACAAACAAACAAACAAACAAACAAACAAACAAAACATGACTCAGCCGGCATCAAATTCGCTGGTATCCATTGATACCGTGATCTGGGTTCATAAAGCACTGTGAGAACATAGTGGGTTATTCCTGCAGTCAAGGGCACTAATCGCGGACCGAGTAGAGCGGCAAGTTCGTCAACAACAGCAACTTGGCGGCGCCCTCTCTGACAACGGCCAGCCCCCCAGCCGGAGCATTGTTGAGCCCTTACGTGAAACAGGACATAGAGATTGTCCCCATTATATTACACCTTCATCTGCCTTCGTCAAGAAGACATCTTCATCAGTTCACAAGCCCCGTTACGTTTGGTCGACGCAAACGCATCTCCAAAGGCGACCGCGTATGCGACAAGCTTGCCAACAATCGTCTCGTTAACGGTTACGCTTACCAAGGCCCGTCGGTTGAAGAATGGCGACGTAATAATGCAAGAGTGGAGAGAATACTGCAACATGGTCGGGGGCAACAAAGTGCCTCTTTTGGTGCTGCCCTCCTCCCAGGATTAAAATCGTAAAAAGACGTACAGGGTAAATAGGGTTAAGGCGGCATTATATCTATGTTTTCTCGATGATTTGTTAACAATTTCGACTGGCTTTTACCATGTGTGAAAAACTTTCTACAACTTGATTAATTTGTCACTATTTAGTCATAAGAATTACCTCGTATTTATTAAAATTATTCCCACCAGGCGGAGGAGTATCGAGGCTAGTGACAAGCGGCTGGTCAAACCACTTTCCTTCGAGAATAACATCACCCTTGGAGGATGCTGTAGGGCTTGAGGTATCGTCCTGCTGTAAATGGAATGACAGCGCCAAAGAGTATGCATATCTCTGGTCTGCAAGGTACTTGTCAGGTGCAACAAAATACACATCCTCCGAACCAGCAGTGTCAACTTTCAGCGATCCTCTGTGAAAAGGAAACAAAATCATAAACTTCTAAATACTTCCACGGAAAGGAAAGGCAGCCCTACCATAGGCTAGTGTGGAAAGATGAAATTGGGGACTCCTGAAAAAACTGATCATTGTAATATTACAATCCTTTTTTGCTAATACCAGGAAATCTGCTTTACTGCACTTTATTAAACATGCAAGATACATACATACATACATTTTATTTGTTATCAAATTAAAATTACAATTGTAACATGCCCGCGGATAGCTGAGCAAGATGACCTTCATTTTCAGAGCATATGAAAATGTCGGTTGCAAGGAGACAAACATTTTGCTTGAACTTACAGAAATGGAAGATTTTGAAAAAGGAACAAGTGTAAATAGGGCCTGAAATTCTGAAGGTACCTTGACCATCAAAAGAGCATTCAAATAGACAAGGTGCATGGTGACTTCCTGTTCTGTGGGACTCAAACGTTACCCAAGCAATATTTATTACATTGTGCTTTTGAATAAAGTACGACAAAATCCCGCCAAAATTCTAAGAAATACAATGTACAGCGCATTATTAAGAAAGTCTTGAAAAAAAGAAAGAAAAGAAAATCTTGCACTCATTCATTCGCATGACAGTCAAATACAAACACCCTTGATTCAACATGGAATTCAATCTGTACTTACTTACTAATGCTAATTGTCACAACCCAGTCCAGCTCAAGTCCTACTTGGCTCCCAGCACTGTTAATGGCAGTCCAGTTATCAAAATCAGCATTGGATGAAAAGACAGGCAGATTTGTGGTAATCTGTGAAACAAACCACCCTTGGTCGCTCACGCAGCTTGGTAATTTGTTCGAACACTGGCACTTCAGACAACCCTTGGAATTTTTGACACTTATGACGCCATAGCCAGGTGAACACGTGTTGCATTGACGGCCGAGTGAATGCTCCTTGCAAGGACATTGGCCAGTCGTCTTGTTACAAACAGGATTCTTACTTCCCGCAAGGTTACATTCACATGGTGTACAACCTGTGGGTAAAATATCTACATGCATATGGATTTATAATACCTCTAGCTGAGGGGTAAATTTATTTTGTGCCTGATTTATTTACATCAATGATTTATTGGCTTTTAAAACCATACAATATTTAACATATCCAGTAGGGGCGAGTGGAATAATTGTTTGATCACAAACTCCTCCAAAAGACAGAAAATTAAAGTGAAATAAAAATAAAAACGTCCCCAAGAATTACGCGTGGACGTTTACCAGATTTTGAATAATAATAATAATAATAATAATAATAATAATAATAATAATAATAATAATAACAATAATGCATGGTCAGTACCCAAAAAGAACAAAAGAGAAGGACGTAGACCAAGACAAAACCCACAATTGGCTGATTACACCTGGCCTCAAATCAGAAACAGAAGGTTTCATTATTGCTGCCCAAGATCAATGCATTAAGACCAACTATTACCGAAACAAGATCCTAAAAGATGGCACCGACCCAATGTGCAGAATCTGTGGGCAATTTCAATTTCAAGAAACAGTTGACACAATAAAGCTGCAACATATCTCCATTGGACAATAGGCAAACACTATAACATCAAAGTACAAGATAAACACTACGAACATGAACCAGCTACTGTGACAGAAAACCAAACAGCGACTATACTTTGGGACATGCCAATCCAAACCGACAAAGAGATAAAAG
>Ga0126339_10004328_pt1 | contig 10474 bp, 12 predicted proteins | sample OrbTmetagenome_2_FD_92532 | JGI IMG/M metagenome (GOLD analysis project Ga0126339, IMG submission 92532) | Coral microbial communities from Petempiche,Puerto Morelos, Mexico - Orbicella T R C metagenome | ecosystem: Host-associated > Invertebrates > Cnidaria > Coral | place: Petempiche,Puerto...
ATTGAATTTAAAATGAACGAAAATCAACGTGAAACACCAGTAGTAATTAATTTGTGTGTAATTTTTGGACCTTGAATGAAAATACAACCTTGAAACATACACACTGCAAAGGGGAAAAGCCGTAGCAGACTACCAAGGTAGACACAAACTGGAAGTGAACTGAGCAGGGGTGAGTACTTATGGGACTACTGTACCAGAACTATCAATTGCACTCTGCACTATCTGAGATTGTCTCACTAGTTTTGCTCTCTCTCTGTCTCCACTTGCCCTTCTGTCTTAGGTAATGCAGGAATAACAGTTTTGATCTAGCAATTAAAATATCAACCTATTGATTTTATTGCCTCACACATTTGAGAGATCTCTACTTATTTACTTTCTTATTTTGTACATCACTGCTTGAAACTAACTTATCAAAGCAATCTTGTGCAATTATAACTGCTAAAAATAGCAGCCACCTGCATGTTGACAAGTGAAAGGGTGTGAACAATTGCATGTCAGCACCAGTAACTTTATGATGAGACCTCTTTTGGTACCCCAAGTCATGAACCACATGTGAGGTACGGACGTACACATAGGAGGAAGTCGTTGACAACAAAAATAAAATAAGAACAAAAAATTACTTGTTACAGAGCACTTGTCCAGGAGATTATTTTCTGTGAAATGACTTTGAGCATCTGAAAGACTAACAAAAAAAAAATGGTTTGTAATGATGGCGTCTTGCATATTTAAAAGAGAAATTGCTAAGCTAAAATTGGAAACAAATAGATAAACAAAAAAATGCATAGATTACCTGTTTGCCTTAAGGAAAACTTCAAGAAGCATGTTTTCATAATTCACAGTAGCGAAATGTAGAGAGAGATCAAGCCTTCTTTTTAGATCAATGAATTCAGGGATCTGTTAAACACAAGGTACTAAAATCAATTTAATATTATATATTGATATAAAAATTGCACTTGTCATAAGGCTACTGTAGCTCCACATGTTACCAAGATGGGGGGTGGGGGTACTTCCAGAAAAGTTGGGTGGTGGTGTGCGGCCCACTTCCCAAAACCCTTACCCTATTTATGACCAAAATCTCCCTACTTTGCTACCCTATTTATGACCTGACCAAAACTTTGATACCCTATTAATGACCATTGCAGCTGACAAAGTTGCCCTAAACATAAGTCATGAAGGGCTTTTGTTTAAGGTCTTATTGATAATGATGAAAAAGTAGCTTCGTCTAAGAAACATACCTAATTCAAAAGCAGAGTGCAAAAATCATACCCTAAAATGGCCAAAATTGATAACCTATTTATGACCAAAACGGCTGAAAAACCCTACCCTTTGGGGCAGCACATACCTATATAGCCCATATAAGGGAGTACCCACCACCTCCCCCCTCCCCACTGGGTAATGACCAAATCCTTTGGAGTTATCAGCTACCGCAGCCAAAGCATCAATTAGATCAGGGAATTCATTGTTTACATGACTATATGCAGTAAGAACATTACCCAACATTAACAATGTTACCTGACCTTTTCAAATGATCCATATTTGTATGCAGCTATGATATGCTCTGGTGTCTAAAAAGAACCAACCACATGATCATCGACTGTTTATAGTAAGCAAACATAAAAAACAAAATTTGAAAACTCTCTCCTTGAGAGATATCCTCAAAATATTAGATATTCCCAAGTTTTGGCTGTGTCAGGAATTTAGAGTAACAATCACTGTACATAAGAATAATGTAAAGGTTTGTATGACAACTTACATTTTTTTGATTTCCATAGAAGAATTTCAATGTGTTCAAGTACACCGATGAAGCTGCCTCAAAATGACCTAGAGCTTCAACATACCGTGTCACAGTATACCTGAAAAAGAAGAAAAAGTTCAAATCAGCAATTTGTTTTTCTTGAAAGCCCCATAATAAGCTTCATAATGACACAGCATTGCATCAAAAAAGGAATAATCTACTTTTACAGCTGCAACATGGGAGGAAATACACGCAAATAATTAATCGCATTGGTCTGATTGTTGTGTTTCAATGCTTACCCTATAACATCCTGTTCAATGTGTTTGACCTCTAATCCATCATACAGTGCTAAACAGGGACTTAAGGCACCTGGAATACAGAGAAGATATAAAATCTTGTCAAGGAGACTCCAGAAACACAGGTACATATATAGCACTGCTATTACGTATACAACTGACTCAAAGCCTTTCCTCAGGGAAGCTCTATTTGTCCACATCTTGACAAACAAGATTGGAGTTGGATTTGGTTCATCGCTGGAAAGGAAGTCACTAATTTTACAGCAAGGACACCTCAACAAGAGTGGTAAGCTTTTTAAAACTTTTTTCTCTTTATTCCCTTTATTCAGAAGTAGTTACTCAAAGGAATTTGCACAATTTCCCTTCTTTTCTTAGAAGCTGCCACTGAGCACTGTAATTTGAAACAGTGTCTGACATATTTTTGCTACAATTTTCCAGAGTTTATGTAAATAGAATATGTACCAAAAGAAATACAATATTTATAATCTACTATTTCTGATAAAGATGTTACACCACTAGCATTGTTTAAATTTAATGGCAATGAAGACAATGACAAAATAAGCAGTAAGCACTCAACTACAGTACATGCGACATATTTCAGTTTCATCACAGATAAACACTTAATTGTGTTTTTGTGTATCCCTGAAAAATCAAATTTACAGCATTCTGAACACACAAAATACACATATCTTTTACTCCAAATTAGTATCATAATGTTGAAATCAATCATTTTGATCACTGAGAAATAACTGCAACACTCTCTTACATTATAGTGGAGCTCTGGCGGCCCAAAGGGCCGCCAAGCAGAGCCCCATACCCATATAGGAAAGAAAAGGAAACCCATGAATAGATTTTTGCATGGTTATCATGGCTAGCAGTATTGTTCGTGGGTGTGTATGCATGACGACGACGATGACATAGTCGCACAAGATGGTAGCCATACTCCAGCTAAAAGGTTGACAGAAACATACAATGTACATATACAGCCTTGATTTATAGCCTCTTTCTTTGATATTGAACATCTATGTTATGGTCAATTGACACCTGTCAAAACTTGGTATCCGCTGACCAGTATCATGTGACCATATCGTGGGCTCAAGCTTAGAGCTCATTGAGGTCACTGCCGCTGACCAAGTGCTAGTTTCCTATTGGATGGCGGGCTCATGCCAGGTTAACTTGTTGTAAACGGGGCCCAGTTGTTCGGAAGCCAGTTAATGCTAACCCAGGATTTAAGTTAAGAGAAGTATAAATATTTCTTGTATACAAATGTTTTTCACTCCTTTTGTTTTGTGTATTTTGAGATTATTCAAACTCAAAACAGAAGGTCAAACAATATAGAGAAAACCTCACTGCAAAACCACAAAATTCAGATCAAAATTTTCACTTAACCTGGGTTATCTTAATCGGGTTTTGAACAATCTCGCCCAGGAGCTCTGCTTTTAGGCTTGGCTAAATCTATATATTAGTTTAAAGAACCCCCTAAAAGAAATATCTGATTGTAAAAAAAACCTGAACAAACATCACTGCATTGTTTGCCAAAAAAGAGAAAACTTACCCATTGAGCAATACACCTTCATCAACAACAGCTTGAAGTGATGGTTGGAAGGACTTGCCTTTAAAGCACTCTCTAACATGATCAGAAGGTACCAGTTCACATCTGTTCTTCCTGCAATCAAAGGTTATCATTACTGTTCATAATGGTAAAAGTACTTGACAGATTGCCATCACAAAGTAACATCACCTGTGTCGCAGTTTACTTCTAACAAAAGATGGGTGGCTAATTGTGCGAAACCATCACTGTACTGAAGTTCAGTTGGTGACAGGTTTTGACCTGGGATAAAGACAATCCATAAATTAATATATCTAGAGAATGTTTCACTTATGCAGCCAAATGTATTGGGCTGTTGGCATAACCCCGCAAGGTGCTTACTGACCATAAACCAAACCATCTCCATGCTGCTTCATATATTCCTTTGAAAGAGCAATCTTTTCATCAGAGGACAGACAACTATGGAATCCTAAATGTCTTGAAATCTGCTCCATATTTAGCTTTCTCAGCATAAGTTTAATCTGTAAAGAATAAAGATGAGATTATTTTTAACAAGATGACTAAATGGTAAGATTTGTAAAAAAAAAATCTGGGCCCCAAATGAAGATAAAACTGAACCCTGTACAAAACAAACAGTATTAAACAAATCAGTGCTCAGTATTTAGCAAAACTTAAGCAATTACAGGTTACTCTTTATATTCAAACATCTCTCGGTTTGTTATCACATTAATGGAAAACTACAGAGCTTTCAGAAATGCACACACCTGATTCATGAATATGGTGGCTCTTGTTGTCAATTTATACTCCATTAATTTTGTTTTTGCATAACTTATTTCATGAAGGTCATAAAAAATAATATTATGACTGAAAGGAGTTTCACATCATATCCAGAATAATCAAGGGTGGGTTAAGTGTTATAATCAAAATCCAAAGGATAAGGCTGATAACATTACCCCTCCACCCCCTCCCACCACACCTGACAATAACAACAAATGATATTTTACGTCAACCAGGCCCGGACATATAATGTCAACTGCCATTTCTGGCAAAGTGTAGGTAGTACAACATACATGAGATGATTCTGACTCTTCGTCACTAACAGAGGGCAGGGTAGTCTTTAACACTTCAACAAACTGAAACAAGCAAACAAAGCAAAATTCATCATAACTGGTAAGACGTACAGTATTAGTTTCAAGAGCATTCTGATATGATGTTAATTAATTGAAGCCTTCCGATACACTTCACAATTACATGTCTCTGCAGATTAATCTGATAAACAAAAAAAGTGTAGTCCATGTGCTTCAGTATGGGTTTGATTTTTACTGTCTTTTGAATCTTTTGTTCCATGTTACTGGTGATTGTGATATCATGGAATTCAAAGTTCTGCTTTCACTCAATCTGAGTATTCTACACTGATGTCAGAAAATTGTTGATCACCAATTCTCACTCTAAAACCTCTCTAGTCCCCATTATGTTACGACATACACTGTACTATACAATGGAAAGCAGCATGGCAGACCATATTCTCAATTTGCTACCCATCAGCCAACAAAAAGCCAAACCACATATAGACATCTGATCATTTCTACTAACCCAGAAACAGAAGGCTGGAGTTGGCACGTTGAACAGTAATTAAGCAAGTGAGTATGCCTTAATGATTAGTACTCTTTCCTGAAATATCTTATCTTCCTTTGATTAGTACCATGTCCCTCCCAGTACTTAGATTGAGTGTAATATAAAGAAGGCTAGTAAATTCACAAACTTACAGCAAGTAAATGTAACTAGACCAGTGGCTATTGATTCAAGCTACACTGTAAGTGATGTGAACTATAACTGTTCCATGAACATCCCATTACCTTCTCTCTCGCTGATGTTTCTTGAAGATTTAGGTACAAATAAGGTTCAAGATCCCAAAAACAACAGAGCTTGTCTCCAAACCGTTTAAAATATTCTATTAATAAATCTACAGGGGAACTGGGATCTGAAAATAAAATGACAAAACACATAAAAGCTGTGAATATTATTTCCCCAATCAGCATTAATGAATTTGTATTCTCATGAAATAGAAGATTAACCTCAAGAGATCTGTAACCAGCAAATTTATTGCTATAGTGGAACCTCGATTTAATGAACCTCTATTTAATGAAGTCCTCGATATAATGAACGATATTCTATGTCCCGGCCAATATAACGAACATAATCCGGAAGCCCAAAACATAAAATCTACCTCGATATAACGAATTACAATGTTTCCTTGTTTACATAGACAATTTTCTGTATAACCTCTATCGTGCAACATTTTTAAATCGCTACTCTGAAAGTGTCGCTCTTTTGCAAACAAAAAGCTGCGCATCTGCTCAAAAGTGAAAATAATTGATACTGAAAGCTACCATACTTAATGAATATTGCATCTCAAAACGTAGCACTTCTGGGTGATGAAAATTGCATTGAATTGCGTGACAAAAGTCACCTGTGTTACAAATCAGTCATTAATTATGACCTCGATATAACGAACATTTTGGTCGTTGCCCCTCAAATTCGTTATATCGAGGTTTTTGATATAACGAACCCTCGATTTAATGAACAAATTTGGCCGGTCTCCAATGACTTCATTAAATCGGGTTTCCACTGTATAACATTACATTATTTCCAGGGAAGTTCAACTATGGATAAACTGAACATTAAAGGGGCTAGGTCACGCTATTTTAGGTAAATTTTGTTTAATTTTGTTAATTATGAGCTCTAAACGTCAAATTGGCAGAGCAAGAGTCTTTCATTTGCAAAATCACGGCCACAACAACTGAGAATGATATTCCAGCTGTGTAAATGACATTTTGATACACTAAACTGATATAAATTTGAAAAAAGGTGGGCCGAAGTTTTTCAAATTTACCCAAATGCAATCCATTTTAATGCTCTCCAGTTTGTCCATCCATGTCTCTTCTTCGCTTTCCTGTGTTTTGTTTAAGATCTTCTATAGTTTTGAGCTGTTTTTGTGATATTTTAGTTGATTCTATGACCATTTGATCAGTGCTGAAATTGCCTAAAATTGCGTGACCTAGCCATTTTAAAATAAACTAAGTTAAGTATCAACTTATTTCAAATAAAAAAAAAAATATGTGCAACCACATAAAGTACTACTAAGTTAACAAGCATTATTAAAATCGATATTAAGGGTTAATAATAAGAAACACAGAATTCGAATATGATAACTTACTTTGTCTGGTATCAGAGTACATACATTCTTCTCTACAAAGTTTGTCCAGTTCTAATTGTGCTAAAAATGGTCCTCTACATGCTCTTTTGTCTTTTGACTTTTCAAATTCAGTAACAGACACTAAGAATTCATTTATCATTTCCACAGAATAGTCAGGAAGTTCTCTGCAAGAGAAGAACATGACATTGCCTCAGAAAAAATACCTGAAGTCCATTTGATGGATAACTTTACAATACTTACAGTCAAAAGCATTTTAAGCAGAAACTGCAGAAAACCAAGGGAGGCTTGCAGGAATATGCTCAAAATTAGCATACCTCCACAACTCCAAGCATTTCACTGTATTGTTGTTTGGTTATTGGTTAACCATCAAAAGTGTTATATTTGTGTTAGAGCTATATTTCTGACACAACTAAATGATTGCATAAACATACATGTTAATGACAAAAACATTTTAAAAAAGGTAAAATGGTATATATTTTCATCATAATGTCATCTTCAGAGGGTTTTTTTTTTCGTCCTGAAGATGAAATTATGTCGAAAACATTTGGTTTCTACTTCTTTAACCATTTTTTAGCCTTGTATATATTTTTGTCATAACATTGAGCAAATTTAATGGATATACATGTTAATGTTTCCTGCATTTTTATTGAGACATGGCTGAGTGCATTTATTGGAGGACTTCCAAGTATTACCAGGACTAAATCACTGTGAGGATTCCTGAACATTCCCACTCGCAGGGTTGCCATGGACAGCTTCACAAACTTTCAGAGAACTTATAACAAGCTGATTTAAAATTTATACCATTATCTCATAATTTAAGCTATTGTTACAGCAATTAAGAGAATTAAATATTTTTGTAATTTAAATCAAACCAAGGTAGTCATCAGCATTACATGCATGTATACAGGTTTTAGTTCAATTTTATCGTTGTACAATTTGGTATTTTTCTTTGTTTCATACATACAGAATAATATATCACCATATAACAGAACAAAGGAAAATACTAAATTGTATCAAGAATAAAATGAACCACAACATGTACATGTAATAAGGATGCCTGCTAACAACACCTACTCTGACTCCTTGTCAGGTGTACAGCCTTGTTTAATCAGTGCAAAAGCCGAGCTGAAGTATGACTGGTAGTATGACCACTGGTCTGGCCTGACAAAAAAACAAAACAAAAATAAAACACATGCAGTTCCGAATGTATCAAAAATAAGTAAAAGGGTTTGCAAAATGAACAGATGCAACACAAGCAGAGTTTTCATATATGATTAATTACTAGAGGCAAATGTACCTCTTCCAAATTAGTTTCTTCAGTGCCAAATTTGCTTCATGCCATCTGCAGAGTTTTGATAAATAAACTGCTTCTTTCTCCTCTTTCTCATCCATGTAACTAATTAATTTCACTGTGAAAGTAAAGGAAAGGTTTGTTTGCATTTCCACATTCCAGTGTTAATACTGAAAGAGATGAAATTGACAAGAAACATGTCTCATATACAAACATGAATGCTTACCAGCTAAATTACTTCTAAGAACACCAAGAGCCTTCTCGTAATGCTCTAGCTTTTCTAAAATCATTAAATACAGACGAACTTCTGAAATACAAAAACATGCACAGAGCTGTAAGGACCTCTGCCTCCAGGATATCACAAAAAGACAAGCTCTGGAACAGGAACTTCTAAAACTGATGGTCCTGGTAAGGTTAAACTCTCACATTTGCTAAATAAATATTGCAAAATGTCAGCTATGCCAAGTTTGACTTTCATCAGATAAAGTCAACTCTCACTACGATCATGGACACCATCAAGACTGGTTCCAATTGTTTGTCTTAGAGAGGTGTCCAGCTTATATAGAGTTAAGGTAATGTGACAGGGACTCATTTATTTGGCTATGTAATACAAATTTTGCTTCCCCAAAGTGCTGTGACATTCACCACCTACAATTTCATTTTGCAACATTTTTCACCAAAAAAAGAACTTCTCAAGTGCCCATTGACAATTTTCCAGTCTCCATTGGCCATCTTAGAGAAGTGTCTGTCTTATACACTGTAGCAAGTTTAGCTACCACGAAAATGACTGAAAAGCTTCAAGGACCAAGACCAGGTGTCTGTCTTATACAGATGTCCATCTTATAGGTGTTATTATAGAGAGTTGACTGTACCAAAAGATCAGCTGTTTTACACTACTAAACTAGTACAGGTAAGTATATTGTGGTTCAATGAATTATATGTACACTTGGTACAAATTGGTATTTTTCTTTGTTTCATATATTTACACAATGATATATTATCATACACCAGAACAAATGAAATATTAATTACCAAACTGTACCAAGGGAAAAACTGAACCACAACTAATTATTTACTTGGTAGTCATACTGCATGGTATGAAACCACAAACAGCTAATGAAACTGTAGATACTCTCAGGTATGTATAGTGTGTGGTTCAGTCAGTATACACTGTACTAAATCTTACAAGGCAAAACATTCTGCAAATTATGTCAGCACAAGAAATCAAGATCATACCACACACATCACAGTACACTTTTTGTATTCAATAAATTGTGTTCTAATTCTATAGGAAACCTCATTGCTTTGCTCAGCAAGAGTTATAAATTGGATAGGTATGAATCAAATTAACGCATTTTCTGCTAACCAAACTGCTTGCATACTTTGTCCTTTGTTTTCTGGCATCGTACAGTAGAAGAAAAGTTTTTTTTTTAGGCTCAAGGCTTCAGACCTTAAGCCAGCTTAGTAGCACAAACTGAGAATAGTTCATCATTCCCTACAAGAAGTGAGCAGTGGTCAAGGAGAGGGGGGTAGGGGATTTGGTGTCCTTGCAGTAGAAAAAAGGTTTCTACCAACTGCTTACATAGGCAAGACACAGGACAAAATTATGATTAATATGTTCTCCTTTTGTGTAGCACAATAAAACATCTGTAGAATTGGTTTAAAGAAAGTTTAGCCAAAAAAATTCCAGTCTTGACTGTACCTGCCTCTGCATCAATTTTACTTTCGTTCACAAACTTTTCAACCATTTTTTCTGCCAAAGGAAGAAGCATGGTTTTTCCCAGATTCTTATCACTGGCCACCAGAGCCTACAACAAATTAAATAAGACTACCTGTTACATTCCTTCCTAGTAGTTGATGCAGTAAAAATTGTCTCTTTGGCAGTCATGACCAACCATCATACCTAAATATACTTTACATAGCTTCTACAAAAGTTATCACAACTAAAAAACATGAATGACTTCCAAGAATTCAAATATCCTTGCAAAGGACAGAACATTATGTGGAGCTATAAAGATATAGATCTAATTGAAGGATGTAGATTTTTTCTGTGCAAGCTCTCTCTGATACATGATGTGCTGCTCACAAAGTTGATTACCCATTGCAATACTTACATGTACTGCTTTTTCTTTGCCTTGTTGTTTAGGGTAGGGGGGGGGGAAGGGGGGGGGGGGAACGGGTTAGCCCATTGGAACGGCAATGTCTTCTTACAAAAGAAATAATAAAAGTCAGTGATAGAGAATTTATATCTAATTGAATATGTTCCGTCTGGATCGGAATGATGGGACAATAGAATTAGGATTCAATAAAGGACGGAAATCTGATTTATCTACCAATGAATATAATGCTTCCTCCAATAAAACTGCCAGACATCAGCGCTATTTTA
>Ga0126339_10004329_pt1 | contig 10473 bp, 1 predicted proteins | sample OrbTmetagenome_2_FD_92532 | JGI IMG/M metagenome (GOLD analysis project Ga0126339, IMG submission 92532) | Coral microbial communities from Petempiche,Puerto Morelos, Mexico - Orbicella T R C metagenome | ecosystem: Host-associated > Invertebrates > Cnidaria > Coral | place: Petempiche,Puerto...
CCGCGCGGATATATGACGTCAGGATGGCGCAATTTGTTCTAAAAATAGAAAAATTGTCCCATATCATAGGTGCGCGCGGATCCCAAGACTTACGGTCTCCGTCCCCGATTATGGCTCCTGAAAGAAGCCATTTTTTCATCATTATCGAAAAGAAAATCAACAAAAACCCTTCACAAATTATGTTTACGTTAATTTAACATTGGTCTGAACTAGGGAACTAATTATAACGCAGGCCTGAAACAGGGTTTTGATTTAAGGGTTAGGTCATAAATAGGGTTTCGAATTCTTGGTCAAGTCATAAATAGGGTAGGGAATATCCCAGATTTTGGTCATAAATAGGGTAAGGGTTTTTAGGAAGCGGGCTGCACACCCCCACCCGATGTTTCTGGGAGTACCCCCCCCCCCGGGGTGGGGAGCGAGACATAAATAAACCGCAAGGAAAAAATGGCCGCGTGAAATCCTGGGGGTGAGACTCGCGTCTCCCAGGAGTTCGTGCGGCCATTTCTTTCGCGTCACGCACGATAGACTAAGCGAAAGAGGGACTATCGAGAACTATCGTAGTCTAGTAAAAAGTCCACGAGCTATGCCGGAGGATTATGACACCTAACATTTCCGTTAACTTTTCTTTAAAAAAACCCTTTTTTTATAAATAACTCGTGCGCGTTTTAAGATTTTACTTTCACTTTTTGGAAAATGTTAGATTTTATAGCGACCTTTTTGTTTTTGCTTAAAAAGAAAGTGAAATTCGACAAAAGTAACCTTCTCAAGGAATTGCCGTCGCCTTCAGTCATGGCATAATGGTTACCATAGCAACAATACAACCTGTTAAAGGACCCTTAAGTTAAGATTTTTAAAAGTGCTTATTAAATTAAAGGAGAACTGTGAAGAAGTAGTGGATAAATTGCTTACGAAATGGAAAGGTCTGCTTCGGTTAGTTGCTGTATGCTTCGACGGGTTTTGAAGAAAATGACACAAGACGAAGGATCTTTTCATGAAAGCAATAGGGAGGAACGTGTTGCTAGCTGTCGCTGGGGACAAATTTAAGGCTCATGGCTCGACCAACCTGCAGAAAAGGTGGAAAGTATAGTACTCTAGCAAACACTCGCCCTGGTGAGTTTCGTCCACGGCAGTTACAACGATCTTTTTTGGGGGGGAGGGGTGGAGAGGATTGCCGTTTTAAAAGATTTTAGTTGCTAGTTTTAAAGCAATCGGTTTCCTGTTTCTCTGTCGCTGACTGGAGCGCTTTGTTTCTTTTCAGTATTCCTGTGCCAACAGCCTGTCTATTGGATCTCAAGTTTCACGTTACTGCTGATCAATATGACTGCAAAAGGTTGATTGACTGAAGTCTATTGCAAAGTGCGTTTTGATAAGGTCGCCGTACCAGTGCAAACAGTCCATGGTACAGTTTGTTAAGTCGTACGTGGTACTACGAGGCAGGTATAATTCAGTTAGAAACATTGTCAGTTCTGCGTTTTAAGGTTTACGTGGGCTCATCAATACACAAATCTTTAAAAACGAATTTAGTATTTTTCGGATTCTACATTTCATTAGTTTTATGGTTCTTCTATACTTTTCCATGGTTTTGTTAAAAGCGACACGAGTATGAGAGATTTTAAATTTTCTGAAAGGCACCACTGCAGGTCTAGCTACAGTATTACATCTTCAGATGTACTGACCATGAACTCTGTTATTCCGCAGTCACTGATCTAAAAGGCAGAAATTTTCCTATAAACTACAGATTTCTCCCTGAGAAGGTAGTTCTGAAGAGACTGTCAGTTGTTGGTGACTGACGTTTCGATAGTTATCTTCAGAGTCACGGAGACCGCGATGTTTGTCACGCATTGATGTAAGAGTTCTGATACTCCTGAGTTCAAACTACTTGCTAAATAAAGTATTGCAAATTTCTAGACAATCCTGATTATGTACGTGAAAGAAATATGAATGACTGACATTTCAAATAAACCAGGGAAAATGAATAGTGCAAGTGTACTTAAGTGCAATCAATAGGCGCCAAAATGTACTGGTCACAACTCGATGTGCTTCTCTAGTGCTGGTTTCAAAAATGGCGGGTTCCCCGAGGGGACTCCTGAATAAAACGGACGGGGGAGCTCATCGTATCCGCTTTCAGAGGTTAAAAAGCGATTTTGATGCCTTTCAGGGTATTGAGCCGAAAAAAAATATGACAGGAGATGTTTCAAAATCAATTGATTTTTAATTTTGTCTCAGAATTTGTACCTCTTAGGGGTGAAAATTAAAAATTTCAAGGGACGCCCACAAAACAGCTGGATCTTGGTACCTCTTAGGGTTCTTTGAAAATTTCTGACGAGCACCCCCGTCCTTTATATATATGGAAGTCCCTCCAGGGGGCGGGTATACTGAGTTTCTTGTCATCTATAATTTTGAGAAGGACGATAGGCCGTGTTCGTAAGTCATGGTGTACTGGGGTTTTAACTTTGTATTTAAAATTTGTTCTCTTAGTAACTGAAAGTCGGTTAGTGAAAGTGATCTGTTGTCAAGTTTACCTGGCTGCACATAGAATGTTCTTAAAAAGAAGAGTGTATTTGAACGTTTTGTCTAGCACTAGGATTGTACAGCATGGAAGTCGAAACCATATTGAATTGAAGCAATGGGGGACTTCGTGAGGGAAGGCTTTGAGTTCGCAAATAAAGGCGTGATTTATGGAATCCGCTGGTTCGCGACAATGTCTGCAGTCCCTATCTGTACTGATCTCATAATACATTTCAAGGAGTGGTTTTAGTTGATTATAGTTTCTGACAATTCATGAAAGGCTTCACATACGCCCCATCTAAACTCTATATCTCTAAAGTGCGAACAAGCTCTCTAGTTTGGGGGGAATTACAAGTCGGTGAGAAAGACAGCCGCTATGCAAATAAACGTCGAACAATATGGCAAACTGAATATAAATGATAAGAATCTTAACTGGTTCTAACTGGTGGGAGCCTGGCCACTGCAGGTATTGAAGTAAAACTTCTCCCTGCGGCTAATCAGTGGGAATGTTCCAGTGTTTTGTTTTGTTTGCCATATAGTTTGAACCAATTCATGGATGTAATTGTACGAATGCAGTCAGTATTCCACTTGCGTACAACGCCTTTAACTTGCGTTCAATATGCAATACGTGACTTGGTTCAGAAATCGATCAATACCGAAATTTTTCTTTTTTTACTGCTTACAAACATTTGTAATTCTTAAAGGAGTTTACGCATTAAAACACGTTAAAATCGGTGTTGTCTTCCGTCGCTTAAAATAACGTTTCGCAAGAAGAAAGCAGAACAAACCCAGCTAACGGTATACCACCCGCATATGTCTGTTATCAAGTCTTCAATTTAGTACTGAAGACCAACAATTTACTAGCTCTGTTTTCTTGCACCTGCCAGTCAAGCAATTCAAACGGCTTCTATCAAAAACTACACGATTTGCATATGTACAAACATCATAGCATTAATGACTTTGTGGATATATCATTTATGATAGCTTAGCTTTCACCATGGTTACCGGCTCAACTGAGAAAGCGACCTCCAAAAGTCGTCCTTGTTTGGAGGAGAGGCAGATTGCATTCTCCTGTCACATCATGTTGATGGTAAGATTTTTTTAATTATTATTTTCTTGCTGCCTCGTATACTATTTATAACGTTTGTAAAGTGTCACTAGAAGAATTCATGTTTGTTAATCGAGTAGAACAGGATTTGACGTTTTAACGGCGGGAAAGAAAGGATACCGGATGGTGAGCTAAGTCTTGCTACAATTGCTAAAACTTTAGCACTGCAGTTACAGCTAAGTCTTAAACTACAGAGTTATGTTTTTTACCCTGGTCTAATTCGAAAACTCGGCTAAACATGCAAAGCCTTACAAGAATATACATCCATATTTTACTAAGCCAGTAGGCTTGCAGTTGTAACAGGCTTATATCATAATTTATTTATTTCATGTCTTTATATACAATAAGGGAACATTATCTCGATTACTCAATGCAAGTGAAATTCAAAGACATGCATGCTATTTTCCGTGAATTAACGTTCTTTGACAAAATCTAAATTTACAAGGTTTCGTTAGAAATGTAAGGCACAATTCAGTGTCTCTGAGAAAGAAATATTTTTAGAAAAAAAGATTCTTTAATGACTAAGATCGTGGTGAATTATTCGTGTTGAACGACTATCAGGTTTTAAAGGACTAAAATACCGAAATATCATGTAAACAACTATTATATGTTTAAATTACTCTGAATTTTCAAACGTAATTATGAATTTGCCGAAATGCTGTTTAAAAACGTTCCATTCGAAGTAAGTGCAGCGTTCTCGTCAAATATGTTATCCCACTTATAGCAGTCACATGTAAATTTTTTGACAATAGTCGAATCGTTGATGAAACTTTTGCAAGTAATAATGAACATTTTCGCCAAAGTGCTTTCGGGTTAGATTTCTGACGGTATCGTAGTAACCGGTGGGCGAGAGAAGCACTTTACGCAATGTTTTCGGTTAGCTCACGGTCATAAATGTGGCATGACTTTCTCCCCCTCCCAACCTAATAAAACCCTAAAGCCGAGAGATTTAATTCCTGGAGATCGCCATTTCGAGCAAACTTTGATATCGCAAAAAACAGACGTTCAAAAACAGCTCCACCGATTGAACCATAACAAGCCAAAAATGATAATAAAATTCGTGTGGATTTTCAAATTTAAACGTCTCAAATCTCCCAATATGTACGAGAATTGGCGAAAAGTAAATGAATTTCCTTCGCATTTGTGAGATTTCCATGGAATTCACGTGAACCTGCATGAAGATTTGGCGTCATTAGAGGGACTCCTGAGTAATCTGAAAGCAGACTTGGTAAGGTAGCATCATTAAATCTTTATACTATTTTGTACTAGTTATCGCAAACACTCATAGGTTTAGAGTGGGAAATTTCAAAAACTTTCAGTTTGCAGCCCGATAAAAGGCGAAAATTGACAGTTATCCCTGATTCCATATGAGGCGTTCACCATAAGCTGGATGAAATCAGACTGCGTTGTTCTGCATCATTGACCAGGATAATTTCACGACGCTTAAGTCCCGAAAATAGGAAATCTCCAAAAGCAGACGCCTCAAACACAACTTGCGTTGACTTGTTTTACTTCTTTTCGACTATATCACGGTCGCTTCCGATCTCTGCGCTCGTTCTCGCGTTCGTTTGCTCATAACTAAAAAAATAAAATAAAATAAACGGCTGCCTGTGAACCAGCTAGAACATAGCAGGTACCTTATTCTAAATTAAGCTATCCTTATTCTAAATTAACGCAATATACTCTTTTGTTTTGACGTAGCATTAACTCTTGCCAAAAAAATTTTATTCTCTATAGCTCTGTCTATATTGACTTCTATTTTATTAATTTGTATCGGCCAAAATACAAATTAATAAAATAAAAGTTTGTTATCTTATACTCCTTTGCCTGTTAGTATTCTAAACCGTAACGTATTTTCTTGTAGTAGTCAGTTCCCTAAAGAATGGCTTGGGAAAGACTGGAAATACCAACCTTAAGGTCATCCTTTCTTTATAAGAACAAAATGCGATGCGATATAGTTGCCTGAAAGTGGCGACGACAATCCCCCCCTTCCCTCCCCGAAGAAAGTACATACATCATACGTGCACTCCATCACGCACGTACATTTATTGCACGCTGTTGAGTGAATTAAACGAAAAAATACCATCCTTAATCGGAAAAACGGAATATGAAAAACCGGATACGAGGACATATGTTCAAATCACGGATAAGTCCCAATCCCCAAAATATTCCAAATATATAATGCAGGAGGCCTAGATTACCTCCACTACCTTATTATAACGTATCTTCCCAGTGCCTTAACCATAAAACCAACCCTGAGTTGCAGCTATTTTATTTTTATTGTTTTGCATCAAGATATAATCGGCCTTAGCTAGGGATAAATGTTGATGAAACTTATTCTAGTCTACCTAACCGATAGAGTTTAACTGTACGGAACACAGCTTTCTTCGGCGCAGAAGTATTTCCTTCTACAGTGCCACATAATGTTACTTAGGCATTGTCGACACTACGTCTGAGGAATTTGAAAAGAGAGGTTTCACTCTGAAAACGTATCAAATGTTTTCTGTCCACACTACGCCGGAGGAATTTGAAAAGACAACAATGACAAGTCATTTTAGATTTGTGGTTGAGGAAAGGGGAAAGGGTATATCATGATTATCGTAACGTTATCGTTTTGAAAAAGCTTCGTTTTTAAAATGTTGTCCGTCCACACTAAAACGCAAAGTCGGCGTTTTCAAATTCCTTCGGTTTGAAGAGCATTTTCGAAAAGCTCCGTTTTCGTGACAAGTGTAGACGTAAGGCCTAACCGGAGAAGTAAAGATCCGTTTTCAAATTCCTCGCCATAGTGTGGACGGGGCTTAAGATCGCAAATTAAACATGCCATGTAAATTACTGAACGTGTTTATAACTGTTTATGCTGTGTGTCCAACACAACATCCCTGCAATTAATTCGATATTGCTAACACATGCTTCCTCTATAGAACTCACAGAGGATTTTTCGGCAATATCCACAGCAAACAGTTGTTGAACATAGCTAGCAAATTAAGTTTCTTCAGTTAGTTTGGCCAGTGTAAACAATCCTTCAGCACAGTTTGATCGGTATTTGCATAGTCATTTGTTTCATTCAAGTGAAGAATAAATTAACACCAGATTTTGAAATGTTTGGGTTCGAACTCCAGGGATTTTGGAAAGTTAATGCTTTTTAAACGTATTAGATAAAAATCTTGTGATAACTATCTTAAATGTCGGGATTGTAAATACTGATCGAGGAAATTATTTCTAAAGGAACTTTTCTACTTGGATTCTGACGCTAAAACCGCGTAATTTATTTTAAGTTTTCAAACAAAGTAAGATGGCGCCGTAATCAATAGAGATGATGTTCGGTTAAGGAAAGTCTCCTTGTAACAAGGTAAGCTTGTGTTTTTCGACCACATGATTCAAATGCGGTTTCTGATAATAGTTTTTTTTTTACCACGGCATTAGTGCATTTCACATGTTTCACATTTATGAAAAGCCAGTGTTAATGAGTTGTTTTCTTTCTCTTCGTTTCTTCAGCGACAGGTGCTTGCGGTATCGAAACTAGGACTTGAGGTCTGAAGAGACTGAAGCGAACAATATCTTTTACCAAGGAGACAACGCTTCACCATGAAAACTGTGAAAACGTTCTCGCTAACAAGTGAAAACTTGAAGAAATTCGAAAAAGAACTTCAAGAAAAAGACAGGAAAAGACATTCTTTACAAAGAAACGTAATCCACGAGAGAACAGAAGCCGATGGCAGAAGCTCTGGAATTCACTCTTACGGCTCGCAATTGAGTGCGTTCAAAGAAACCCTCAATGAGAACTCTAAGCATGCGGATACCAAAAAGTTGCTCAATTCCAATAATAATTCACAAGGTCCGAGGAAATACTCTTACTCACTTGATCGACCAGAGCGCGAAGCTTTCCGAAGAAATCCGGAGGGACAAAGTCGAAACGAAAGCTCACATGCTACACCACATATTGTGAAAATTGATTATGAGGAGGGAAGTGATCGCATTAACTACAACAGTGAGAGCGAGAAGGGGAAAAAAGGGCTCGTCTCCGACAAGGACGAGGAAGAGGAAAGTGATGACGATGACGACGACAGTAGCGATGATGATGATGATGACGACGAGGATGAAGATGACGAAAGTGACGAGGAGAGTGATGAAAGTGATGAGCAGAGTGACGATGACGATGAAGAAACAGAAACAACCCCAAGACGACCTTTGGCAACTCCTACAACAGTTCGAACACACTACACTAGCAGTATAAATGCGAGCGTGAGCAGCATCCCAACAGTTGCTTCAGTGAAGAGCAGACCAGAGTCCACAAACACTATTAAAACAACCAAGACAGCGAGAAAAGGAAGTGCATTCTCCAATGCAAGCTCAGCGCCTTCTTATGTTTTGAATATGAATCAGTACCGCATGAAAAAAATGGCAACAAAGAAAGAAAAAGAGCGCGAGAAGCTTGGAGCAAAATTGACTGAATCAGAATTGTCTTATGGACCAAGTCGCCAATCAAATGCGAGTGCGATGAGTATGCGCGAGAAAGGTACTACAAGTGCGCAAAGCAACGGATCTTATGTGGCCACGAGAAACTGGTCAAGATGGAGTAATTACAGTGCAGCAGGATACAGTATTAGCGAAGGGCCAGAGACGAGTCACATGTTTAGAAAACCTGCCAAAAAAGAGTCAACTTCCCAGAACACGCGAGCAAAGACTCCCAGGAACAAGCCACAATCTCGTTCTCAAGTGCCACATTTGCCAGTGATCGGTAAAAATATTTCAAGTAAATCTGTTCCCGATTTGCGAAAAACTGGTAAACGTCACGTGACCCTTACGCTTGAACCAGGACTGTTACGTGTACGAGCTGCGAGTCGTAGTCAAATAGCTTCTCGATTGAGTACTCGTTCAATAATAAAACGCCCAAACACAACACATGTAAAATCAGTTCCAGACCTTAACAAACAAGCCGTGATGTCTTATTTTGAGATGGAAAGAGGAATACACAAATCAGCGAGTAGGTCTGGGCTTAGGAAGAAGAGCGTAAAGGCCGCGGAAGCTAACGACTATAGAGAAGCTATAAAGCAGAAAGGAACGGAAATCAACGATGACATTGATTTTACAAATAGACGGAAACGAGTTCGAAAACTGAAGGAACGCCCACAGAGACAAAGAAATGAAACATCTCTTAGTTCTGTATCGAGTGCGCATTCAAATTCGCGTCGACGTAACAAAATTATGAATAAACGTGGTTCTTCTCTGTCCAGCGCTTTGTCAATGTCATCTTTACAATCAAGTCAAACTGGACAAAGTGGGAAACCTGCTTCCTCTAGTGCATCTAGCAAGGCGAGTCTAGCGTCACGAAAAGCCAGATTACCGCTACTTAAAAGATATGCTGGTTATCAGAGCGGGCGAGATCACGTGTCCAGTGGAGCCTCGCTCCTCGCACCTGGAACTCCTTTCAGTGTGATTCTTCAGCGCAGTCCAAGCCTTCGATCTGTCGTAACAGAGTACAGCAGTTTCCTTAGTTTAGCAGCCTCAAGTGTTAAGTCTGCACGGCCCACCTCCAGATCGAGCCTATCAAGTACAGGTAAATATCAGTAATATTCAACTTAGTGTGGTACAAATAATGCGCGAAACAAGTACAAACATTTCACGATATTTGTACCCCACGAGGTCACTTGAGCAGGTTTGGAGTAGTCCCCTTATCCCCTCTAACTGCGCGAAAGATACAAAATTCGTGGAAAGCCAGGGTTTCGAAGAAAGTAATGTTGGATAATAATTCTCAGTCTTGTTGTACATTTTAGATGATTATTTATGCATCACTCAGTTCCAGAAGTGCCCTTTCCCCTGAGGTTTGTTGGTGTTATTTTTTTTCAAAAACTGGCAAATTCCTCAAAGTGGGGACAAATAAGCGAGTCAATGCCCCGGATGAAATCATAGCGAAAAGGCGTTATTCACCAATATTATTTTGTATTGTTTGTTTTGTTCACACTTTGGTCATAACATCGTGTAAAAATTTCCACGATAACAATACCTGTTAACTACTTCTGGTTTATTATTTCCTAAACTATTACAGTGGTATTTCATTTTCAAACGCACTGTTCAATGCTAGTTTGTACAATGCTAAAATATAAGACGTCTGATCCTTTACTAACAAGCTACAGTCGAACCCGGTCTGTTAAGCGGCCACCTATTAAAGGGCCACCCCTATTAGGCGGCTAGCAATCAAAATCCCGATAGGTGGGCTTTCTATTGTTTAACCTCTTTTAAGCAGCCAGCCCCTTATAAGCGGCCACTATCCATTTAGCTTTACCATTGTAGCTTTGAATCCATATGTTGTGTAAAGTCAGAAGCTCAATAGACTTCTGATATAGATTTAATTTGAGCCATATGTGATCAACAGGAGGTGAAACAAATAAAGAACAATATAATTTTGGGGTTCTCCGCCTCATGGGAGATCAAAACCACAAGGATGTCAAAAGTTCTGGGTTGCCCAGGGGGTAGGCAAATGCCCGGCCCCAGGACAATAATACAATATCAAATGCCCTATCCCCGGGATTAAGACGTGAGCAAATGACGAGCTTTTGCTAGGGGGATGGGGACTGCTGGAATTGACTGATGCGTTGCTATACTTTGACTCGCCTTTCAGATTCAATAAAATACTTCATACCTCCTGCAGATATACGGCGATGCTACACACTATCAATATCTAAGAAAATTTAAGTGCCTTATTGTTAAAAAAATATTACTTTACAATTGTCATATCTTTTAGGATGTAATCCAGCGCTCGCTACAAAGTCAATATTGCAGTTGAAGATCTACTCTACTCTGACAATTTGTTGGCACTAGTACATTAAAACTGTGAAAATCTGAAATGAATTAGTTAA
>Ga0126339_10004332_pt1 | contig 10472 bp, 7 predicted proteins | sample OrbTmetagenome_2_FD_92532 | JGI IMG/M metagenome (GOLD analysis project Ga0126339, IMG submission 92532) | Coral microbial communities from Petempiche,Puerto Morelos, Mexico - Orbicella T R C metagenome | ecosystem: Host-associated > Invertebrates > Cnidaria > Coral | place: Petempiche,Puerto...
TGTATTTTTAATAATTTTAGATTTTAGTTTTTAGGTATATATTTTATGGCAGGTCCACACCAGCCCTCTGGGTTGCCAGACGCAGACCTGCCTCATCAAAAATATATGTATGTATGTATGTATTAAGCTCCCCATAATTAGCCCACAGTGCCCGTCCGAGGAAAATACCCGGATGGATAGTACTCGACCGAGAAATTGTTTCTGTAAACAAGCGGGCTTATAGAAAATAAACAATTGAAATTGTATGAAGTTTTTTTCTTTTTTTTTTTGTCTGCTTTCTTTTTCAAATTTTACATTTGGCTTTCACGAGGGGCCGCCAAGACGAGCATCATAACTATAGAACAGAACCACATGCATGCATAAAAATAATAATAATCATAATAATAATAATATAATAATAATAATAATAATAATAATAATAATAATAACATGTAACTCGATCTTTTTTCATGGTCAGCATGGCTAGTGGCGTGGATCGCGGGCGCGAGCACCCTACGACGACGACGAACGACGACGTCGCGCAACATGGCGGGCATATTCCAGCTATTACCAAGTCATGTCGCCTTGGTTTACGGCGTACATCTTTGATATTGGACATCCATGTTATGGTCAATTGACACCTCTCAAAACAAGGTATCCGCTGACTAGTATCACGTAAAAAAAATCGCGAGCTCAGGGTAGAGCTTAGCCTGCGTAGCAGTTTTTTCCGTTTCCTCTTAGCGGGAGAAAGCGAGAGCCAAGGGGAAATCGCGCGTACGCATGGGGCGAGAGCAAAAAGTTAGGAACGGGGGGGAGGGGTTGGGGAGGAAAGGAAAAGGCTTTTCCTTTCCTTCCCTGCTCCGTGATTAGTATAAAGTTAAAAGAACCATTGCATGCTATGGATACTGTTCCAAATAAATAAATTTTATAGCTCTATGCCAAAACAAGGATATCTCGATACATGGTTGTCTAATGGGCGTATCACTTATGAACGTATCACTTATATGCGTTTTCTTTTTTTCTTCTGGGGGGAGGGGGATGGGAGGCTGCGGGGTTGGGGGATGCTCGACTTCGTATCGGTAAATATTCACCAATTTTCACTTCGCCTTCGGCGAATAACTGTTTTAGTACAATGTTCAGAGGTAAATATCAAGAACTAGACTTTCTAGATATCAAAGTCCGTTTCCGGTGTTTTGAAAGTCGGCCGGAAAATAGACTTTTCTTGTCTGCTACAAAATAACGGAATAAAACAAGGCCCGATTGTTCGTTTGTTTTCTCATATGCAGCCATAGTAAGCTTGAATGGTTCACATGTACATCGATTGTGAATCAATTCAATCATCGAGTTAGGCATTAAAACAAACAACCAAAACTCTGCGAAAAATAAATTCATCCAGTACCTTTGTTGTATCGTTGTTGAGTTCATTCAAAGTTCAGTGTATTCATCGTCTAAACATGACTAGCACCATTTTTGGTCACTCGCACTGACCTACTGTCGATCATCGAAACCACTTGACTGATACGAGTTCTTGAAAACATTTTTTTTGTGTGTGTCTAAGGGCATTAAAAGTCATTTGTTTAAAATGTAGACTACGAGTAGTCTCTCTTTCGCTCAGTCCGTCGCGCGTGACGCGAAAGAAAACCGCGAGGAAAACAGGCATTTTTTTTTCTCGAGGTTTTCTTTCGCGTCACGCACGACGGACTAAGCAAAAGAGGGACTACTCGTAGTCTATTTAAAATGAATTTTAGGGAACTATTTGTTAACTATTTGTTAACCTGTCTATCTGAATTAAAAAAAAAATTAAAAAAAACATAAAAATAAACAGTAATTATTTGAGTGGCACAATTATACTATGGTAACACTCTAATCTAAACTGAGCTGTTGTACACTATCAGCCATGCATTGCATTCAGGAGGTTGTTCACAAAATTTCGATCTTCTCTCGTTTCTCGAAGTTTCCTGGAAACATCTCATACTTAGGAATCTTGAGCTCGCCATTTTAATTTGTTACTTATATCCGGTAGTGCTGTAATCTCATGCGCTATGCGATGCGTTACATCCTAGGTAGTAAAGCGGCTTTCAAAGCGTGCCCTTTCTCTGGGTTACAAGGCTCCTCCGCCCTTCCCAAAAGTCCGAAACTGCCAGCATTCCTAATGTTATTGAACTGAGGCTAAATGACGTATTACGTTAAAATCTACAACTTTATGCTTACCCAGCTTTAGAATGCTATTATTGTTCGAAACCACCAATGTAAATGGACTTCCCTTAATTGGCTCGTCTCTTACTTTGATGGACACACTGAAATTTCCAGCAACCTTTGGAGTGTAAGATATAGAATAATGGCCATTTTTCAAGTCCTTCACAACGGACCGAATATCTTCAATTCCCCTTCGACTGGATTTGATGTCGACACGAACATTGTCGATTTCACTGTGGGTTGCTTGGCCCGTTGAATCAGTTGTTGTTACTGTAAAAGTGCCTTCTTTGCCTTGTGTACCTTTGGTCAGCCCACTACCTGTCGCGACAGACAGTGACGGATTGGTGTGGGTTATATAAAGCTGTCCTGGGGTGAAATTTAGGGACAGCGCATCATCTGAAATGTACTTAAACTCAGGATAAGTAAGCACCGGTAAAACTTCCTCGGCAATTCTTTCATCGAACACTTGTTTTATGTTCAACATCTCCTGTAAATTATTCCGTTGAAGAACATTTTTGCTTTGGGCCGCGACGTTGTTCGCTCGTCGTATCTTTTCGGTTAGTTGAGACAGCTCCTTGGAGTAATCGTCATTGCAACTTGACTTCTGCGTCTTTAACAGTTCCGTCACGCTTGATTCATGTTGGCGGATCAAATTCATGCAGCGTTCAGCTACCCTGTGGACTTCTGTCGTCGCTTCCTCGATACTTTTGTTTGTTAGCGCTTTTCGTTTCTCCAGAAAAGAAGCGTAGCTTCTTAAACGAGAGATATTCGCTGAAAGCGCTGTCATCTTTCTCTCAATGTTGGCTTTCTGCTTCTTTGCTCCCTCTTCAAGCGAAATGATGTTGTGACAATTCCGATCGCGATGATCCAATATGGCGCAATCAGAACAAATGCAAATCTCGCACTGTTCGCAATAAAACTTTACCTTCTCCTTGTGACGCTCACAAAGCGTTTCCCCGTGATCTCCATTCCTGCTGTAGGTTTTCAAAATATCTATCAGATTTTTATATGTAAGGTTGGATGGTAGGCAGTCGATGTTGTTGTTGGGACATACAGTTCTCTGTCTACAGTTTGGGCAAGTCAACGCTCCTCCACGATGCTGCCGTAACCAACCCTCCAGACAGGATTTGCAAAATGTGTGTAGACACTGAAGGACTTTCGGTTCGTTGCCGTCGCTGAACTGCTCTTGACACACTGGGCATTCTAGTTCTTTCTTAATATCATCATAAATGCTCTTACTCTGAGCCATGATGGCTGCTAATTTAAACCATGCAGATTTCTATGAAAAGCGGAAGTTTTGACAATTCTCGTTCCCAGAGCCCATAGTGTCTTTTAGTCTGCGTAGCCTAGGTTAGATAATCAAACGCCGTAGCGCGCTTCGTGAACTTTTACAGGGTCTTTGGCATCGCCTGCCACTAGGGATTTTGGGTTATTTTGGTTGTCTAGTCAACTGACATAGTTAAGAAACTTGCAAACTGCGTAGCTTTCCTAAATAAACCTTAGATAAGACAAGAGACGAGACGAGACGAGACGAGACGAGCCCGGCCCGGCCCGACGATAACCTTTTAGTTAGGCTCAAACGGTCGCAAGTGCGCCGTTCCTTTGTGTAATTCGTATGGGGATGTGTTCGACAAGAGCCGGAAGAGAAATGTGACTTATCACAACAGTATCACAAGATACCAAGCGCACCAGAACTAAAGAAATAATGGGGCAAGATTTCCGTATAACCCCATACATTAATTATGCATACAGTTCTTTGTTTAACTAAACAATAGCGAAAACAATAGCGCTCCTTTGAGACTTATCTGATTTGAATAACTCTAAATTTTACCATTTTTTTCTAAGTGTCGCATACTTTGAGACTTTTTTAGACTTTTTTTCCAATTTTCTAAAATACGCGCGAATCTAAAACGTCACAACCGTGTTTACACACTCATATTATCACACCTATCGACCAATGAGAGCGCACGTAGTATACCAGTTATTTTATAATTCTTGAATGTATCAGGGCTTACATATCTTTTACATCATGCTTAGCTTGTTAGCCTCACGTGGGTAATTACAATACCTATGATTGTTGCTGTGACATTAGAGGTTTACAACAGAGAGGAAGCATTTTTTTTTACATACATACATACATTTTATTTTTGTTTTCAAATTAAAATTACAATTATAACATGCCCGCGGATAGCTGAGCTAATCTAGGCGGGTCATGTTTACAAGAATTATTAATATAAAACTAGGTACAACTAAAGACAACTGTGGGCACCAAGAGAACTGCAGAGACTAAAATTGACAACGATGACTAGAGACAACTAATAAACTAACGGTATTACAAATAATAAGTAACAGCAGAATTTAGATAACGTTCATGAAGTGTTAAATTTGAATTTGGGGTAGCAACAAATATTTACATCATATTTTTTTCTCATCTTGAAATACAACAATAGGTCATATAATGAGCAATCCATCCTATTAAAAGAACTGATGAAAATAACATTTATTATAATTAACGGTGAACATTTATTGCATTTATTGTAATCAACATTGAAATTAACATTGAAAATAACGAATAAATGCTACTTAGAGTACTAGAATGCTACTCATAAATGAGCTTCTATGTTGATGTTACAGCTCAATGGCCTCAAGCATTACTTGTTGTTGGTCGAACTTTGTCAATTTGCCAATCATAGACTTCCAAAACAACTCATCAAATTTTATTCGCTGTATGATAAGACCTTTCTGAAAAAAAAACACAGTCACACCATTTCAATCCACTGAGACCAAGCTGACCTTGTGCTTGGTATTAGTTCACCACTACTTTTTCTCCGATTCTTACTGGTTTAAAATGATCACGTTTTCATCCACGGAGAGGCACTATCAGCCCAATTAGTGCCTGTCCGAGGAAAATACCCAGATGAATAGTGGTCGTATGGAAAGTTTTTTCTGTAAACAAGCGGGCTTATAGAAAATAAACAATTGAAATTATGTAAAGTGGGATTTTGTTTGTCTTCTGTTTCAAATTTTACATTTGACTTTAACGGTTTTCATGTAAAAAAAGCTGAAAATAATTCAATATGAATTTTGAACTGGTGCGCGGAAGAAAATTTAGTGGTGAACAATAAAGACAACAGAGTGTTTATGTCCCGGAACCATTGGTCTGATAGCTTCCCCGTGGAAATGTGAGTTCTTGTTTTAAGAACATCAAATTTCCTCGGGGCAACTATCAGCCAATAAGTTCTTCGACAGAAACACTCTATTGTTTAAAGAGTAAGGATGGTCCTTTTTAAGTTGAAGTTTACAATTGACAAGGTGACAATAAAAATTTGGGTCAGCACAAGCTTTTTCAGGTGTCAAATTTCTTAATTAAAGTGAAAGGAAACGTTTTCTCCCCTAGTTCATAACCAAATTCCTTTATTATCTATCACCTTCCTGTCTGGTGAAGCAGCTAGCTATGGCATGGTGTTTGAACTAACACCACCACACCCTAAGGCTTGAACATAGTTACCCCTTTGCTTTCATGTATTCAGCATCTGTTCTGCTGGTTTTGATTCATTTGATACACCATATTTAATAGCTGATACATTGGAAAGATCTGTTTGTGACAAAAGAGTATTCTGGACAAATTTGGTTTGGAATAAATTAAGTTTTTGTTAGCATACTAGGCCAAAATTGCTGCTTGTGAACCTGTATCTTCTGATATGGAACCATAATGGTTGTTACTTTGCCCTCTGGTTTCTTGTTCAGTTATAGAAGGATTAGGGGCTTTTAGTTTATTAATAAACTGATCCTCTTCATAAGTAAGAGACATTTGTAATCCCACAACTGGTACATTACTAGCAAGGGAAAGGTCAGGAAAGGACTCATCGAATTTCTTGGTCTTTGGAGGGCAGGAAAATTGGTAATTACAATGAAGTTGCCTTCTGTCAGAGATAACTGATAACTTAACACACTGCCAGATGGAACCACATAACCTTTCACTGACAGTTCAGTTAGAACTGTTGGTGGCTTCTGGGAACATACTGTACAGAATCCCAGGGACGGATTTATTTGCTTAAGGGTATCAGACAGCTGAGTTGCCCCTTCATTGTTTTGTACACTAGGCTGTCTGGCTTTATAAAAAGTACACTTTAATCCCTCTGAACATTTTCCCCTCTACTTGGCGTTAATAATGTTATATCCCATTTTGTGATTTAGTTATACTTTTTGTACTGTTAATTGATTTTATCTCTTATCTCTTGTATTTTTATTCGTTATATTATCTAATAGTTATGCCATAGTTTTAACATCCGTATTGTACATAATTTTTAGAGGGCCACTGGTTTGTTAGTATTTTTACACTATTTTAGTGCTACCCTCTTTAAATAAAGTCTTTACTTACTTACCTACTTACCTACTTACCTACTTACCTAATGCACCAAATAGATAATTCTCATAGAAAAACTTATAACCCTTTTCAATGGGCTTTTTAACATAACTTTGAGCATTCCGTCCACCTTTTTTAGCATGCTCTACAATGTTAATGAAAGAAAACTGCTTGGGGAGAACTGATGTCTCAGTGCTCCAGGTTTTCCTCAATAAATTCAGCTTGTTCCTTGGGCTATTGGATTTCTGAAGTATTCTGTATGTCCTCAGTACACCATCACATCGCTGGGAAGGTCTCGTTTAGGGTTTCATGCAAAGAAATATAAAAATATTTATTTAATGTTTTAAATATGGTCTCCTTTAGGAGTTTAATTCAAAATTTTTGACGAGCATCCCCACCCTTTCTTATGTGAAGTCCCCCCCCCCCCTCAGGGGACTGCCCCATTAGACTACCCAAATGGACTACCCTAACATGGACTACCTCTTAAAAATACTATTTCGAATGAGTACTATTGAAGGAACTTTATTTTCGTCCACACAGCCACATGCAACTAAATCCAGGAATTGCACCAGTCTCACTTCACTTACATGAAGTAATATAATCAGCCATCACAACAACTGTCAAAAGCTAACCTTTTTAAAATGGGTGGTGCTTAGACTTAAAACATTGTTGATCAATGCCATTTAAAATAACTGGTGTTTAGGCTTAAGCACTGTTTGAGACATGGTACTCATTGAAAATAATATCTTTAGGGTAGCCCATGTCCCATGGCAATGTCCCAATTAACACACAGCTATCACAGGCTGGGGTGATTCCTGTAACTAATTCCTGTAGGTAAATTAAATTAAAATTTTACTTTTAACTTTTAAGCACTGAATGGTATGGCACCAGCTTATATCAACGATTTGATTATAGTAAGAAAGCATGCATGCTATTCACTGTGCTCCAATTCAGGCATTATTCTATTACATCCAGCAGGAAAATGAAAAAATCTTCTGGTGATAGATTTTTGAGTGTAGCAGTGCCTACACTCTGGAATGCGCTCCCAGCAAGCCTGTGCAATATTGGTTATATTTTAACTTTTAAATCTTGTCTTGAAACATATCCCTGTAAGTCAGTTTTAAGCCTTTAGCGCTTAAATTACTTTACTACTAAATTTAGTTTATGTACATATTTAGTATATGTTAATATTGTAATGCACTTTTGATCATTGTATGTTAAAAAGCACAATATAAATTTATAAATGATTATTAATTATTATTATCTATTTCTCTTGACTAAAAGAATCACTTCTCTTTTCCTTTGGATTTTGTTTGTATTGGATTATTGTTTTAATTTAAAGTACAATGTAGTAAGTCAAGAAACAAAGATAGATCACCAATAATGCAGAGGTGTCTTATCTCAATCATATGGTCATTTTTCTACATGAAAGTGCACTTGATTACTCAATTCTTACTCACTCAAGAAACAAAAATTACATAATGTTTAATAAACGAACAGAAGTGTTTTATCGGGTTTAAAACCACAAGGTGAGGCCGAGTGCTTTAGTTTTAGACTCAATAAAACAAAACCCGCAAGTTTCTTGAACGGTTATAAAAACATTCTCCCAAAAGCGTGTCCCTCTGGAGTGCAGACAATGGTGCAAAATGTGAGAGCAAGATATTAGCATACTAGAAAAACAAGCTGGGCCTCATTACTACATGCATATTCTTTATATACAGAATTTTAACAAGGAGTGTTCAGACTATCGGGTTTAAAGCTCATGCACATAACGTTTTATTAGTGTTTTGATAGGCTGTTAGGCTCATAAATTATTAAGTTTTTGAATATAAATTCAGCTCAACTGTAAAAATTATTCACTATTCAGGCAGTTGTTTTTAAATTAATAACCTTGGTGTCAGTAACTTCCATCAACTATAAGGCTGGTTTAATGAATGGAGGTCGAACATGCGCAAGCCTTCCCTGTTTTCCCTCTCTAAAGGTAAAGCCACAGGAATCAAAGGAAACTGGAAAGAAATTTAAGTCACTGATTCTCTTTAAGTCCCTGAACCTGAAGCTCAAGAGCTGTACACTAACCATAGGAGGTACATGTACATCTGTCTCAGTCTCCTGGTGCTTGTGATACTGGTAGCTAAATAATTCTTAAATAAAAAGATTCTTTATTTTCCTTCTAATGAGAATGTCTCATTTTCTGTCTAAGAATCAACAGTTGTACTATAATTTTTTTTTTAAAAAATCGTGTGTGAAAATGGTACCAACCTTAACAAGTTCTTAATGGGTGTCTGCATATTATGGACCTCCAACGCCTTTGTACAATCTTAGAAATTGGACACAATCAGGTGCTTGTATATTGTACCCTACTGATTTAGAATGGGCCATGGTTTGCATCCTAGACAGCTCGGGGGACTACACCTGTGCCAAGGAAACTTTAGAAACACAAGTCATAGCCGGCCAGCTCTTGATACAATCATCATTTTCCATGACATTTGAACTGATGTCATTAAAGACCCATGAAAAAATCTTTCAAGGCCATGAAAAATCTGGAACACTGCAAAGTTGCTTTTAAAGTGTCATGAAGCGTCCATGAAATCTGAAGTGATAAAACTTATGATCAATGAAAAGTACTTTAATGGGCATAAAAAATTTAGAACAAATGACAAAGTGGGATTTGACGGGGGCATAAAATTACCATGAAATGGTAAGCTACATTTCATGGACCATGAAGAGCACAATCATGATCTTTAGATTTGAATTTCACGGGTTACTAATTATATAAGTATTTTCCAATGAATTTTCCAACAAATTATCCATGAATTGTGGGTCATGAAAATTAAGGTAAGAAATACTTAGCATACATACAAAGTAAATTTAAAGAACTACAGTACTTTAGAGTGATTTTGTGTAACCTGTTCGAATAATGTTATTTTGCTGTTCTACATAACCTTTCTTTGTATAAAAAAGCCAAATTAAAAATAACCTATAAAACTCAGCACAATTATAGAGAATTTTAACCTGTCTACTGAAATAACATCATCAGTCTTTTGAAACCTTAGCAATTCCTAGTGGCAAACAAGAAGGCCTTCATGGTGTTATGTGAACTTCTAATATTGCTCAAGAGCACCACCATCTTCCTGAAAATTAACAACAAGAAGAAGGACATTGCTTTATCAGAAAACTTAATGAGAGAGCTTACAACCATTGTAATGACAGATTTTACAAGGAAAATGCTCTCAACAGGACATTTTTGGCTTATTATTGTGTTGAATAATGTTGCTTTCATTATTTCGTAAAGTAATGGACATTTGAATTCAGGAAATCGCATCAACAAGACCTAATCTTCTGGAATCTTTGCATGATGATCAATACGTTTGCAAATGATGCAAAAAATCAGTTTACCTGTTGGAAAGCTGCAGGAGCCGTAAGCTTTCTGTAAACCCGACCACTGTAAAACACATGTAAGCCGCCTTCACTCATCATCATACGGGGACATATCATCAAACATAGCTTGATTACTGTTTTGCCGATGAAATTCCATATTTTTCCACCTTCACAAGACCTTGACTCAACTGGAATCACAACAAGCATCTGAAGACAACTTCCGACTAATTTCCAACGAATAATAAGGCTCTAAAATGAGCACAGAGTTGTGATTATCAAATCCCAACTCTTTGACCGCCATTTTGATGCTTCCGTCCCGTAATGCTTTGGAAAATGTGACAAATGTATACTTGTGACCAGCGGATGACCACACCGAAAGAGTCGTTTTCCACCTGATATCGATCTTTTCTTTGTAAATAGTTTTAGCATAGAATTCCCTTTAAAATGTTGCGTGCAAGTTCAAATGAGCATCATGATTGCTTCAGTGAAGGGTAGGCAAGTCGCAGAAAAGTAAGTAAATCATAATTTTTGCTCGACATTACAAATGGCTGAA
>Ga0126339_10004333_pt1 | contig 10472 bp, 8 predicted proteins | sample OrbTmetagenome_2_FD_92532 | JGI IMG/M metagenome (GOLD analysis project Ga0126339, IMG submission 92532) | Coral microbial communities from Petempiche,Puerto Morelos, Mexico - Orbicella T R C metagenome | ecosystem: Host-associated > Invertebrates > Cnidaria > Coral | place: Petempiche,Puerto...
AGGGAAAAGGGAAAAAAAAAAAAAAAGGGAAAAATGGGAAAACGTAAAAAAAGGGAAAACTTCTTAAAAAAAAAAAACGAAACTCTAATTTTTTTAACCAAAAAAAAAAAAAAAAAACGGTGCATCTCGCCTATCCTCGAACACATCGTGAAAATGTCAAATCGTTAATTGCTTTCGCACTAAAGACGACATCAAGCCAGGTGACATCGAGCAAGGTGACATCAAGCCAAAAATTATATCGTCTTCGGTGGAACATAAATAGACCGACGAGTAAGCATACCAGAAGCACAAAATTTGCAAGAGCGTAACAAGAAACTGAACGACTATGTCGGAAAACTTGAACACAACGATGAATGAAACACAGCCATCGAACTGCTTCAATCCTACAGCAGAAAAAATCGGAAAAACCTTTGCTTACTGCCTGTTTTTTCTCGTTTCGTTGATTGGGAACACAGTCATCGGAATAATTGTCTACAAGACGAAAACCATGAGAAAACCCATCAACTTTTTCATTGTAAACATGGCCATGTCTGATCTACTGTATCCGATTTTTGCAATCCCTCACCATACACGAATGCTCTATATAGACTCCTGGCTAATCGGTGGTCCTCTTGGCCAGGCCTTATGTAAGCTGGTATTCTTCTTAACAGATACCTCCGCTCTTGTGTCTATTCAGAGCCTGGTTCTAGTAACCGTGGATCGATTTGGAGCTGTGGTATTTCCCCTCCGTTACCCACTCATCAGTTCAAAGCTGTGCCCGTTCTTCATTCTCGCCACTTGGATCGTCGCGATGGCTGTACTCTCCCCATATCTCTTCGCCTTGAAAACCTTTGAATATGGAGGAGGGTTGGGGTGTCGGATGCATTGGAACGAAGTATTTGGAGAGTCTTCGTCTTTTAAAAACTACTTCGCGGCAATTTTGGTTGTATTCCTTTGTTTCCCGTTGGTGATGATAGCCATACTATACATCATCATCTATTGCAAGCTCAAGTCGCAGAAGATTCCTGGCGAGCAATCGGCCCACGCTGAAGCTGAGCAACGTCGGCAAGGGAAACGAAATGTGTTAAAGATGGCCATTGCTATAGTGGCAGGGTTTGGAATTTGCTGGTTGCCCCTTATTATCAGGTATTTTCTCGACTTCTTTGCATCGGATATGATTAGATCTTGTGGATTCCAATATTTTTCCTCCGTTGCTTTTTTAATGGTCAACACAAATTGTGCCGTGAATCCTTGTATCTGTTTTATTTTCAATAGGAATTATCGCGAAAGACTAAAAACTCTACTTAGATAGTTGACTTTTGAACAGTGCAGTAGCTGATGTTACTTCTGCATAGTCTGACGAGAGGTTCAGTGTACTGAAAAGTTGTAAGAAACGTTAATTTAAAACTGAATTGTATTCGATTCAATGTACAATATAATGGTTTTATGAAACTTTGGAGATCGGTTTAAAACCTTTATTTGGACACTAAGTTTACAATCATTTTGTAGTTATTCCGCAGACCTCTTTTCTTAATTACCTAAGTTATATTCATGCAAGGAAGTTTTTCATCAGAACACCTGTTCTGACGCACTTCGTAATACCTATCGGACCTTGTAAATAACAAGTTTTTGTATGTTGTAATAAGCTTCCAAATTTCTTTTGAATACGATGTTTGGTTGAAAACATATTTCGCTCTTCATTGATATTTTCCGAGATTTGGCATCCACTCAGGAGAATGACACACACGGCCAGTAGATAGAAAAGGAACGAAAGATGTTTGAACAAGATCAATGCCGTATGCAAATTCCCGATTTGCTTTTTCCATCCGTTAGGATCGTTTCCATGAACGACGGTACCACCCGCGCAAATGGGCTCCCAAATGAAATTTTAGAGACAATCATTTCCGAGGCGTTATCTTCAGTTTTTTTTGGTGGTGTAACCATGAATGCGGATGTTTAATAACCTATGTAAAGTCAATTTCCGCTTTCATGATATCAATCGATGCTGCCGAATATTTACTGAACTAGGCATCGTCAGCGTCAGAAACTTATTAAAATTGGGTCCGCAATACGTATTTGTGAGCTTATGGCCAGTGTTATACCATTGGGTTGAAGTATTGTAATCTAACGAGTTGGTAATTACTAGAAGAATAAAGGTACAATATTAAATGAGTTTGGGGATATAGGTTTAAGGATTGGTGGTAGAAAATTTGTTTGTCTGAAAAACGTTTCCCTGCTTTTTTCACACTTTTTTCATAAAAGCCGCCGAAGGAGAGAAGATGTTGCCTTATTTTTTGTGAAAGTAAACAAACGTTTGAGAGACACCCATACACTTTCATAATTTTTATTTCACAAGAAATGCCTGTAATTTGGAAATCCAACGACATATTATTTTCCTTGATAATTTTTCTCAGCGAATGAACGACCTGGCGAAGGATCACTCGAAATTACTAGTAACCAGTTTACCTATAGTTCAAAGTATGCTCCCAGAGGTCTGTCACTTTTCATCCCTTATACATACATATCCACAAGATTTGCCCTGACTTAGCGGGCTTTATGCATTTATAATACATAAGCCCACAAAAAGTCCGGATGCTCGATCGAGTGGTGTCGTGCTGGAGGTACGGTGACTAGTTGCCAGTCCAAATTGGGCAAATGCTTGGCTGGAACTAGAATCTCATGGATTGGGATGATTTATCATCCTTAACTTATTCACTGTACAGTCCTCTAAAATATTTTATTTATGTTATATCATTTTATTTTATTAGCTTTGCCTTTATGAAAAAAAAAAAAACATTACAATCAATAGAACCACCCATGGTCTTCTCATGCATTCCTTCGGTTTTTCTTTTCATGAATTCAATACGTTAGTAGAGAGGCCATCTAAAATAACTACGCCATAATTGTTTCTGTTTCATGTTCTAGTTCAAGGTTGAAATGTCCTTTTATTTTGATATTACTCTGGTTTTTCCTTTCATGAATTCAATGCACCAGTACGTATTAAAATCGCGTAAACTACGTGATATTATTACGCTATAGAAAACAGCCCTAAGGAAGCGCTGATTGCTTAAAAATTTTGTTTCTATTAAAACTCGATAGAAACAAAGAACTAGCACGAGCTGTTGACGTGATGATGGCGCGAGTAAAGAAAATTTACATTTTGATGATCAAAGTAAACAAGTTCAGTTTCCCTTTTTTTCGTGGCGGTATTTTCTAAAAGAAATAAAAAAACATGTTCTCCGTGTTTCTATCGAGTTGTAGAAACACTCGTGAAAGTTTGGGAGAACTCGAAGAAGCTGTGGAAACACTCACCTGTGGCTCGTGTTCCCACAGCATTTCTCGTTCTCCTAAACTTCCACTCGTGTTTCTATAACTCGATAGAAACACGGTACATGTTTTCTATTTCTTAAATGATGGTTGCTTTTCCATGTTCTAGCTTACGTTTTAAGCATATGCAATTTTCGAGTTCAAATACGATACTATTTCACAATTATTCTATTCAATTATACTTTGCAGTACCTTCTTAGAAGACGCAAATGTTGGTCAAGGAATAGGAGAATTATTTCCGGATCGTACCACTTTGCGCAGCTGTTTTCAATACCTTCAAGATGTGCCCTTTACTCTTTTATAGAGCATGTCCCTGCAAGTTGCTTTCCAGTTTGTTCGACCAAGTTTGTCTGCCCAAGCCCCTTAGATACCTTTTTTTTTTTACTGAAAAGAAGCAAATTTAAAGTAAGACATCATTAACACACCTCGCCCCTCTGGAATATACACCACGCCCATTCATCCGCAGGAGATGCCAGTGAATTCAAAATTCAAATCTTTTTTTTAAGATCTTAAGACCCCATAACAAATAAATATATATTTATTTTATTTTACAAATTAAGTATGCAATATGGTCATTTGATAGATAAACTAGATTAGTACCTAGCCAAGGGGGCGGCTGAAAAGCCGATTTGTAATTGTCATTACTCGTTAAGATAAGGTCTTTCTGTCACCAAACATCGTGTTAAAGAAAAATTGTATTCTGATTATTAAACAAGCTGCAGTGTGATCTCCAAAAAGACAATTCCGAGAAGCGCGGATCACGTGTTTCTTTTTCGTTCTCTGAGTTTAGTATGCAAAATAAAAACGTATTTGTGCATTGGAGGTACGTTTTCCAATAAACATTGTATTCAAAAGAAATTTGAAAGCTTATTACAAAGTGCGACAACTTGTTATTACAAAGCGCGACAGCTTATTTTAATACAAATTGCAATAAGGCTATCATGTAAATTAACAGCATTGAATCGAGCCGGCGATTTACGATCGTTAGTCTTATTACAACGATTTTGTTAAGATCTTCTATATCTGAGAAGCAACAATTTGCTTTTTAAATTTATCTTGTTTCATAAAGTATTTACGAACACAGCGAGCTACAGCAAAATCTCGCCAGTTTACATCCGGGCGCGCGACTCTTTCTTGAGTGAGAAACATCAGCCATCTCATTTACCTGCCTAAGGTTGTGAAATGCATATTTGCATCGGTAGGGTTCTTTAACGCAGAAAAGCTCTTGTACATATTATTTGTCATAAATATCATCAGTATCTTTTGCGGGCTTCAAAACAAGAGCCAGGCTTTCTTGGGAATCCACTCAATTTACAGCTATTGTGATTCTGCTTTAATATAGTAAACTTGTAACTTATGGTGGAAATGAAGCTAGAAAAACATTATTCATTGAATGATTGATTTTTTGACTGACTGACTGACTGACTGACTGACTGAGTGAATGACTGACTTACTGATTGAGTGATCGATTGATCAATCGATCGAGTGATCGATTGATTGATTCCTGAAGGATGATACTTACTCTCCAGTCACCAAAAAGGTTGTCATCCCATTAACTAGCCCAACCAACCGATTACCATCATTTTAATGATATTTTTTGGAGCAATAAATGCTTCTGTATAATGCAATGAATCAGATAATCTTTTGCAGGTATTCCTGCTTTTGCTGACTTCCACAGGTAGGGTGCGATGGCGATGAAAAATCATTCTTCTTTTTATGTTTGGATTGGATACGTTTATAGATCCCGATTAATCTTTAGAGTTATAGGCTATAGCAATGAATCTCAAATATTCTTTAAATTATCGAATGCATTTTCAATACAGCGGCATTTACTATTACCGCATGTTCTTGTGGATTTTAACTCGTAAGCCGCACATGTTCGCAACTCGGATCTATTTTTTGGAAAAGGGATCACCAGGAAAGTGATGGAGTGGTTCTTTATTTGACATCAAGAACTGTGTTCATTGTTTTTTCTTCATTTTGAGGAAACAAGCTAAACGCATTTTCGTCTCCCGCTTCCACCCAGATCCAGCTGCACGCGTTGGTTAAGAGTATAGCCGCATTGGTTAAGAGTATAGCGCAATCCTGAGTGTCTCTGTACAATTCTATAATTAAGTAAAAAATGGGTCAATTTTAATCGAGTTTACCTCTCGGATCGTTGCTGCATTTGAGAGAATTTCTGTGGAATACACTTAACGAATTTCCTCGCTATCTGCCACTCAATTTACGGTAGAAAACTCTGATTTCGAGTGATTCGCAACGGCTGACAGAAATTGTTTTCAGTAGTACAACTTCAATCTACACGAAATTTCACACCGGATAAACACTTTCGGAGAACTTAACTGGTGAATTAAATGCAACTAACATAAAGTAGCTCGAAATAAATCTGTTCTTTAATACATCTTTCTTTCTCTAGTATCTGAGTTACTCGCTGGTTCGCTTGTTAGGTTTTTTACGAATGGTTTGTAGACGGCGCGTAAGCCAATTCAGTGACAAAGTTGCGTGAACAAACCCACTTCTAAGCTAGTTCACCCCAAGAAAAAAGATAAACATGTTATTGTCCGGCTTAGGCCGGTCGGTATAGTGAAAAACTGTGACCTCGGGCCTGAAAATGCTGCCTTCGGCTTGCAGCCTCGGGCAGCATTTTCAAGACCTCGGTCACAGTTTTTCACTATACGGACCTCCCAGCCAGCCAATAACATATATATATACTTGAAAAATGGTTTTAAACGTATCTCCTTTCCGGGACCTCTTTGCAAGAGTCATACACGAGGTGTTTCCCACATATAGCCCTAGCTGGACCGGACGCAAAACAGGACACTAAAATGTAGTAGGAACAAAAAAGTGACAGACCAGGCAATAGGGTTAATTCGAAGTACAATCATTAGAGAAGGTATAGCAGGATATGATTTGAATTTCGCACTGTTTCTAGCTACAAGGCTACGAAAGAACGTTGAAATCCATTGTGGCGATCTTCTTGTAGCAACCCTGGAAACCAGGTAACAACGGAAGATAAAGAATAAAAAAGACAAAAAGATAGGCCTTTGAAGACATTTTTATTGTCTTACATATGTGTTGTCTTACATTAATTTACGAATGGCCGGTCTGGGAGGACCAGAGAGAGTCAAATTATAGAATAAGAGAAAGTTATTTACTCTGTCTTACCCAGGAACGGTAAATCCCAAATTTCACAGCTGGAACACAAATATATATTTAATGAGCTTAGCAGAGGCCAAAACCAGAAAGTTTTAATTTCGAATATGCAAGCTATCGAATATGCAAGGCTTGTGGTTGTGAGGCTGAACATCTTGAGATTTACGTTCAAAATATGACGGTTTATTGTAAAATAATGTACCTATTTAGCTCATAAATACTGTTGAGTCAGACAAAGAGAACATAGTTGAAAATAGCTTTTCTTCAACACTTGTTCATATGTTGCAGGTTGGCGAACTCTCGAGTTGAAATCAAGACGAGAAAACTGTTTTTTCTTCCCGAGCTACTACGGGATGCTTTGCGTTTACCTTTTTCATATCGGCATTGGGAAATAGAAATGTCCAAGCCATAAAAGTAATGTAATTATGTAAGAAAATGCGACAATATGGAGATTTAAAATAATTTGTGGAAAAGTAATCAAGTATGAAAAACGGTCATTTAGTTTGAGAGATTATCATCGGCTTCTTTTTCAACACTCCACTATTCTCAGCAACAAAGCCATTTCGTTTGTTTATTACCCGCCAAAATTATCAAATACACGCAAAAAACCTAAAAAATCAAAAAGAAAGAAGGTTTATAGGTTTTAAGGTTTTTCCCATTATCACTTCAACTCGTTCTTGCGCATACGTCTCACGAGTTAAAAATGGCTCTGTAGAATAACTACCAAATGATGGTAGCCAATTCATTGTCCAAAGAAAAGAATAAAACAGATCTGCAAATGTTCTCTAAAGCAATGTAGTGCCGGTACATTGAATCAAATACAAAACAGATTATATAAGTTTTCGGTCCACTGAAACTCTCGACAGACTATACAGAAGGCTAATACATTGTTCAAACGACATTTATCGCAGGAGATTCTTAAGTCCTTCACGATAATTGCTACTGAAAATAAAACAGATACAAGGATTTATGGCACAATTTGCGCTGACCATTAAAAAAGCATACGACGTAAGATATTCGAAGTCACAAGACATCATGATATCCTTTCCAAAGAAGACGAGTAAATCTCTAATAATGATAGGTAGCCAGCAAATTGCAAACCCTAACACAATAGCAATGGCCATCTTTAACACATTTCGTTCCCTTTGCCGGCGTTGCTCAGCTTCAGCGTTGGCCGATTGTTCGCCCTGAATCGTCTGCGATTTGAGCTTTAAAAAGATGATAATATAAAGTATGGCTATCAATACCCACGGGATAAAAATGTTTATGACCAAAATTGCCGCACAGTAATTTTTAAACGACGAATACTCTCCGAAGACTTCGTTCCAATGCATCCGACACCCCAACCCTCCTGGATATTCAGAAAGGGTCATTGCGAAGAGATACGGATACGTACATGTGAAGCTTACATTTTATCCCACAAGTTCTTATGATTATAGTAAATGAGCCACTGTTGTGTTGTAAATGTATTCGATAATTTTACGAATATTTAGAAGTTATTTCTTTAGCTTATAACTACAAAGATTTTAAAATCGACTTTGGTGAATGTGTCCCAAATTAAACTAAAAAAGCTAGTCTTAGAATGAATTTTTCCTCACCATCGCACACTATCTGTGAAAATAAGCAAAACTAGGAACACTAGCAAAAGATTAACTGATTGGCCCGATTTATACTGGAGACGGATCATCCGTCTGGGACGAGCTTGGGCAAAGAACGGTAGCTTGTCTGATAATCCGTCTGTGTATAATACGGGCAAGCAGACGGATCGTCCATCCACACGAGCTATCGCGATAATCTGTCTTGGGAGACGAACCATCGAGGATAACTCGTCAAAACGGATGATTCGACTATACGTCTTTGTGTGTAAATGCGGGCAGAAGACGAACTATCCACGAAAACTACACCTCGTTACAAGAAGCCAGCGGCTGTTTTCAATAAACTATCAATTCAAGCTGGCGGATAAGTCAAAAGATGGTTCGGTCAAGCCCAAAAAGTCCAAAAAAGACCGTGTATGGATCGACAGAAACAGAAACCATCATCCGTTTCTGAAAGCCGCATCGTCCCAATTTCGATAACCTTGAAATCACCAGTTGTTGATTCGGAGCTCATCAAGGCCTCTCTCCTGTCTTTGCTTTTTACTTAACAAGATAGCGGATAAAGCAGCTGCTTGAGCAACTTCTGTTTCAAAGCTGAATTCCTCAGTAAAACATCTTTTTTGACATTTCATTATTCATTGTCAGTAAAGAGTGTAGTCCTTCTTCGGCAGCTCTTCTATTCCTCGAAAAAAGCTTCGCGAGCTATGTCATTGCCGCCATTTTGAAATTTGCCGCCAATGTTGACTAGGAGATTTGACTAGGGCCCAAGCCTTTTTGTCGTGCTTTCTCGGAAATCCGTCCAGAAGGCTAGTATAGTATAAACATTGGACGAGCCGCACGACACACCGATAGTTTGTCTCATGGTCCTTCCCGTATTTATACTAGACGGATGATCCGTCGTCTTGTTCTCCCAAACTTCCACTCGTGTTTCTATTTAACAATTAGATTATGAGCTTGAGATTTCTATGAGGTGATAGTCAACTATCAACCCATAGAAATCGTGAGCGAATAATCTAATTGTTTTAGTAGAATTCTAACTGAAATAAACGCAAATGACGGTTTCTAATTATCTTTCTACGCATTATTGAACTTTACGCTTTAAGAAAATCGCACGCATTGAATTGTCCTTGGTAAATTTGTTGTTTACGTGCGCGCACCCGTTTTTTCAATAATTTCAAGTTTTTAAAGTCAAGAAACCGTCCTTCCTTTTGTCTTCTCAGGAATTTAATTATCCATTTACATCTAAACTTTCTTCCAAAACTTCGGAAAAAGGATAAAAACTTCCCATTTTGTGGACGGTCGACAGCCACTGAACTCTAATGGCTGATAGTATACGAGTAGCTCAGCGAATCAGATTGCAGCATTTGCCTTAGTATACCAGTATAACTCTACTAAAACTCGACAGAAACACGGTACATGTTTTCAATTTTTTTAATAATATGTAGGCAGTCGGTTTGTTGGGTTATAGGTGACGGGATGAGATGTGTTATATTTTTCAATCAATCCATCCATCCATCCATCCATCCATCCATCCATCCATCGATTAATCATTAGGTTATTCATTTGTTCAATCAATCATCAGAATCACAATAGCCCATAACTGAGTGGATTCCCAACAAAGGCTACTGAAGTGTTATGAATATTAAGCCCGCAAATAATAGTGATTATATAATGATTTAACATAATAAATAAGACAAACCCACACATTACATTAATGTATGGTCAACGGTATTATCATCGTCATAAATTGCCGTCTTTTAGAGATCGTTACATTTTACAATTATTGGAAAATTTGGGCCCTTTCTTCTCTAATTCTGACCTATTGAACACGGGTTCGCATTCGAATTTACCGCTTCGCCGGTTGTTTACAACTTGCCGGCTGCTACCCGTGGGTCTCCGAGGATGTGCCGTACTTAATGTCGAATCACCTGAGATCTCCTTTGCGAGTTACGACAAACCAATAAAAAGAAAACAGGGGGAGTTAAATCTGTATAATTTTGAGGTATCTGAGTTGCACTATTTTTACATGCTTTAAAAATGACTTTTAAGTCATAAAAGTCTGCCGGTGCACATACCTTCAGACTATTCTGCGCTGAACGTTTGTTTTCGTGTGGGTTTGTAGCAATCATGTTTCGCATGCGGTCAGTTTACGGCTTCCCACTTGTCTCATTAATATGTTTTTTCGTAATTTCAGTGAGGCGAAGTGTGTTCTTTTTTGTCTTAAGGTTACAGTATACCTTCAGATCGGTAATTTTCTTCAAATTTGGATTTTTGGTTCAAAGTAATGGTCGAAGGGTAATCTCTAATTTCTGAAAACAAAATTGAAAAAAACTCAATATTGGCGGAGAAATGGAGGTTTTACGTTACGGCTGGAAGTAAAAGTTCCCTCTTGATTGACAGCCCTATAACGTGTACGCA
>Ga0126339_10004334_pt1 | contig 10471 bp, 5 predicted proteins | sample OrbTmetagenome_2_FD_92532 | JGI IMG/M metagenome (GOLD analysis project Ga0126339, IMG submission 92532) | Coral microbial communities from Petempiche,Puerto Morelos, Mexico - Orbicella T R C metagenome | ecosystem: Host-associated > Invertebrates > Cnidaria > Coral | place: Petempiche,Puerto...
GGCACACCCCTACCCAAAGATTTACAGAGTACCCCCGGGATCTGAAGAGGGTTTCCAATAACAGGATATCGTTATTTTCAGTTATTGTGCTTCTTACAGTGTTGTTTATGGGAAGTAGTGAGAGTAACGGGATACACTTGAAAACTGAAAAAATGTATTTACAATGTTACAAAATGTTTCTAGGCAACCGAGATGATTGACGCAATACGTACATCGTTCAAGAAAGGTTTACCAGATCTTGACTGGATGGATGACAAGACCCGCCGAGCAGCTGAAGACAAGGTACCATGCACTTTTTGAATTCTTCGGCAACGGGACCACGCGAGAACAAGTTTGGGTATAATGTAACCTCTCGAACGAGATTCGCGTGCTTTCAGTAAAGGACCTACGTTTAGCCTAAATTTTTCGAGTTCGTCGTTTGTAATCCGTGTCAATCTTCTCCATCGTTAACGATCCGTATTCCTTTATGGTTTATTTTTATCTCTTTGGTGATTTTCTATGTCAGTACGCTACTATTTTCAGGTTTCCTTCAGTTTAAAGGTAATTTTGTAAATGGTCAAAATAACGTGACTGAGCTCCTTTAAGATTCATCTTCATTTACTGATTTGTCCTTGTAATATAAAGTCAGCCAGGCAGGATATAAAAAGCGATACCAGTCCGTAATCCTTACAGAAAGCGACGACTGCCAACTAAAAGGATTTTACTATTTTTTTGTCCTTAATTAAGGCGGATGCCGTTGTGGATATGATTGGGTTTCCAGACTACATAAAAGATCCACAAAAATTAAAGGAAAAATACGACGGGGTAAGTACAACTTCTGCGTGCAATACCGGCGGCACATTTCAAACACCGTACGCAATATTTGAAATATTGACATATTCCTGACGATTACGATGCTGCCCGGGGCCGGATATGAAGTCGAACTGAGAAACAAGAACTATTTAAACGTTGTAAGGAAAACTCGCAAACAAAAAGCACTTTGATAGATATTTTCCCTGATTGCAATGGTGATGAAACAGGACCCTACAACACTTTTAGAGGCAAATCGTTCAAGTAAAAAAATCAACCATTATTGTAAAAAAGGCAATCTTTCCCGCGCCATGATGTCGTGACATCCGTTTACAGTACTTTCGAGTTCTTGTGCTAGCTATTTTTACGAGCGTTTCAAAGAAAATTGGCCAAAAAACAGCAGTTGTTCCCTCGACTGATGTAGAACAAGTTGTGCATCTCATAATTCTTTTTTTTTGACTAGACGTAAGATTGTGATTTTGCGGGTTTTTCGTTCTTCTTTCAGCTAAATTTCAAGCCGATGGAGTTCTTCCAGAACAAAAGGAATTCTGATGACTTTCAACAAATGAAAACTCTGAAGCGTCTTCGAGAGCCAGTGGACAAATATAAGTAAGGCTATGAATAATTCAAATCAGGCTCCGTGGGTGCTTTCCATTATGCCAAAAATCCCGAAAAATGGAAAGGTCCGTTTCGGTTCGGTCTGACCGGAATATTTTGATCAGTCTGACCCGACGGACTGAAATTTGGCGTTCCATTTTGACAAGTCGGTTGACTCGGTTCGTTGCCTACTTCTCTTCAGTAGATTTTCACTAATCTGCACGAATGCGGGGGAATGCATTGGGGTCTCTGCCTGGCATAATAGCAAGCACCCTGTGAAACCTAAGTCAGCTTGGCTGAGGGCATTTTATATACTGCGTGAGCGGCTATTGGCGCGTTGATTTGGCTGAGAAGTTGGAAAACCAATTGAAAGATGTCAAAGATCAATAAAAAATTTTCATCGCGCGTGCGTGAATTCTTATCTATCCACTCTGTTTCCTCGCAGGTGGTACATGACGCCTTCGACTGTGAATGCTTATTACAGTCCATCACGGAACCAGATCGGTACGTTTAGTCCACGAGTCGATTCTTAACCAATTTCACGGTATCTTGAATATGCACGAGCAAAACGTCATAATTTAAAACCCTTTGAGAGGGTTTTTGTGTGGTTATTTATAAACATTTCTTTTTTTCTTGTAGTTTTTCCCGCAGGGATTTTGCAAGCTCCGTATTATAACAAGAAGTTTCCAAAGTAAGTTCATTTGGAAATGCAGGCATTCTTTGATGTTAACTTGTCTATTTATCTTCATTCACATTCATTTTTCCTTGCTTTTATGCCGGCAGAGTCATCAACTTTGGAGGGATTGGCTCTGTTGTGGGACACGAGCTTTCTCATGGCTTTGATAATTCTGGTAAATATTACAAGTTTAAGAAATAAAAATTTCGATTATTTATTACGGTTGAAGCATTAAAACGACACTGAAGACCTGTGTATGCGCAATTTATACAGCCCTGTAGTGCGAAAGCCGTACTGGCGAGGAATTCTGTATGAACTTTTAGTACCGGAGACAGTCTACACGGATCAGTTTTTTCTGTTGTGAGGAACATTTTCAAGGGTTTCTTTTATCAGCTAATTTAATGTTTGTTTACTAGGTCGCATGTATGATAAACACGGGAATTATGGAGTAATGTGGTGGACCAACAGATCTGTGGAGCAGTACAAGTCGAGAAGTGATTGTATGGTTAAACAGTATTCAAAGTTCTCCTACTTTAATAAACATGTAAGTAAAATAGAGCTTTGTTGCAACCCTACAGAGTACAAATTACACGAGGGAATGACACGTCTGAACGAACCTGATTAAATGATCCATCCATCCATCCATTTGTGTACTGATTGACTGACTGACTGACGGACGGACAGACATTTTGAGCGAAGAATTGACTGACTAATTGTTTGTTTGCTTGATCGATCGATCAATAAATTGATTGATTGATTGATTGATTGATCGATTGATTGATTGATTGATTGATTTACTGATTTATTGCTTGACTGATCGATTGATCTATGTAAGTTAATAATTGCTTATATAGCTTGGCGCTTGATGCTCTTGAGACAATGAGTAGATAATTTAAAAATTATGACGTAAAACTGTCTTTCTTCCATTTCCTACTTTTTGGCCAGGTGAAGGGAAAAGTTACCCTGGGTGAAAACATAGCTGATAATGGAGGCTTGAAAGCTGCTTACAATGTAGGTATTCTCGTTAACTTATAATTTAGAACAGGCATAAACCATGGAGATTATCTCGCAGATCGTACTTCAGGAAACACTAGTCACTTTTTATATGCAGTGACTATGGATATACTAGGAAGTTTCAATTGTGCGAATGGAACCAGAATTGACGGTCTGGAAAGAAAGTAACCAATCAATTCAATTTTTATGTGTTTACTTTTGTATATTGATCCGTATTTTTTTTCTCACGTTAGGCCTACAAAGAATGGGAAAGTAAAAATGGCGCTGAACCACCTCTGCCACTGCTGAATATGACACCTGACCAAACATTCTTCTTAGCCTTTGCACAGGTATATTTTTGCCTCATTTTTTCCAATCTGAACAACATAACAGTCCAGCGTACGAAAAAAATACTTATTGATAAAGATTGCTTCCAGACCAGCTGTATTTTTACCCCTCTTGCAAGATATTTTATTGTAGATTGCTCCTCAGTATTCTAGCAGGTTGTCCTAATGTTGACCGTTACCTAGGTTACTCCTGTGTGGTGAATGAGCTGTCTCGTGCAACACATTCACCCCGGGTCGGCCAGCGCTCAAACCCAGACCGCTCGATCAGGAGTCCGACGCGGTAATCATTATAGGGAAACCAACCTCACACAGCTGCGGGAATCACTTGTGTTTCTTTGAAGCTGTAATGTCATCTTGAAGTGAATCGTGTTTGACGCTCAGTCGTTAGAAGAACTGAGACTCGTTATAAGCGTCTAACCATACGACGAATAACTAAATTGTGTTTTTTTGCTGGTTGGTTGAAGTGTTTTGCTTCTGCCTTGATTTTTCCTTTTCTTTTCCTTTGCGATGCGGTGGGAGAGGGATACTGGCGTACAGCCCAGCCATTCAGTCAACCTTAATACTGATTTCAGTCTTCACCGCGAAACTTTCACGTTCCCCCAGACTCTTCCTCGACTAAAGTAAACAATTAACAGCAAACTGACAGAGATGCTCATATGCTTCGCATTATAGCTACGATTATCACGTGATGAGAAGTGTAGAACGACGTCTTTAATAAGGATGTTTACTTTGTTAAACGTATCAAGTCGCATAGAGGGTTGACATTTCATGTTAACTTCTTGTTCTGCAGAACTGGTGTGCAGACATAAGAGAGGAGGTCGCGAAAGTAAGGCTTGATGATGACCCGCACTCACCAAACAAATTTAGGTAACGTGCCGATTAAATAATTGCCCAATAAACGTGTTGTATTGACAGTTAGGCCCTGTCAACACTACGCCGGAGGAATTTGAAAACGGAGGTTTTACTCTGAAAATGCATCAAATGTTTTCCGTCCCCACTACGCTGGAGAAATTTGAAAACGCAACAATCACCGGTCATTTTGCATTTGTGTTTGAGTAAAACTCAGGTAGGGTATCGTAACGTCATCGTATTCGAAAAACTTCGTTTTCAAAATGTTTTCCGTCCACACTAAAACACAAGGCCGACGTTTTCAAATTTCTCCGGTTTGAAGAACGTTTTCGAAAAGCTCCGTTTTCGTGACCGGAGAAATAAAGCTGCGTTTTCAAATTCCGCTGGCCTAGTGTGGACGGGACCTTGTATAGGGAGGTTTCTTGTTAGAATAGAACCCCTTATTTTGATAGCAGTTTTTGGGGGTTAAAGGCTCTTGTTCCCAAAATAACATTTCGTCTTCAAGGGGGAGTGTTTACTCAAGGAGGCGCTTATAATTCCAGTTTTCATAGTTTCCAGTATCATTTAACTATTTTAGATTAATTCTGAAATTTCAAATGGTTGCATTCACTGTCGTGTTTAATGTTTTTCTTGCAGAGTTCTGGGTTCTCTCGCTAACTTACAAGCATTTGCTGAAGCATTCAAGTGTCCGCCTGGCAGTAAGATGAACCCTCCGGACAAATGTCACATTTGGTAGAAGCTAGACTTATGAAGAGTTTGACATCATCGAGGACGCCCGGATCAAAAATTACTTTGTTTAAAACTGCTTATAGTACGATAGTGCTTAGACTAGTCACTGTAGCTCGATTAAGTCGAGGCTCACGTACGGTTGTTTTGAAAACAAAATAAAAATTAAAAGTAGTCACTCTGGCTGATCAAACTAACCCGCGAAGGCTTTGAATCGACCACAGATGGTGGTAAAGGGTATTTTCGTGACTCATGTTCGGCCCTTTTTTTTTTCCCGTGAAATGTGAAATGGCTAATTTTTTCCTCGTGAATCGTGATTTTCATAGTCGCCGTGAACCGTGATTTTCCAAAACGTTCTCTTTTATTTTCCGTGAAGCGTGAAATGCCAATGTTGTATCTTTCGTGAATTGTGAAAGGGCTGCTTTATTTCCCGTGAAACGTGATCTATACCCCCCTTTACCACCCTCACCACACGGTTGCCAAGCGTGGGAAAACGTGGTCGGTTACGAGCTCGCGAAAACAAGTAGGTGCGGGAAACTCGCGTAAGGCAAGTGGCGGCTAGCTTTAGCGTTAGGTTTCCTGTCGAGTTCTGATTGGTTAAATTGACAGCATGCGTGTTGTGATTGGTTAGAGCGTGGTGTTGGTGTTCACTGAGGGCGCGCAAAACTAAAACAAAAACAGGAGTTGAACCCGCGTCTCTTTACTGAGCCAACCGGCCCGGTACACTTGATACTGATAGTGATAACGCTGAGTAATGTGTCGAGTCACAAAAAAACTTGAAATCTAACCAAAGAAAATTAATAACTTCGATTCAATAATGTTCAATTTGAATCATTTGTTTCAGTTGTTTGCTTGGCCCCACTAGCCTTTGTGCTCTAAACACTATAAACACTGGTAAATATTATAATAAAGGTTATTTTTTATCTTACATTATGAATAAAATAGGCTTATCAAATTATTGCTTAATTTAAACGTGATATATAAGGTACTAAAACATTGGATCACCTGTGTAAGGTAGAAGGAGGAAGGCGGAAGGTAATTCTCACTGAAAGCGCGGGAAATCTTAAAGGAGTTAAAGTAGGGAGTTTAAGTAACTACGACGGCGACGGCGGGGACAACGTCGATTAAAAAATGAATGTATATTATGCCTGCTCCATGGCTACTAATTTCGCGATACTCTAAAGTCATTGTTTCTCTTTGTCAAAACTATCCCGAAACTGATCATGGAACACAGCGTAAAATTCGAAATATAACTTTTGAAAATTATCCGTCGCGGTTCACGTTCTCCAGAAAACGCAGAATTTGGACATTTCACGTTGTTATTTTTCGTAGGATGGCAAAGAAATGTACCAAGAATTATAACGCACGTGCACGGCCATTATTCTTCTCATTAACCGTTTTGTTCAGCGACGTTCCCGTTCCTATTGCCGTTGCCGTTTTCTTAAATTCCCTAATTCAACCAGGGGCCTAGCTAGGGGGGGTGGGGGGTGCCCCTGGACCCCCCCCCCCCTTGTAAGCCTTTTTTAAGCAAACAACCCACAACAGGTGGCAAGAACGACATGACAGTCTGGTGAATACCCTGACTTTGACACAGTGTGACTCCCCTTTAAAAAATCCTGGCTACGCCCCTGTCAACAAGAGCCAAACGCGGGAAAGCCTTATTAAGCCTACCAACGACTAAAATGAACTTGCAACTACTTCGCTTTTTTCCTATACTGATTTATTTTCTGGTTTAATTGTGTTTCATTGGGAAAAAATTAACATAATGAATGACTGTATACTTATCTCGTTTGTTAGTTGCAATCTTAAACCAGGTAGTTAGTTTAAAAAACTGTTGTATATAATATTCAAAAGTTTTCATTATGTACATAGAAGCCGTTGGTGTATTTTAGATGCGAGCAGCACAAGTGAATAGTTTCAGTTGTAGTTTAAAAATGTCAATCGGGTCTCTTTATATTGAAATTTACAGTTTAAAGTAAGACAACGGTTACAAAGTGTTCACCGACAACTCGTTATCTTGATTAAATAAATCAACCACCGGATTATGGCAGAACACGGAGAAATCTCCCTCTCATATTCTGTTAGAGTTTTTTACTGTTTTTAAGTTTATTAAAATGTTAGCTCCTGTACTCGGAAAATTGCCCAGTATAACATTCCCACGGTTGAAATAACCATAGCTTTCAACGTTTTCGTTGGAGCTGGCAAACGTTACACGAAGTGGAAACAAGTGAAGCGTAAGCATAAGGCGACATACGTAGACGCAGTAAGTTGATAATTGGCGCCTTTTGTTAGGAAAATTTCCAACGAAAGGCGCTAATTATCGGCATCGTACTGTTTATCAGCATTTTACTACTTCTGCGTATGTCGGCTTATGCACTAGTGAGAACCACTGAGCCTTAAGGCTTTTCGCAATGGTTGCGGCGACGGTACAACGTGTTACACCGCAGCAACGTCTTTGTCGTCGTCTTCGAGCGTGTACTTCGCAACAAAATTGCACTTTGTACGAAGCATCGCCTGGTGACATGTCTGGTGTAACAACGCCTTTGTATTGCCCCTGTGTACTCGTTGAACTTCTATTTGGGGTCTTTTGTCAGCATACTGCTTAGAAGGCCCAGCACCAACGTTCGCTCCATTTCGGAGTCTGTCTGGTAAAGCCTTTTATTGTCAGCATAAGATAAACTGTAACTCAACAAGCTAACAGATTAATTATCTGATTAATTATTAAAAGTGAAATGTTGTCACGAGCGTGGGACAAAGAAAAAATCTGAGTCCCCGACAGGATTACTCAACGAGAACAAACCTCGGTCATAGGACTGTGTGTTCTTTTCAAGTAGAACTCACATGGCCATGCACCTGTGAAGCATCCACACAAAGGTCAGGGAACCCCAATACTGAGCATGCTACAACATTCATCAAATATGTAGATGATTTATAACATAAGGAGAATTTCAGAAGTACTTATGTCGATGAAGCTCTGGTCAATACACAAATCGTCAGTAAATTGGATGATAAGCTAATGCTTAACAGCATCTGGACACAAGTTAGCACTGCTAACACATGGAGGGATGCAAGCTAGTCTATTGCAAGTTCCTTCTCCTAAATTTTGGCATGTTTCCCTAATAGGTCCCCAGCACCCTTTTATTCTTCTATATAGAGAGAGAGACACTGCAAGAGTACACTGTCTTACCCAAGACCACAACACAGTCCCAACAAACAGAGTGCAAATCCAGACCAGTCTTTTAGCCAGATGGGTGTCCAGGCATCCTGTGGACGGCCACTTCCCAAAGAAAATTGTTTCATTTTTCATATACGTATCTTATTAGATGTTTTGGTGTGTATTATCGCTGTATATTTTTACAAGTTCTGCCATATTTTGACGAGCCGTATGGGCCTGTACAGCAAACAGGTTTCCTACTGTACAAATAACTGTACAATATCGCCGTATAACTGTACTGTTATTTGGACGGTATTCACTGCGGTTGGATAATAAGTTGCCTTATAAATTACTCATTTGAGCATGCCCTGTAGCACATTTTGGATGTCCACTTTTCAAATCTTGGCTAAGAGCCTGACCCTGACTGATCATTCCAGTACCATTCACTCCAGAGTCCAGTAACCCTAGAATGCAGCTTAACTTTAAGATTGCGCTTAATCAAGCTATAAGGGTAGTGAAAACAGAAATGCCCCACCACCAAAGTAAGCATAATGTTGACCTACATGGGTTGAAATCCTGTTCAAGCCCGAGTTTCTTTCAAGTTTTATTTACAAAATGCTGACGTTGCATACAGAACTGCAGTGATCTACCATATATCTATTTCATTGAGCTCAATGATTGCCAGCTGTTGTTCAGGAGGAACAGAACCCAGAGTCAAGAAAGTGGTGGAAATTTAGCCTAGTATTTCAGCATTTCTGCTATGTTGTGTATTCTGACAAATTAACAGGATTTAGTTGTCAATGTTCTATGATTTATTCCCGGAGTATCTAATTTTGTTTGATTGTCGACCGTTCGGCAATTGAACATTCGATTTTGTTTGATTGACCAAATTTTAGTGTGAGTTTGATTATGTTCGATTACCGACCCCAGTTGAGTGATTGGTGATCAATTCAGTTTGATTACCAAACATTCGATTAGATATGCCAGGTTAATTGCAACATTTGTGTCATTTTTAGTGAACACAGATCTCCAAGGTCACTCCAAGAAATGGATATTTTTTGTCAATGCTAATAAAAACCTTGCAAGTTAAGTTTAGCCACTCACCGAAGTTTCAGCCTCTAAAATGCAGGTTTTCCTTATGAAATTCGTCTCCAAAGAAGCCCAAAATTCGAACATCGCTGCCGCCATTTTGAACAGTACTCAGCAGCCAGGCTGCATTTTCATGACGTCATTCCGTCCAAGAGATTTTGTCCAAATGGCTTCCAAAGAGCATTTTAACTACCACTCTGGGTTATGGCTGTTCTTGAGCCATATTATTTTGAGCCAAACATGCTCAAAACTCCGAAATGATAGTCTTGAAGATAGTGAAGTGGATAATCGCTTGGGAAAAAAAAAAGATTTTGCTGACCTGCAGGTTTTTCTCCTTCCTGCCAATTTTGAGTCAGACGGAATGATGTCACATAAACACGGCCTGGCTGCCAAGACAGTTTCAAAATGACGGCCTCTGAAATCACTTCTTTCGAGAGGAATTTCTTCAGGATAGCAGGCACTTCAGAGGCTGAAACTTCAGTGAGTGGAAAAGCTGAATGTCTACTTGCTATAGATGAAGACAAAAAAAAGTAATCTTTATGGAGTGACCATCTCCTTTAAAAGATTTTTGAACTCTACTTTTCACTGTTTGGTAGATCTAAGATAATACTGGCAAGGATGATCGAGGTGACTCATTAGTGGTGATGCATTGAGTGACATGTATTGTCATTCGTTGAAGTAAAATCCCCAAGTTAAACGTCAAAAAAAACATATTCTGTAGTACAAGAAATCCAATTTCACTTTCTTCTTTGTTGTTCCTTTTTGTGAACAGGTCATCCATTTCATTAAAAAAACAGTCTCCTACCTCCATGAAACATACGTTAAGCCTACTTTTCTTCAGTTCAACCAAACGTCAGTGTGTTTACAAAACACTCCACTCAAACACACACCTGGGCTGGACGATTAATTTGAACATTTTGCCGCCGTCTTTGCAGTCGACAATAAATTCTATTAATTGCTTCCCTTTTTGAAGACTCTGTTCCTTCTCAACTTCACCCATGCTCTCCACTGAAACATTTCTCTGTACGTCTTCAGTGAGAAATACAATGTACCCATAACTGTGAACGTGCCAAAACAATAACCCACAACGGTCCACACATCTACAAGACGATTGACACGCTGTACATCGGGCCATACATCAACATCTGCCATGTTCTTCACTTTACTGGCTGCACCACCAAGAACATTCACGTAAGACAACAGAACACTTCCATTCGTCTTGCCTTCTTCTTCAAGCACGCCTTCGAGAAA
>Ga0126339_10004336_pt1 | contig 10471 bp, 4 predicted proteins | sample OrbTmetagenome_2_FD_92532 | JGI IMG/M metagenome (GOLD analysis project Ga0126339, IMG submission 92532) | Coral microbial communities from Petempiche,Puerto Morelos, Mexico - Orbicella T R C metagenome | ecosystem: Host-associated > Invertebrates > Cnidaria > Coral | place: Petempiche,Puerto...
AAAAAAAACAATAAGTAACATAACAAAACATGCAGCTGATCTGTGATCTGCGATATTTCAGTCTTCTATTACGTCAACCCTGACAAATACTGGTTTAATTTTAAAAAGATGGAAGTATGACATAAGTCAATCAGTGTCGGGAAACTTAAAGGTTCCTCATTAAGGTACTTCGACTTTGGCCTTCAACTTTTCAAAATTTTCCATTCGAACGATAAAATTCAACCATTACATATAAAAATTGGATTGTATTTTGCTGAAACTCGAATGACTATCAGTTCTGATTGTTAACATTTTTCCGTTATTTGTCATTCTAATAAAAGATGGCGACTGCCACATTTACTCATTATTCTTAGCGCGCTTTAATAACGCTCATGAAAACGTGCAGAAACTTTCACTTCTTCGAATCTAGCATACACAAAATGTTGCTTTCCTTGTACTTTATACTAGACTATGTAAGGTTTCTATGGTATTGTGGTAAAATGTACAACTACCATCGTTTTGTCCTACGGAAGATTGCATCTGCTGTGACGCATAGTTCTGCACACTGCATAACGGCCAAATTACCCTAACTACTTACGATTTTTAAACTGTTACTTCATTGATACAAATAGCTCAACAAGAGTGCTTACCCAAGTTTTCAATTTCCTTGGATCCAACATAGTCAGCGTAGTCCTAATCGTTCGTTAGTGGTTAATTACGCTTCCTTGACTTGGGTGGGTAAATTAAAGGTAATTTAGCGTGGCAATCTTTTAAGTCCCAAGGAAACCGAATGTTTAATCACAACTGACGGAGACTTCTTTGGTATTACGTCATCCTACCACTTAACAGTTGTATTGTAAGCAAAATGGAAGAAAATCGTTTCAGTTCTAAGCATTTCTCTGACAAAACCCGCACAATGGTTCTAATTACTGGATTCCCTCTTTATTGTCTGACAGTAGAGGCTAAAATATTTCAGATTTGGAAAGATGTATTCAAGCTATAGAGGCTTCGTGATCTTTTAGAGATTGATCACCTCCAGGTTAAGTCAATGACACATTATCGAAGTTCCAATACAAAAGGAAACTGTACTAAGCTTTTACAGCGCACTTAAATTTGTATTGGTGTTTCAGTGATATAGAGTAATTTAAAAATACTTAATAGTGTCGATTTAATCTAAATTACTGATTTTCATTTGTTGATTCAGTGACCTGCCTAATGTTATCAATACATTGTACACAAATTAACTGAAGTGCCTTTCTAATACTATTAAGTACATCTATTACATATGTATTCCCAAAGTCGTAACTAGCTCTTGAAAACCAGAATCCAATTCTAAAAAAACTGGTTGCTTTTTCTTAGTGCCACAGAAATTCTGACCAAATTCAACTCAAAATCTTAAAAACTCGCCTTAACTTTTCGGTATAACTAAATTTGCTTCGCGCTTGCAATCTCCTAAGATTGGCCCTAGTAACTTTGACAACTAGTTCGTCAGGTTGGAAACAATTTCGCAGAAACACACCCCTGTTAACTGGAACTCAGGGCATAACAAGGTTTTCCCGTGACTAGAAATTCCAGAAAACATCAAGTTTCGAAATAGCTGTACATATTTTTTGTGCCATCAATAAAGTTAAAATTTTCATGCATTGGCTTGTCCAACAATACGACTCCAGGTGGCACAAAAACACGATTTTCAACCTGTAAAAGGTTCGACGCCAATCCTTGTCTGGGCCATATGGATAGTTACTAACCCATCCCCTCGTCCCTCGTTTCAAGATCGTTCACAAATCTGCAATGATCTCTGTTTTCTTCAGGGGCGTAGCCAGGATTTTTCAAAGGGGCGTCACACTATGTCAAAGTAAGGGTACTCACCGGATTGTCATGCCCTTTTCGCAACCTGTTATAGGTTGTTTGCTTAGAAAAGGCTTACAAAAAGGGGGGTCACGGGAACCGCAGGACATTCCCCCCTTAAGGCATGATCTAACTTACCTTGACACGCTAAGATAAACTCCTGCCATTGCAACTGCGCAATCGTGTTTAGCTGCCTCACTCTGTCTTCCATCTAAACAGAACTAAGTACTTTAGCTTAAGCACACGTGCTTCAAGGGAACTCTAAATATTCAGATATTCTGAAGCTTTTAATATCACTTTGTCTACAGTGTATGTGATTATGCTATTTGAAAAAGTTATATCAGCGATACTGGATGAGATAAGAAAAAGGGAGTTGAACAAAGAGAAATACACTGTATTGGGCATTGGCAGTTCAACAAAATATGTCAGTTTTCTTCCGTACCCAATCAATTCTTCAGTAAGATAGGTAATGAGATTAAATAATTAAATCACCAACAAGAAGATATTCTTGTTGATACATCAGAACATCTTCATCTTGAACCTTTCATGTACAAAAGCCATTTCATATCAAGACATTCGACCTCGAGAACCGAGAATTGCTGTAACTCTTCAATGCGCGACACTTTTGGTGGGTCGCTTAAGTTCAAAATGGCTGGTTGGTCGAGAGCAAGGAGATTCAATTATGTGAAATTGCGTGAAACCTTTCATATCATCGGATCGCCGATTTGACAAATACGTATTCAGAAAGATCGTTGAGGCCTGTTGTGAACGACTTCTCAATTTTTAGTAACTAAGAGCTTTCGTGAAAGTCACTCTCGCACCATAATCACAATGTATAACCCGGGTGTGTATAAACGACGTGTGCCAGGGAAAAGCAGGCCTGTTGCTTAGCAACGTGTTAAGAAAATATTTTTGTCTTTCGGAGGTTATCTCGCGAAATTAATAAAATGCAATATCTGACTCCCACTGAGTTTAATTTACATCCTTTTGAGTGTTTAAGCGTTATTATATACCGCTTAAAAATAACATGTTTATTTCGTTAGGATGTGGGGGCGGCGGAGAGGATACAATACTTTCAGAGACAGTCTCCCTTAACAATTTTGTTTATTCTCATCTCCTGATTGCTTGACAACGAATTGAAATCGAATGGAGAATTTACATGTTTATCATTCCTTCCTAGGAAATTACGAAAGTTATTGACTTGTCTGTCTACAATGATTGTTGATTCAAGTTCACTCTCCTTGAACAGCAGCTACAACAAACTAAGGAATTAACGCCTAGTAACTGTTCTTCCTAAATGACACGGTATGATTAACAGGATTTTTGTGAGGCTTCCTTGTGCTCTGATGTGTGATTTTGTTGTTACACAATTATTATATTTATGCGAAATTCACTTTAGTTATCAACTGACTGTATTCAGGTAATTAACAGTGGCAAATGAATAATTAGATATTGTTAGATGAATAGCCACCGTATGGATGTAGCTGTGGCAAGACCGTTATATTTTAAATAGTGCTTAAATATTTGACCAGAAAATCCAAAAATAATCGTATGTTATCACAAGTTATGTTAAGTTTAAGTTTAGTTATATTTAGCCACCTACGTATACGTTAAAAATAACAATGCAAATAGATGTAAGATGTAGTACAATAGCAAGTTAATCTTGCTCCTTACTTCTTTCCTAAAAACGCGAACAAACGACATTCGCAGCAGGCTCTTAATTCTACTTCGATGGTTTCCAACTCCTCTACAAACACATCAAACCCAAACACCTCACTTAGGTCGTCATCGCGCTCAAATTCCCCTGTAAAATTAAGAACATTAAGCTTTATAACCCTCTGTTGGCATTCCCCTATGCCAGGCACACAGAAATCTGAGTCGTCACCACAAATCACTTCATTGATAAAGGGAGGGAAAACGCCTTCTGGAAGTTGCGAGATTCCAAAGCATTCAGTACACAGCCGCCTGAATCCGTCATCTTCCAGAAGGGAACCTCCATCAAAGCACTCTTGAATGACAGTGGTGCCGGGGCTCGATGGCAGGGTGATCGAACTGCGTCGTTTCCTGTTTCCAGCAGTTCCGTCCTGCTGGCCAAAGATACTCGACAAATCTGATTGGTTATTATAAGGCGATGAGCTTGGGGGTCTGGTCGGTAGCGGTTGTACATCTCCGAGCAGGCTTTCAAACTGCAACGCCTCTTTTTTGTTGACTGCCACATATCGTGGAACGTAACCGCCAACTTTCTGGAGTCTGGCTGTTTTCTGGCTTTCATTGAGGAGGACGCATATCGGTCCTTTGATGAAACGACCAACAAAGCGTTTTGGAGGGCCGTTGACAATTATTTTGCATTTCTCTTTGGGGATGCTGGAATTGGTAATCGGAGGTCGGCGTGTTGGACGAATTTTTATGAATCTGAACTTTTTCTTCGACACTCGCAGTCCATCATTTGGCAAGACCGCCATTAGAAGGAAGATGACACAGAGCAGACAAAGGCTCTGTGGTTAAAAATTGAGAAAAACGATTAATGAGATTTTAAAACTATACCTCTGCCATGCCTTGAATTTTGATTGTCTCTAACTTAACATCGACCAGATGGGGTTTAATTGTAGCTCCGTCATTTCTTGACAATAGTTTGAATGATACAACATCGTGGCAAATGATCTGTGTGCATCATTAAGGCTAAATATGGCTAACCAAAAGAACTCGATAAACCTTGTCTTTACGAGCGAAATGGCGCCATGCTACTATTCGTGGAAGGGTTAGATAGCAATTACAAAATTCAATGCAACGTGAACAGTCCTCTACAGCCAGAAAATGACACACTGACTGGCTTTCAATGAATTTCCTCTTTCGTTAACTGACTCTTGTCTTCTCTTTTCGTCACTAATATTAGCTGATACAAAATTTATATTGCAAAGATGACTTCTGTCAAGACCTTTTGACTATTACTTGTCTACAGGAACATTACCTTCAGTTTTAACTCCATGAATGTTTTGAACTTCTGGCTTCTGGCCAAAGAATTTCGCTACTTCGTTTCCTCTCACAGAAGGGCTGAAACCGAGCAACAAAGGCAAACAACTATTAATGTATTAAATCACCTTGTACTTTGTCCTTTGTTACCTTAACCCAATAACGAAATGATATAAATATCTTCATACAATCGTCATAGCTTCATTTATCATTATGTTGCTCATGGCTGAGATACAAGTTTCTATTCTTATTATTTAACCTCCGTTGCTTTAAACAAATCTCTTACTGAACCGGACATACCTCTTGCAAATGGAACACAGATTTTCTTGTTCAAAGCGTTGAGCACCTTTTAAGGTCAATAATCGAGGTCTTGTAAAAGTAAACAACATTTGTTCGTGTTTGTTTATAACAACAGAAGAACAAATAAAAACAAAACATGTTTTTTATTCAACATACGCTCTCTGACGTATTAATGCAAAAAAAAGGTGGCAATCGTAGAATGTATACACGATTTCGCCGACTTTAATAGACACGAGCTAAGTGCTGCATCAATACTTGCGGCAATATAGCCGGTCATGACAATAGAAAAACCGCAAATTGATCATTATTTACTGTTGTATTAAATATATATAGCAACAGGACAGCAAACACAGCGAAATAGCATTTCTTATTACATGACAGCAACTTATTAAACACACCATGACCCCATTGTGGATGTTATCGAATTTGAACAATAACTTTTTCAGTTAACTATTTCGTTTGAACGTCAGTTTTAGCCATTTGAACGTCAGCTTTTGACCAGTGAAAAAGCTCAGCTTTTTTGTGAAGTCTGCGGCAGTCAAATTTCCAGCAAAAAGACTCACGCGAAAATCAGCAATACTTTCATCAACACCGAGTGAAATTAAAATTGAACTAATTTAGTGCATATGACGTCAATATAGGGACGCTTGACCAATCAACAATATTACATAGGTGGTTTCGTTCACGTGAATGTCGTTAGAAAAGTAAAGGTGTGGTATCATTTTGAAAGACCTGTTTGTTTCAAATCTGACATCTAATAACGAAAGATTGATGTTGACAGATCGGCATTAAATTAAATTCACCTTGACATTATCATAACTGGGCAATTTCCTCAACAAAACTTTGCAACGTGTGAAGTTTGAATGATAGTATTTTATTTTCTCGATCCTGTCGTTGATTCGTTGGGCACAAGATCACCCTTATCGACTTCTTATCCTTTGCCAGGATCAAAAAAGGCTGTTTTAAGAGAAATTACGTCAACAGTCACTCAAAACTAGTTTCGGTAAAAGTTTTTTTCACGCATGTTAGTGGACTGGTAAAAGTACAGTGGTTTGTAAAATTTATTGAAAACCGTAGATTTCTTGGTTCATATTTCGAAGTCCCTTTCAGTTTTACCATCATAGTTAAGCATTTAAAACTGACCGAAAGTCAAGATACGACTTAAAGATAAGATGTGAATTTATACAGCTAAAATATAATCAATATTGTAAGAACCGGATGGTACATGCACTAAACAGCTACACTTAGAAATCGCATTTTTCAATTCAACGGACTACCGATAGATTCAATCTCTGTCATGAAATAAACTCTTGAAAACCTAGAACTTAAAACGGCAATGGTTGCGACAAAAGAATCGGCAAAAACAATATAAGATTGAGAAGATATTAATTCAGTTTGCAAAATAACGTACCTTTCTGCCGATTCAGAAAAAACGCCTCTTGCCTCACTGCTTGCCTCAGCTTAGTATCCGCACAGAACTGCCTTTAAGGACCTTTATTTAACCAGCCAAAGCGGAAAAAACGATTTTAATGGGCCACAAATCAAACTACTTAAGCACTGAATTGTGATGTAATCAAAAAATAAATAGCTTATTTATATGCCTCGGGGCAAATGGACTATTTATTCATCTGTTGGTTCGGATTTTTAGATCAACTCGATGAAGCAATATCCTAGACTAAACTCCATGCCTGTATCCTTGTTATATCGGAGTTTTCAAGCCATCCTAAATTCGTTAGTTGTTTGTTTAAATGACCGAGTTTGTTAGTCATGATTAGAACAGCTTATACGGCTTATGAAGCGTAATCACATGGGGTGACATCGTTCGAGTCCTGTCAGGCGGTGAGTTTTGATTTCCTCTAGGCAACCGGCAATCGACACGTCCGGCTCACCAATCAACAACAGCGTCTCTTTAATTTGACCTACGTCTGCACATAAAGTTGTTTGTTTAGCAAAATCTTTTGTAATCTTCAAGGAGGGGATCACCCCACCCTTACATGCCATTGAGAAAAGCAGAATAAGCAGTATCGTTTGCTGAAATCGTCTCCATTTAGATTGCATAATATCATGTATTATTTTAAGGCAGCCAGCCAAACTTGTGCTTGATTGGGGTAAGTTCGCTGACAAACGAATAGTTTGCTTGTGAGACATGAATACAGAAATTTAGTTGACAATACTTCCCTTAGAGTTGAAAACTCTAGCAAAAGTCAACTTTCGGAGCTTAGCAAGACCTCTGGGATTGCCTCGGGGAACCAGTCAACAGGCTAGCTAATAAACTATTGTACTGCATACACGGGCCAATATTGAACCCACGTATTTTGCTATCGCAGGCGCATTTGATTAAAGAGCTGACGTTTCCAAAAATAGTTTGTCGACAGACAGACAGACAGACAAACATGAAAAACGGTGAATGAGTTAATTTACTTTCAGCTATCAACCTCCAGATGATGATAAAATAGTGAATATGAGAGTAAATCAGGTTATTTCAAAATAGGGAAAGTTGAAATGTCGAAAAATTCAATGGATTTTGACAGTCCACGTGCACAAATTGGTACATTGTCACTTTTGTGGTCTCAGCTGAAGGGTCATGAACATTCGAAACTGTTCAGCCACTGTCATTTGTCTTTGCATTTTAATTAAGTCTCTGCTCAGCGACATGTGTCACGCACTTTTGAATTCTTTTTAGTAAAGGTAAGGTTTCCTTTTAGATAACCCTCCAAACATAATTTTACGACTGAGTGAGTGCGAAATACATGTAATGTTTGCTATTTGCTTTATAGAAACGCTGCGTTCGTGTTTTATACCATAAAGATAAAGCTAGGATACAATGGGGCAAATGTTGTTGAGCTTGATGGGGAAAACACCCTTGTGCGGCATCTTGCTTGGTGCGCAGATACTGAATAGATATAGTTAAGTATGACACTTGGATTTTCAGTAAATTCACCTTTGAAATCCTGCATCGGATTTCGCCGTAAATTACGTCCTGGTCCAAATATAGAAGTGGGCTCGAGACTGTTCTTCTTCGCAGATGGCTACGAAGGAGATTGCGCGAGAAATGTTTCGTAATGCCCAAAGGAACGTTTATTGAAAATAGGATTTTAACCCAGTAATCCTTATTTCAAGGAACCCCTGTTCGGGAACAATCTGCGTCTATAGTAAAATACCTTGTGAACTGTTGATATTGTTGTTCCGTGAAAATGCCATCTACATCGGAAGCTTTGACTGAATCGCACGGAAACAACAGTATTTTGGAGATGTGGTCAGCGACCTCAAGAGGCCGGATTAGTGACGTAACGGCTGCTTGGCCTCTGCCAATATCCCTTCAAGTCCTTCTTTGACGTGATTCTACGATAACTGCTGAGTGGTTTGAAAAAAATTATTTAACCGGTAATAGACACGTCGATCCGGTTGACTATTCAAGAGCAGTGCCTCTTTGATTTGACCTATGTTTGCAGATAAAGTCGTTTGTTTTGGCAAAATCTTTTGTAATCTTCAAGGAGAGGGTAGGATCACCCCACCCTTAAATGCCATATAGAATAGTACAATAAGCAGTTTCGTTTGCTGAAATCGTCTCCATTTAGATTGCATAATATCATGTATTATTTTAAGGTAGCCAGCCAAACTTGTGCTTGATTGGGGTAAGTTCGCTGACAAACGAATGGTTCGCTTGTGAGACATGAATACAGAAATTTAGTTGACAATACTTCCCTTAGGGTGGAAAATTCTAGCAAAAGTCAACTTTCGAAGCATCACAAGACCTTTGGGATTACCTCGGGGAACCAGTCAACAGGCTAACTAATAAACTATAAGGCCAATAAACCCACGTGTTTTGCTATCGCAGGCGCATTTAATTAAAGAGTTGACGTTTCCAAAAGTAGTTTGTCGACAGACAGACAAACATGACAAACGGTGAATGACTTAGTTTACTTTCAGCTATCAACCTCCAGATGATGATAAAACAGTGAATATGAGAGTAAATCAGGTTATTTCAAAATAGAGAAAGTTGAAATGTCAAAAAATTCAATGAATTTTGACAGTCCACGTGCACAAATTGGTACACTGTCACTTTTGTGGTCTCAGCTGAAGGGTCATGAACAATCGAAACTTCAGCCACTGTCGTTTGTCTTTGCATTTTAATTAAGTCTCTGCTCAGCGACATGTGTCACGCACTTTTGAATTCTTTTTAGTAAAGGTAAGGTTTCCTTTTAGACAACCCTCCAAACGTAATTTTACGACTGAGTGCGAAATAATGTTTGCCATTTGCGTTATAAAACCACTGCGTTCGTGTTTTCGACCATGAAGATAAAGCTAAGATACATTGCGCCAAATCTTGTTGAGCTTGATTGGGAAAACACACTTGTGTGGCATCTTGTTTGGTGTGCAGATATTAAGTATGACACTTGGATTTCGGTAATTTCACTTTTGCAATCCTGCATCGGATTTCGACAATGAATTACGTCTTGGTCCAAATATAGAAATGGGCTCGAGACTGGTCTTGCTTGGTGTGCAGATATTGAATTTGATTGATTTTTTCCCTCTTGTGAAAACATTTCAATCTTTTAGTCTCTTCTAGAGTTTTCGTCTTGGATAGATGAAACTTGACACAGAACAAAGCAAAATACTGGAAGTCACTTTTTATCCTTTGAATTCAATATAACGTCTTCGCATAGAAATGATTTCTACTTTTTACTATCGTTCTACATTGAGTTTGAACTGAAAAAGCTGCCACCCTCAAGTTTCCTTTCTAAGACTAGTTACATCAGCCGCAAACTTTCGCGTGTGAACTGTTTGATGTTTGCCGGAAATCGAAAGTTAACATTGTCTTATATTAAGAGGAAGTCGAAAGAAACTGCTGCTTAGTAGGTAGGAATAGACACCGAACAAACACAAGTTATTTAGGTGAACTGAAATAAATGCCCAACGTTTAATTTCCCGGTGCTTGTCTGATGAGGAGATTTTTGATACCGGTGCAAATCAGGTAATTCGGGTAAATCTTAATGGAAGGATTTATAACTATCGAGTTCAGTTGATGTCAATATTGTCAGTGCTGTATTTTTCAGTCAGATGTAAACTGCGAAGACTGTAAGTTCCTGACAATGTCATTTTATGTTAGTCGTTAATACTCAAGATAAATGCACTAAAATTGATGTATTTATCAGTCAAATGTAAACTGTGGGCTCTGTACGCTTCTCACAATGTCATTTAGTCGTTAATACTCAAGATAAATGCACCAAAAGTGCTGTATTTATCAGTCAAATGTAAACTGTGGACTGTCCGCTTCTCATAATGTCATTTAGTCGTTAATACTCAAGATAAATGCACTAAAAGTGCTGTATTTATCAGTCAAATGTAAACTGTGGACTCTGTACGCTTCTCA
>Ga0126339_10004339_pt1 | contig 10469 bp, 8 predicted proteins | sample OrbTmetagenome_2_FD_92532 | JGI IMG/M metagenome (GOLD analysis project Ga0126339, IMG submission 92532) | Coral microbial communities from Petempiche,Puerto Morelos, Mexico - Orbicella T R C metagenome | ecosystem: Host-associated > Invertebrates > Cnidaria > Coral | place: Petempiche,Puerto...
ATACTATATGTTCGTCTTTTTCGTCAACAAAATCAACCAACACCATCAATTATATCCTGCTCCAGCTTATAAATAGCATAATAAATAATTTTATAATAGAAAACTGAAACCCTCGAATGCGTTTTCATTTTTAGTTCAACATTTTAGTTTCTTTCTTTCTTTTTTTTTTTTTTAACTCAGCACAAGTCTTCCTGATTACAACGTTTTTTTCTTGTAGTCGCCACACATGTCGATTACACTGTCATCCTGATATTTCGTTTCTAGCCGGCTAAGAACGAATCGTTTTTGGAGGAGCCAGCTCTATCACGTGACCCTTCGTACATCCAACTTGCTTTTTCCTGTTTATTTTACAAAACATTTTGTTTTTCAGTTTGCACTTTTTTAAACCCTTGCTAATTTAGACAGTTTTAGTCTTCGCTTTTCAAGCAAGCCGGCTCATCCTGTTTGGTACTCTTTGTGGCGCAATGCTTTTTCTGGTATCGCCTGTTCTGAAACCAGTTTCTGATCTGAAGTTCAGTCATTTCCAGGCCCCTCGCCAATAACGTGCGCTCGTCGCGTGTCAGATACTGTTGGCGGGAAAATATCTTGTCCAGATATTGGAGTTGACGCTGGGTGAAATGGCTGCGATTTCGCCGCTTTCGTTTTAAAGTGTTTACTTTCAAGCACTTTTCTGTTTTGGCTTCCACTTCAGCCTGTTCGTTCTTGCTTTCATCTGAAAATCAAACATGGCTTACAATAAGTAACACTGAATTGATAAGTTCTGTTAGATCCAAGACCATAAAACTGATAAAAGACGCATTCGTTCTTCGTGATGCCTCATTCCGACTGAAGCAATAACGCGGTCAATTATATTTTCAATAAATAGTACATATCTCGATATAATTGATGCGGTTAAATTGACACTGCTTCGTTATATATTATGATAAAAATTCAGAGCTCATATCAATGATTATTACACGGATTAAGTAAACTCTTCACAAAGTGCTTTTCAATCGTACCGATCACCTTTTTTTGTAAGCGGTATGCCAATAAAATACACAGGTACAAACAAAGAAGGGAAAGGAATGCAGTAAAAAAGGATTAGTAAGAAAGATGCTGATTTTTAAAGGGGGTCCACGTCACATATGTGGTTTTAAGTAGGGTCCTGTAAACCAAAAGCAGCTAGAAGATAAAAGTCTAGAAACGTCTACCATTCTACATTTACAAAGTTAAATTTAAGAATATTCACAAGTCACTCGCGTGATTTGTTATGTGGCGCAGCGTTCGCTCGTTGCATTTCGCTGATATAACATGCGCAGAACTGTGAACCGTTAGACAGCCAGTGATTTCAGTTAGCTTTTTAAACCGACGAAGACCGATTTTCTTCGGTCGAAACGTCTTTGTATAAGTAGCTATAAACGTTGTTTTAATGTTTTAGTTTAAGAGTCAGTGTCAAACAAAACTTCAAATGTATACCACTTATGTATTAGTACTGATATACAAAACAGAACTAAGAAATACTCATAAGGTGTCTTTTAAAAGTAAATGAAAACTGTACATGTTCTTAATTACATCGATTTAAGCGTCCCGGCCAACCATTAATGGCACAGTAAACAAAACGGTTTTATGTGTAGCGATTACAGCTCTAGAGACAAACACGAAATAAGAAAGCATGCACGTATTACTTTTAACTGACTGATCGTTCATCCGTTCTTCATTTGATATGGACCCCATTGTATAACCTACGCGATTAATTAGATTTGGAATAAACCAACTATAAGCTAGAAGAATCTCAAGACTTTGTTCCTTGTCGTGCGCTGTTTTTGGAACGTAACACAGCCGAGCTGTAGAATAAAATTCATGGTACATGTCGCTGGAGTAGCTGTTGTCAGTCCGAGACAGGGAGTTTTTAAATGACTTGTCGTTCGTTAGAACGCATCAATAGTTGTTATGGAAATATAAGGCTAGAAAAAAGAGGTTTAAAAGCCAGTATAAAGTCTATAAAGCGAAACAACAACTTGAACCTCAATAAACATCACCAACTGCAAGCAGAAAAGAGACACCAAAGGAAACCACAATTAATTTACTATTTTCGTATGATAACGTCAATAACACACCCACGCAGGCAGTCAACCGAGTGGTTTCCCGGGCCAGACGGTGTTTGTTTTTCCTCCAACTTGAAATTTTAGATAATTATGGCTTATTGAGTTCGACGTAAGCCTAAAAGAGTTAAATCAAGGCCATCAAATGAAATTTAACATATATCTAATTACCACAGATAGGAACGATAGTATTTTCATGATGTTTGGTACATGGTCTTGAAGGCAGCTCTCTCTCCTCTGTGGTCAAGCACAAGACGGCAAAAGCACAATTGGCAAACATGGTTTCGTAGTAACAATGACTCTTTTGTTGGCAAGGAAATTAACTCAAAGATTTATCTGTTTGCTTAGAAGAAAACTTGAATGGTAGGAGCTTTAGTTTCAACGCTTCACTTTGAAGTGAAAATTAAAGAGAATCTGAAAGTAAGTGACACTTTAGGAAGTCGCAGCGAAAAGCAGGGAGATACTGAGAAATCAAATCGAGTAGTCGAGCATCAGAGGGGTTCACATTTCCAGACGATTTGTGGTAATTATATAAATTCTTTCTTTAGAAAATTAAAATGGAAAAACAGATAGTGGCTTTTTTCTGTAATGACCTCATGTCATTTACTCGCATTATACAATTAGCCCTCCCACTAAATTTTCATGAGGCTTTGTTGAATTTGCAGAGTCACAAAAATTTGTAATCGCGGACCTTTTCATGATAAAAATATGATTTTTATAATACTTGAGCGAGGCGTTCCAAGAATCCGGGAAATAAAACCCTAAGATTCTGCTTTCATTACGAAAGCAATCTATCTGTAAAGACACACGAGCGAGCTTTTCCGCAATCTGCGTGAATTGACGTGAAAGACCACGCATGATTTAACTTCTGTTATGAGGAATGTATAGAGCCCTAGAAACTGTTGGAGCATTTTTGTCCAAATTCGTCTTAGTTTTTTTTAAACTAGAAAACATGAACTAAATATTTGACTTAGTCAGTTCTAACTACAGTTTTCTAGTTTATGATGATGAAACCATCAGGTGATATGAAGTGATATTTGTACCCATTTGATCAAAACGGGAAATATAACAAATTTGCACACGTGCTTATAAACGGTTGCTTGCCGTGGCGAGTTCTAGCTTAGTAGGAAATTAGTCAATACCTAAGTAGTTTTTGGACTTTTTAATGCACGCTGTCTGTCACGCTTTTTAACTCAAGTTCATATGAGCTGTTTCTAAATAAATACATTACACCATTCTCCTCGGTAATCCTCTAACCATATGATATCTTAATTTGTTGAAAACACCCCAATATGTTGAAAACAAAACAAATTAAGTCTACAAAAATCAAAAAGTTTCAACTCGATCAATGTCTCTTTTATCGCTTAGAATTTTCTCTTATTTATATTATCAGTAAATTTTTTAAAATTTATTATTAAAATACTTACACTCACCCTGAGGGGGCTCGTCATCTTCGCACTTCAAGCATTCTTCTTCAGTGTCTTTAGGCTGTTCTTGAAAGAGCAGTCGTTTGTCTGCATTTACTCTGTGCAATCTTGCGCCAACTCTGTGCAAGCCTGGCAGAAAGTGCATCACCACTGGGCAATAGCGAACCGCACAGTATCGATAAATTGGAGTGACTGGACATCTCTCAAAACTTGACTGGTTCAATGGTATACTTGGAATATTTCTTGGTCGTCGCTGGGAAAAATCGTCTCGTAAAATATTGTCAATCGAAAAAGGCAGACTGGTTTTCTCACTGTGACAATCCATTTGATTTTTTTTGTAATATAATTAAACCGCAGCTCACCCGATGTGACCTTGCTGTTTGCAACCTCTGTTGAAAGTGAAAGGTTTTTCGCTTACACTTGAATTTAATGAGCGTCAGTTTTATTTATAATCCGCGGTCCGCTGAACTCGTCATGATTGGTTGAATGACTCGGCTATTTTTAGGGACAAGAACCTGACCGCAAGTAGTTTGTGCACGACGTTACCAGGGAAATTACATCAAGTTTAATCCATTATTACAGGTAACTTTTCCGGGAATAAACACTCTGCGGGCTTCCCGAGGTTTCAATAACCTCTCCAGCCAATAAATTCAAAGTGCCGTAGCATTTCCGTTGTTACCGCGAAACTGAAAACAGACAAACAGAAATGTCGAGGGTGCATTAATTTAATAAGAAGTGCTATGTCTGCAAGATAAATGACAAGAAATACAGCATTGGAAGCAATTCTTTTTAGGACTGAATACTCCGTTTAAATTGTTAATACAGGTGTTAAGCGGTGGCAAAAATCCCCAAATTACGTAAAATATCCAGTTATGTATTTTGAGTGGGTTGCACGTACAGTCATATTTCAGCTCACAATTCTCCGCGGGCAAGCCCCACTGCTTTTTTTCCATCATCTCTTTAATTACTCAGTTGATAAACATCAATTCTTTAGAAAGAGCTCTCAGACAAAAAAATAACTGGATCAACATGTATCAGGACAATTACCGTGAAATCTTCAGAATGCATTCTTTGCAGGACTCGACGCACTTCCGGTTACGTCAGCGATAATAAAATAACAACACCCTTTGTTTGGCCTCATCGGCCCACGCGCTTGGCGTGGTACGGTAGCGTGACATAAGAACATAAATCGATTTGAAATCACGTTTCCGACGATGAACTGTAACACCAGCATATTTATCTTATGATTCTTTTGCGGAGGTCACGAGAGAGTCACTAGCTTACCTTAAGTGTAGGAGTGGGAGAGCGTGATTCTGCAGAATTCTGTTAACTTTCAGGGTACAATTTTTGATGTCATGCGTAAAATTAAATGCCTTGTCTATGAATTAAATAGTCTTGCAGTGTTCTGTTATGATGATCCAGTGCTTTTCGCGGTTTGTTTTACTTTTATCGGCTCCCGGAAAATCATAAACATGGAGAGAGGGCGGGAAGGAAGGAAGAAAGGAAACAGTATGATAAGAATTACACAGCTGTTTACAGCAAATCAAAAACATGGCTTTACAGAATGACTTGTCTCGCCACAATTAACTTGAACTGTGGCACCGTGGCCCTTATGAAGGCAGATAATTATTGGATTCACAGGATACAAAACATTTCTCCATGTCCGCTTACTGAATTCTCCGCGAATCTCCAACTCGTAAATATACCCCTCTTGCTAAACAAACCATTAAGACTTATATTGATTTTTCACAACAAACTTCTTTCTTCGAGTAGTTTTTAATTAACAGTGACACATATTGTTAGTCCAGGAAAGGTGTATACCCCCCAAATAATGTACGTTTTTGTTTTCAAGTTGGCTAAATGGTTAATTTTTTCTCATCATATGGTAAGGTAATTCGCCTAGTTTGTGGTTAAATTTTTGAAGAACGTAGCACTTACTTTTGAACGCTGACATTTTAATTGTTGGTACTTGCTTGCATTGTTTACGTTACAGTTTTATTTTAAACTCTAGAAACAATGCCTTTAGCATGAAAAAATCATCATTTCTAAATAAGTAAAATCGTTCTTGAGCCGATTTGAAACACGAGCAACGAAAGATATTTTTCCTGTACGTCATGAGCCACTTGCCTGATGTTCAAAGCTGGCGGAGAAGACGTAAAGGATGGAGCAGTATGGTTAGAAGACTGAAAGATAAAACTCTTAGAAACTTCCTGTGGCCTTTGATCGATTTTAAGGCGTAAACAAACGTAATTGGGATCGCACCCTGACAACAAACAACAAAACAAGTTATTGTTAGGGCAGTGCCATAACATTGGATTAACGGAGAAAGATAGATAGAAATAGATAGAAACTTTGTTAAAGTGTCAGTGCCTTGTAGCCTGAGAAAATCCCATACTAATTTGGGGACACAAAATAAGTAGAAGAAAAAAACAAAAAAATTCAGTGAAAAAATATTTACAGTAAAACTATTTATGAGACTTAGTTCAAAGCGATATCAGTGGGAGTCACATGCAGTGTCACACCGGTGGGGAAAACACGAATCCGTCTTAGATCAGAAAGCCCTTTTGTAGAGTCGTCAACTGAATGTGGTTTACAGCCGTGCTTGCGTTCCATGCTCTGGCAATTACAATTTGCCCTTGCATTCACTTGTTGCTAGCGAAATAAAAGCAGGATTATGTTAGAAAATAATTTCTGGCCATAAAGTTATGCCTGTCGCTCCCTACTTTTCTATCACAATCGATTAACTGACCTGCAGTCTCAATCTACGAAAATTTACTAATAAACTTTAGCTACTACTCTCCATCTTGCTTAAAAGGTGGCTGAATGAAGGAACATGAATGTAATTTAACATTAAACCAAATTTAAGCGCGCTCTCAAATGAATCTACCCAGTAGAGAACAATAGTTTATTGTGTTGATCACGACTGACAAAAACGGCGCTAGTCTGGCACGCCCCATGCGAACCCCAATACTGAAAGGAAGTTTCCTCTCCATATGGGAGCCGATTTCAGGGGAGTCGACCGCCTTCTGAAGCTCTTCCATTCAGACTAGGTCTTCCTGTAAATCCAATTAAATTGTACACTAGAAAAATGGATAATTCTGCTATCCGTGGGTCTTCAGGTTCTCAACATGAACCCCGAGTCTGTTTTAGCGCTGCATTGTAGTCAAAAGCTAGGAAATGTCCATGACCTTTATAATGCATGTTTATAGTCGATTTTACGGCTCGTTCAAGTTTATGCTGGTGCAACTGAAGCGGAGAACGAAAATCGACGAGATTTGAAAAAAGCTAGAATTTAAACTCCAGCACTCCGTGTTAAAACTACTGCGACTCACATGCGCTCTCATGAGAGTCGCAAGTACGGTTTTCATGTGACGCTGTCATATTCCAAAATAAAAAAATTACCTAACTTTTCGAGGTTTTAGTTTCATCAGATGCAAAACCCTCTAAGAACGTGACGTTTTACAAAGCTGTAGTTCAAGAGGGTTCTTCGATTTATAATATTGAGAACACGTTTGAATTTTCAAGCTTTTGCGTGGTGTGAGATCAAAATGGCGGCCCGAGAATGCTGTAGGTCAAAAGATGACTTACATTTTAGTTTTTTGCTAACCGAACAGTCGTTACATTAGACGAGGTATTGATTTCAACGTTTCAGAGCCCTAGAGTAATAACTTTTCATTTTATTTGCTAAACTCGATGACAGATGTTTCTGTTACTTCTCGGCCGCCATGTTGGTGTCCCCTCAAAGGACACCAATATCGCTTCCCATACAAAAAGCTCTGCACATTTGTGTGAAGCACTGCCGCGAATAACGCGCGAATGAAAAACCGCACAGGCCTAAATCATGATGAGTTTGTTTACATATCAATCCGTTTTATATCCCAGATTCTGGACTTAATTTATTATTTTCATAGTACGAAAGTGAAAACCGTCCGCAACTGAAGAATTTTATTTCAACAAGGTAATGAGTTCAGTAGACGGAGTTACCAGACCACGGGAGCAGCCCGCCTTTCTCCTTAGTTTCTTGAGTAAGAAGCCGAAAAGAATCCAGAGCAAAATTAAATCTTTTGTCCAAACTCTGCAATACCTGAACTCACGTTAATTGCATTATGCGTTCTCTTTAGGGTCAAACTCTTTGGTAAAAGCATTAAAACGACTAGTAACAAGACAGAAGTCCGTTTACCATCTCAGGAGTGATCAGACGAGAAAGGAAAAGCAGCAGTTTTCCGCTCATTCAGATTTTTAAAAACATTCCATTTGCTAGTTTCGTGAAATATTTGCAGCCAGCCAATCTTTGGTTGCCACCATGTCTAGTGGCGCGTCCCAGCTTGCGATCGTCCCGCTGCAAATCTGATTATTTGCAGTGAGGATTAATCCGATTTGCTTAAAAAATTGGATTGACTTCACTTTACGCTGTTTGCAGACGTTACGCAGTTTGCCACAACTTCCGAGACAAAAAAATTGCTCTCCCATTATTTCGTTCCGCTGATTCAAATTTTGAGAAAAAAATAAAATGGAGCAGACTCGAGTTAAGGTGTGAATATAATACTGCAAACAAAGGCGTATTGGTAGAGAACCACATTATTCAACTTAGGCTATAGCTTCCTGAATCTGTCCCCAGCCTCACCGGAATACTTCAAGTGGCCCGCTGTTATTTCCGCCATTTTGAATCGTTAATCGAACTTGGTACGTTGATCTAAACTGTGCTGGCTTTGGTCTTGGAATTTCCGATGCTTTATTTGCAGAGATTATACATAACAAGAGATCCTGGTTCCTTGTAATGTATGCAACCCCCTTAGTGATTTACACCATTTATTACTTTTGTACGTTTCTTACGATCTTAAAGAAACATACAGGGAAAATCTCTTTCACTAGTGCGGGGCCTTCTCTGAACGAAAAAGGAAACATTTCGTAGCCAATGATTGAAATGCTGATGTAAATCAGTGGAGGGGCTTCAAGCCGATATCCCGTGGAAACGTCTGCCCCGCATAGCATCAGTTTCATGCTGCAAATAGTGTCAGTTTTTCAGTTATGCCCTTCAAACGGGACAAAATATTCCTTTAAAACCCAAAACGGCGACCTCAGCCATAAATCCTAACAAATCCTAACAACAGAACTGCTCTGTACTACATTTATTTATTATTCAGTCATGTTCCATATTAGATAAATTATACTTTAATCTCACTCTTCAATTCAATGCTGGCAGAATTTTATATGGACAGCCCTTTCAGCAAAGAAAATGATAAATATACTGTATGTAACTGACATTTTGCAGGTTCGATAAAGACTAAGTTCATGTATTCCTTCAGGATAAAACTCACGCGCACATCACGTGCAAGTCGCGTGAACATCTAGATCTAGTGACATCAATCCTCTGAAGAATGCGCACTACTGCTGCTCACCAACACTTTGACTGGAACCTGCCTGGCGCGGTTTATTCCGCGGTGCCTTAACTGGTATCTCCTGTTTTGAAACCAGTTTCTGATCTGCAGCTCTGTCATGTCTAAGGCGCCAGCCAGCAGCGCGCGCTCGTCGCGTGTCAAGTATTGTTGGCGGGAAAATACGTCATCCAAATACTTGAGTTGTATCTGTGTGAAATGACTTCGATTGCGCTTCTTTTTCGCTGTGCCTTTTGCAGGTCCAGTTGTGTCATTGACCCGTTTCGCTTCCTCCATCTTTTTATTTGCACTTGCAGCATTGTTGTCTATAAATGAGAAGGAAATCGAAGAAAAGAATTTTGCTACAGTCGAGGAAATAGGCAAGTTAAGGTAGATGGACTTTGCTGTCACAAATGGGGAGAGAAATATTCTTTGCAAACTGCTTGGAATAAATATGGTACACACAAAGAAGACGCTAATTCATATTTAATTCGCTGACTTCAAAAGCGTTACGGCAGACAGTATTCAGCTGAGAATATGTTTTCTAACTTGTGATCAAGCCTATAAACGCTCTCTGTACCATTGCGTCACAGAATCACATATCTAGATTTACCCGACTCATAAAATGGAGCCATCCATAGGATCCAAACAAATAGAGTATAAATGTATTTACTTGTTCTGTTGTTCTTATTACCAGACTGACAATGTAAAAATATGGCATTCCTATCGAGACTGAATAAAGATGTAGATATCTGAACTGTTACTGAAGAAGCCAGCAGAAGATACAGCACTTATAATTGCATTTGATTTTTTCAGCGCCGGTGAAGGTGCGTTTGCAAACAGTTTAATGGCAGCATTTATTTCAAACCCCGACTGCTGAAAAAATTTTTTGTCCGCCTGATAGTGAAAGCTGCATACTTTACAATGGAACTCCGTCTTATTATATGACTAACTTCTTCCGGGGAAGGGGGGATAATAGTGACATATAAAAATTAAAGAACAGAGATGCTCGTCGTCCCTTTTATGGGTTAAAAAGACAGTTTTGGTACCTCTTAAGGGGCTCAGCATCAAAAGGTCCACAGCGAGAGCTTTTGCGGTATTGAGCCGAAATAATATTACTAGAGATATTTGACAGTCAGCTTTACGAATAGAAGTTATCCTAAGCAATCGTCTTTATCGATATTAAAAATTATGATTGTATCAGTTAATTGCGCTGTGTTAGAATTGGTATACCTCTTTGGGGTGAAAAACATTTCAAGCCGCACCCAGAAAAACCTTGGTACCTTGTAGGGCCGGGTTATTTTCGAAATTCCCGACTAGCAGGTCCGTCCTTTTTACATGAGAGTTCCCTCCCCCCCCCCTCCCTCTTCCCACCCTTGGACCAACCCGTCAATTCGACCACTTCCAGCCCGTTGTTACAGCTGCCATCCTTTTTTTTGGCTCGAACCAAAGCTTGGTCATTTAATTTGCTACTTGAAAACCTCCCCGTTAATACAACCAGTTCGTTGAGGACACCCACAGCCAACGTGTGGAGTCTTCAATGTTTATTGTATCAGTAGAGGTTTACTCCGTTGAACAAGAGGTAA
>Ga0126339_10004340_pt1 | contig 10468 bp, 8 predicted proteins | sample OrbTmetagenome_2_FD_92532 | JGI IMG/M metagenome (GOLD analysis project Ga0126339, IMG submission 92532) | Coral microbial communities from Petempiche,Puerto Morelos, Mexico - Orbicella T R C metagenome | ecosystem: Host-associated > Invertebrates > Cnidaria > Coral | place: Petempiche,Puerto...
TCTTTTAAAACACAATAAGTATTTGTTAAAAAAAGCGACACCTAAAGAAACTAGAAAAAGTTGGTTGAGTTGAGTCATCACTGCCAGTGTGACGTCACGTTTCGCTCGGATGAAATTAAAAATGGCGCCCAATGGGTGAAGTACAAGAGGTTGATTAAAATGCGGAATTTTGCTCCGATATTCTGCCCCATTTGCTTAGGTTCGTTAATATGTGGTTTATACGACATTGAGGAATCTTTATTTGGTAATTTTTTGTTGGCCAAAATATTCAACAAGTTGATAATTTGATCGAGAACTTTCTGTTTTGAAGCCAATTTGTCGAGCAGAACTGTTAGCTGATTGACCTTTCGAGGGCCACTGCATAGCGAAGCAGAGCCCTTTTGACACAAGAATAGGAGGTTCGACAGAGGGTATGCTTGGCTTCTTGTATGTGGAATTTCAGTTCTTCAGTGCTCGTGGTTCGTCTCATCAATCCCTTCAAAGCGTAAAGACTGGCTGTGTGGGAAGAACAGCCATGTTTCAGATAGGTCATGGACAAAACACTGACCCCTAGTTAATGGACTACCCTAATGGACTACCCAAATGGACTACCCTAAAATGGATTACACCTAAAAAATACTATTTCAGATGAGTGGTATGTTAAGAAGCTACAATTATATACTTACGCTGCACGGAGGATGCTTTTCTTTTCGTTCCGCATCGCCTTCAGCCGTCATTTTGAATAACTATAGTGAATAAAACAACCGCTGTACACAAAAGCGTAGACTCAAATCAACTTAAATATTCTGTGGACAACTCAATCTTGCTCCCATGTGATTCAGTAGCTCAGTCTTTCTCGAACAGACGAAATGATCTTCAGGATGTTACTCATGATTTGTTTTGCTTGTTTTGTGCCGAAAGTTATGGCACAGAAGCAGCTAGTCTTCTGGTTTTTTCCCTGAGTGTATCAAAATGAAATAGAAATGGGAATGAGGATAAAGCTATGGGACAACACGAAATTCCAACGACTGCGCTGCAAAAATTCAGAGTGGAGTGGAAGCGGTGGTATTCTTGGCTGGCCTGGACTATAATTATGTTGAAATTTTTGTGGTTTTGCGAGATTCAGTATATGGTAGTCCATCAAAGCTTCCTCCTCCTTTTTTACTAGAGTATGGACCAATTTTGAAACAGTACACTTGGACAAATCATCAACAAAGTCGCTATTAAACTCACTATGCCACAACATCCCAGAGACTGTCCCTTTAGCAACAGCAACAACAACAATAACAACAACAACAACATCTTTATTTTCTAAATAATTCAGTATAGTTACTCAAAATGGCGGCTGAAGGCGATGCGGAACGAAAAGAAAAGCATCCTCCGTGTAGTTTAAGTATATAATCGCAGCTTCTTAACATACCACTCATCTGAAATAGCATTTTTTAGGGGTAGTCCATGTGGTTAGTCCATTAGGGTAGTCCATGGACTAGGAGTCAGTGTTTTGTCCATCACCTTTCAGATAGCCAGATTAGGTAAGTTTTCTGTCTTATTTCACCTTTGTCGTACTACAGTTTACATTTAGAGCAATATCCGTAATTTGGTCAATATTTATGGTTTGATTAGTCATTCGGTTCTATTTTATTTTGTTTTATTTGAGAAAAGAGAAGCGTTAATTTTCTTATATGCTACAATTGTAGGTCTGCAACAAATATTATACATAGTTGTGTTACATGAAAAACTCAGCCCAGTTCCTGACCGGCGGCCTAATTGTGACTAGCTTTTCCCTGATTTTAGTTTGGAATTCGATATTTTAAAAGTTGATGAATGCTGTTAATCCAACAGATCCGACAGAATCTATCGATTTGCAAGGTCATGATCTGCCAAAAGTCCCCTTTTGTTCATCTAAAAAGATGTGTCCACTGAAAACAGGTTATTAAAGACATTTCGGGTTTTTTTTTTTGCAGGGAATGTCACTGCAAGGAACATATCATAATGCACAAATTCCCTCCCAGAATGCCACACTGGGCAGCACTTAGGGATTCTGATGAACATTTTCCCTTTGAAGGCTAATGCTCCCCCCCTGGGTGATCAACTGGCCCGAAGTTTTTAACTCATCCTAGTTTAGATTTTTTTAAAATTTCACCTGTCAAGACATACATATGAGAGTTACATATTTTTTTCATATGTTCAATCATGCTGTCAAATTTACAAGTTCCTGCTTCATTTTTGTACCCCCTTAAGCATTTTTCCACACCTCTTTATTAAACTCTCATTGATTATGACAGCCCAAGATATTTCCTTTAAAGGAACCGAGTACTAGAAAGGCTTACCTCAGCTTGATTGCCAGGATAAATCAATTGACAAGTTTAATTTGGAATTAATTTGAGATCCCAAATTTACGATAGTTTCACTTAATTGGTATGAAGTTAAAAAATGTGACTTTTCTGTTACATCAGCAACTAAAATAGATGCCACCAACCTTATTGACTTTTATACCATACTGAAGAAAAAGCTAGGGTGGTCAAATTCAACCATTTTTACACAAGGATAACTAAACATTGAGCTGTGAAGACACAAAACTGAACAAAAGAGGGGAAATTCTCTAGAACTAACATCAAGGTTTTCAGCACTGACTGCTATCACACTAACAACAAATAAAACCACTAACAATGGATCAGGCAGGGCATGTATGGCCATATATGGTACGAATGAGAGCATAGCTCCTAAGCACACTGGAGGATAATGAAGCTTATGGACCTCCGGAGTCCGAGGTAGAAATATTGATTCAGTCAAACAATCATTCCTTTATTTGGTAATGCAGGTTTTATGAAAAGTAGCCTACATTCGGTATCCACTCTGTGGAAATTATCCATTTCCGAAAAGATAGGAACAGATAATGTCCAAGGACAAATATTGAGCATATTTTTAAAGTCAAATGGAAGCTATTGTGTTTATTATCCTTCAAATATTTTTGGTAATGTGCAGAATCTGCTTGAAGATTTGAAAATAGGGGAATACCACTCCACTGGAGAATATTTCACAGATGTAGCTGGAGCATTTAGTGATGCAATTAGACAAAGACATGCAAGCAACAATATTTGATGGATTAAATGGCACATATAGTCATAATTGAAACTATAGGCTGATGTGGACCTGTGAAGAGCAGGAGATGATTATAAAAGCAGAATTAATAAAATGACCTAATAGGCATAAAACTTGTTTAAATTAAAACATTTAATAAGAATAAATGTCTGATTGTCTTTACAGCATTTCTGCACTCTAACACTTAGCATTTGCTGTCATTTATTTTGAGTGCTATGCTGCTGTTACATGTCACGCGTCACGCGGGTTACATTTACCACAAGGTATCGGAGGAGTTTGAGGGATAAGTGGCTGGTAGAAGGAGTGCAGCACCGAGGCCATATTCAGAGGCGTCAACTTGAAGTACCACTGGGGCTTTGACATCAAAATAACGGAGACATGGAGCTTGAGACACTAACTCTTTTGCTTGTCGGAGAACTTTTGTGTGTTGGTCAGCCCACAGGAATTTCTGATCAATATGGGTGAGATCGCGGAGAGGACGTACCACCTCACTGAGACGGGGGCAGAACTTCGATAAATAAGTAATTGTGCCCAGGAAACGCCGTGTGGCTGCTTTGTCATGAATTTGAGGCATGTTCAGGACTGCATTGACAATCTCATTGCTGGGCTTTAGTCCTTCAGGAGTGAGGGTGTGACCCATGAACGGCGCAGAGTAGGTCTCTAACTTGACTTTGTCGGGATTGAGCTTTAGGTGATGCTGATAGAGGCGGTCCAGGAGCTCAGTTGCTGTGCGGTCATGATCATGGGTGGCCTCTTTTAGTGATGTGCCCCGACTTATGACGATGATGTCATCGGCAATGTTGACAACCCCCTCCAAGCCACAGAGAACATCATGAATGCGACGCTGGAACTCCTCGGGGGCTGAACTGATGCCGAAGGGAAGTCGATTCCAGCGGTAACGCCCTCAGGGTGTGTGCATAGTAGTCAACTTACGGGACTCCTCTGTCAGCTTAATTGTTTGAAAAGCATCTTTAATATCAAAAGTTGAGACAATCTTAGCCTGATGAAAACAATGAAGGTTCTCCTCCAGAGTGAGGATGGGGTATACTGGTCTGAGGATAGCTTTGTTTATAGTCTGGGAAAGGTCTAAACAAATGCGAACTTTGGCAGGCTTAGTTGCTGATGGTGGGCGTTCACGTACCACCATGTTTGATGTCCAGGGTGTGGGTTCATTCACTCTGACTAGTTGACCCGTGTCGGTCAGTTTGTCTAGTGCCTCTTTGATGATGGGCAACTTTGGTGCAGGGTAGCGATGGGGCGCAGCTTGGATGGGCTTAATAGTAGAATCAAGTGTCAGTGAGTAAGGTTCTCCCAGTTCACCCAGCCCCTCAAATAAATGAGGATAGTTAACTTTAATAGAATCAAAAGTCAACTCACCGAGAGGAGGTGAAGAAGGTGTGGAGGTGACACGGAGTTGATTTACAGTGTCGTCATCATAATTTAGGATACCCATGCGAGTACTATCAGCCAGACCCCGGAGGGGTGCATAGTAGCTTTGTGCAGTTATAACTTGAACCATTACCTCATAGATTTTGCCTTGGCGAGTACAATGCAATGTGGTTTGACCTCCAGTTGGGATGATGGATTTGGAGAAGTCAAGAAGACGAACACTGGAAGGTTCAACTTTGACAGGAGACATTTTCTGTAGATCTGTGACGTGTGTGGTGTTATATGAACACCCAGAGTCCACTTGAAATCGGATGCGGCGAGTTGCTGCTGGCGAGGGAGTTGGACTAAGATCCAGATCCACAAAGATACCCTTGGGTGCAGACTGAACCTGCGCTACGTCGTGAGTGATGACATAAGCGGTGCTTGACTGAAAGCCTGTGTCTGCCTGGTACACTGTATTAGCAGCGGATGCTCCGCAAACTTGTTGCCAGTGGCTTCTTTTGCCGCAACGATGGCAAGTATCATTAGCTGCTGGGCAGTCACGACAAGCAGCGTGTGGTGTGCGACCGCGCCACAAGCAGGTAGGAGAAGCATGAGACTGTGAAGCAGGGAGACCATGTTGTTTGAAGGGACGGCGAGGAGTTCTGGACTCGACGGCATTGGGTGTGACCTTGTGTGCTGCATCAGTTGTTTCCTCGTTTACTACGCTGGATTCCTCAAGCTGTTGTTTAGTGATGGCTGATTCAGTTTTGAGGCCAGCATCAAAGTCCCGAGCCTTATTAATGACTTGTTCAAAGGTTAGAGAAGCCAGGTTCTCCCGTGAGATGAGATCGCTGCGAAAATACTTGAAGGTGTCGTCAGGCCAATTACAAAAATGTCTCTCTGTAACCTGTCGTCGACTGCTGAAGGAAAGTTACATTTGTGGTACTCTAGTCGCACTACAGTATGCCACTGTTTAATACTCATCCCTAGGTCCTGTTTTAAAATGCGAAGGAAATCATGAGTGCATTGGATGACGGGTTCCTCGCCAAGATGGTGGCTGGACAGTTTAGGTAACCATCTGGCAGGATATTGTTTATCTCCATCGGCGATTTGGGAGTCGATGGTTGTGGTTAGTACATCCCATTATACCTGAGGGAAAGCTCGTCGAAGAGCCGCCATAACTTTAGGTCGTTTCGTTTGTATCCAGTAGTCGTCGCTATCCACATCTTTAGAGGGGTTGATGTAGTCTTCCATGATGCAATAATCCCTGAAATTTGCAATGAAGAATTTGAAAGCTCGACGGCGATCCTCTGAGCTGGCGTCAAACACAGGTCGATCCTTACCCATGATGTCGGAGGAGAAAAGAGTCCCAAACAACGATGAGTCGATCGAAGAGCGGTGAGAAGAGTAGATCGGTGAGTTCGGAAAATAGTCCAAACCGCGATGAGTCGATCGATGAGGGAGAGACGGCGAGTTCGAAGCGTTTATAGAACGAGTCTTAATATAATCAGTCACGAGAGGCCAGGCTGAATCGTTGAAGCTTTGGGTTCTTCATTTCTGACACCATTTAATAAGATTCAAGAAGACCTCACACATTTCATGAACGTATATCAATTATTTAATGTTCATCAAGATGGCGGACCAGTTGAGCACATGGTTATTGGACCATGACCAAAAGGTGTTATGGGTAAATGTAGCCCGCGTGACGCGTGACATGTAACACTGCAATATATATTTAGTGACATTTAGTGGAGGGTTGTTTTTTTGTTGGAACATAATGAGAACTTCAAGGGATGAAAAGACTACAATACAGCCTTGAAACTCTTGGAGGCTCAACAAATAGGAGCCATTACAACATGGCAATGCAGGACCGTTGCAGCATCATTAGCCTATTCCAAACTCTCGGTCTCTTTCTCTACAAGAACTCGCTTGTTGCTCGGCCACTTTTTTCGATCGTGCCCACCGAGAACCTGGAACAGGCTACAGCATCATTCAAGATGTGGCATTGTTCAGGAATAAGCCAAGTTATCAGGTTATGACAAAAGATAAATAAATCATACAGCACAATTGATTTCACCATAACTGTAATTATATTTAAATGCTATATATTTTTACACCAAAATTGTAAGTGGCAAGACGAAAACCAAAAACAGCTTACTCAGGCTAACTCTAATTTGAACTTTGTTGTAAGTATGTACGAAGTCACAACACTGAACACCACAATTGCTGTGGACAGCAATAAGTCAACAGTTGCAACGAGACAGGAAAAAAAAAGCTAACAAACCTTCACAACAAAAGCCAACAAATAAAGCTGCTGTACGATTAAAGCCAACAAATATGACCATACAGCGGACACAATTAAAACGCAAAAGGCAAACGTAGTTGAATTCAAAAGTCTGATAACTACCACCAAAAGTTCTCCAAAACATACAAAAACCGATCACATCGCAAGGAAATTTTGGTGGAAATCAAGAAATAAACAACATCTCAACACTCAAACGGATTGATGAGAGGAACGGCTGGTTCAATCGACACAAAGATACACGCGGATTAAATTTACACTATCAACGCATGAAATCTCCTATTAACAAGACTATTGGTAAGACATTTAAGAGAGAAAACGCGAACGTTGACCTCTCTCATCCCGTTTTCAAGATGGCGGTCCCGCCACTTACCCGCAACAAAACTCAACAAGGATACACGATAACGCGCGCACAAAACCAAAACAAATAATGCACACAGACAAAACGCAACAACAAACTGTACACACCTACACTTAGTTAGCGAACAAAAGCAATATTAGGCCTGTTTTTTTTTTGTCTTTCTTAATCTCTGTTGCCCTTCTTCAATGGCGTAATCTGAATAAGCTACTCGAAGTGCTCACTCGTTGCTATGTGACGTCACACTGGTAGCAATGAGTCGGTCACGAATCAATACCGGAAAACAATAGAGTCACCCCCTCCCTCCTGAGCAGAACAAATATCTTAGCAGCTGGGCGCCATCACTACCTGTCTTCGCCCAATACGAAAAATGTTTGTTCAAAACTAGACACCAATGTAATGCAACAAAACATAATAATCCAATTGTTTATGTAAAAGGCCTTTTGAAACAGTTGTTCTCATCATCAGTTATCGTAGACACGTGGCAGGAGGCGTATAAGAAATGAAAAGAACATATTTTAACTAGCCCAAAGGGCCATATTCTGATAATTAAGGAAACAAACTATACTAAAAAGCTTGTTTATTTGAAAAGCTTTCAACATAACTCGAAAACCGGGCCTTTGCCTACTTTGACAAACACAAAAATAGAAATTTGACCTAATCTATTATCAATAGAAAGTGAAGCAAACTCAATGGTTGCTATACGTAGCAAAGAATTGTAATTGGTTCAGGGAAGTCACATCACTGTCAATTAAACTTGAATCAAGCGCCGCTTGTCGTGGTATGGGGTTCGTAACGAATAACATATTTCATCGAGTGAGACTTACAATGTTTATGAAGGGTGCTGAGACTGCGCAGTACGGACTGGAAATCATCTTTAAAACGTTATAATTAACATTTTCAATTACTATGTAATAAAACAATAGAGTTTATGTTCGCGGGCATAAATATGTTTTGGGCCCGACTCAGACTCATTTTAGCCTGCGCCGCCAGGCGAGGTTTAAAATGAGCCCTGTGAATGGCCCAAGACATATTTATGTAAGTAATATAAAACCTTTATTCAAGTGCCTATGTGCTTAGCCTAGATAGACTAATTGGGAACACTAGTGAAATAGCAACACTAATTGACATACGGTACTCATAAAAATTTGAATATTTACAGGAAGATGATGAAAACTTAACTTCCAAGAACATAATCTCTATTACTATTATTATCACTCTGGAAGGCATCGAGAAAATAAAAACTGAGAAAATGATAACAAAACAGTTTGAACAAGCACAAGAGCGTTTACAAGTTGAATGGCTTTTATTTTCCCTTAGTGAAAATACACAATACATCAACCGAAGCTGGCTAGAAATTGCAAAATCTTGCCATCTGAGTTTTCAAAAATTGTAGAAGGCATGAAGGGAAAGTTCGGTAAAGCTTATTTGTAAGTGTTGAAATGAATAATTGTACAATTGCTAACTGACAGTGTGGCATGACTGGCTGAACTGAGTGCGTTTGGCTTGAAGCCGCAAAACTTACATGCTCCTCGCCACCGGTCAGGGAGCTACTACACGCGATACTGACATCAGAAGCTTCTCTTGACAGAAACGGACGACTAAGAATGTCCGAACAAGCACGTACGATTGTTTGATTCTCACTTTTCATTGGTTTATTTCAGCGAGCTAAAATACATTAATTTTGTTAGTCCCCCAAATTCTCCATTTTAGCCTGCGAAATGAGCCACAATGTCCGACAAAGTGTTATTAGTAATATAAATTTGTCGGCGATACAAATTGCGTGAAGATTTCAGCGTTGTTAATTTTCCGTTGTTAACATACTCTACATATTTATCGAACCAAACAAATCGAAACGAAAAAAACTTGAAATATGCTAGGAATAAGGCACTCAAGCGTAATTCCAATTTTGGTTCAAAATTGTAAACATTTCCGTAAGATATGTTGACCTATGTTCCTGTTCGACGTTCACAGACTGACTAGCCCCAGCTCCTCACCCCCTTGCGATTACTGAACCAACCGGAAGTGTATTTTCACGTTTTCAGATGGCTAAAACGCATGAAAAAAACAACGATTTCCAATTTTATTTTTCTATTCCCATATCACGATCTTTTGTAAATGCTATAAAGCAAATAAAAGAAATATGTCATATTCAGAAAAAGTTTTGTGACGGCCCCTCCACTTTGCTTTGAATTTCAGTACTTTTACCATATTTCAACAACTACAGGCTTTTTTGGTGACACACTAAAAAAAACATTTGACCAACGGATTTCGTGCTTCTAAACTAATGTGTTTCTTTCAGGGTTTTAATAACATGCTGAAAAACTTAATTATCCTCGTCATCTTAAGCACTGCAAAGCTACACAAAGCCCTGGAACACTGCTCCGACTCAACACATTCAGTGTATGGAGACGGCCTACCCAGTCACGTGATTTCAACAACAGTTTCCTCCAGTCTCTCTGAGTGCGTCATGATGTGTCGAAATGAATTCCGGTGTAAAAGTTTGAATTTCCGTCTGAAGGATAAGTCATGTGACTTAAATGATGCAGACAGATATACTCACCCAGAGGATTATGGACAACAGGAAGGATCCGTGTATATGGACACAAGCGTAAAACACAAAAAGGTCGGAGCCTGTATAGGTTTATTAACTAGTAGAATTCTACTAGTATACTAATGCAAATGCTGCAATCTGATTGGCTGAGCTACTATACTATCAACCATTATAGTGCAGCAGCTGTCGGTAGTCTACGAAATGCGACGTTTTTATCGCTTTTCCGAAGTTTTGAAAGAATGTTTAGATGTAAATGGATAATTAAATTCCTGAGAAGACTAAAAGAAGGACATGAAACGGATTCATGACTTTAAAAACTTGAAATTATTGAAAAACCGGTGCGCGCGCGAAAACAACCGCAAATTTACCAAGGACAATTCAATACGTGCGATTTTGTTAAAGGGTAAAGTTCAGTAATGCATCGAAAAATATTTGGAAACCATTATTTGCGTTAATTTAAGTGAGAATTCTACTAAAACAATTAGATTATTCACTCTCCATTTCTATGAGGCGATAGTTGATTCAGCCTTCGGCCTCATCAACTATCACCTCATAGAAATCTCGAGCTCGTAATCTAATTGTTAATTATAATAATAATAGTAACAAAAGTAATAAGAAAGGGTTACGCTATGCGCCCTACGTGGTTAACGCTTCACATCAGTGCTTAAGATACCGTCGTTTTTCTTTAGAAGGGTGGTTTCAAGTCTTGCGCGGAGATACACCAGGAATTTCCTCAGACCGAAAGTGGTTATTACTGGGTAAATATTGGAAATAGAGAAGCCCAAGTTTATTGTGATATGAA
>Ga0126339_10004341_pt1 | contig 10467 bp, 6 predicted proteins | sample OrbTmetagenome_2_FD_92532 | JGI IMG/M metagenome (GOLD analysis project Ga0126339, IMG submission 92532) | Coral microbial communities from Petempiche,Puerto Morelos, Mexico - Orbicella T R C metagenome | ecosystem: Host-associated > Invertebrates > Cnidaria > Coral | place: Petempiche,Puerto...
AGCTGGTCAGGCTGTTCCTCTTCAACGTCCAGTGATATAAAATATCTTAAGAGTACTTTTAATTCTTTCTTTTATTTACAAACAAATTGCAGTTCATAACTGTCTTGACTGGGTTTCTTTTCAACTGATTTCTACAGTTTTCGCTACAAGAAAATCTTATTTTATTTGAAAATGTTAAAATGATAAGCTGTCGATATTTGCGTGTCGTCTTTTGTAAAAGTATGCTATATCTTTCAAATTACGTTACGGGTGAGAGTGTTTTATGATTTTCTTTTGAAACGAACTTAAGTTTCTAATTCAAGTTCTCCGGGAGTTTTAAACACCCCGGGGGAAGGGGAACTCCCATATAAAAGGAACGGGGTGCTTGTCGTACCTTTTAGGGGTTAAAGACGCGGTTTTGGCACCTTTTAGGCTACTCAGCCTCAAAAGGTCCACAACGGCAGCTTTTACGGTACCTTTTATTGCATTGAATCGAAAAAAGTATGATAGGAGATAGTGTTGTTTAGAATTGGTACCTGTTAGGGGTGAAAAACATTTCAAGCCACGCCCACAAAATTTCCTTTCCTTTCAAAATTTCCGACGAGCACCCCCGTCCTTTTCATATGGGCGGTCCCCCGGGTAAACATACGGTACTCATTAGATACTGGATTTCATTCCTTGACTGCATGACTAGTTGAAATATAATTTTTCTTGTTTTGAGTAATGGAAGGATGGATATCTTCGGTGATTCAGGTGGATAAACGGTTTATCTTCCTGTTATCTGTTCGACGAATAACAAGACTTTAGACTTCAGAGTCGGTCCGTCAGTTCCAGGAGGGGTGAAGTCAAATTGTCCGAGTTAAAACTGTTGTGAAGAAGAGTCTGAAGGTAAGGCTCCTCTGTGTGAACGCAGTAGTCGCTGTTTCCTTCCGGGCTGGAGCTATCCGACCAAATGTCTAGACAAGACGAAGACAAAGAAAGTTAGCAACAGTAGGTGAAGACTTTTATTGAGCCTACTGGCTTGTCGTGTTGGAGCAGTTTCTAACTCATTAGGAGTACTGCTAACCACCCCACCCCGGATGGGATGTTAGTCCACCGTATGTTACCCCTACCTCCGCCGCATTATGCTAGGTGACCCTAACAGTACCCGTCATATAAACTTCTGTTCTTAGGCCATCGTAGCTTGATTAAGAATATAACACAAATAGCGTTGATAAACGTTGTATTCCAACGAATTTTAATACAGAACTTGACACGTTTCGTATGCTTGACGTTATGTATTTTGACTAACATACGAAGTCAAGTTCTATATTAAACATGCGTTGAAATACAATGTTTAGCACGCGTCATACTTCAGACTGAAGAGACGCACTCTGAGATCATGGAGTTAAGTGTCTTAATTACCGTGCTCAAGAACATGACACGCAAAATATGACTAACTGGTATCTGAGATAAAAGAGATGGAGCCGCGAGATACTGAGAAGGAATCGTGATTCCGCACATTCCTGCTTTTTACAGAAATTATAATTACTGTCCACCTAAACAGTGTTTAAGCTTTAATACTTTTACTGCCTTTAAGTTAGAAACAGCAATCTACAGCTTGACCTCCTTCTGACATGAATACACCTCAGAAATACTGAGTTGCCTTGTTATAATACGTATAATGCTTGATGAAAAGGCACGATCGAAGACCGTGTACTGCATGCGCCATGGCAGCCACACATGTACGTCACTGCTAATGTAATCGCAAGGTTTAGTGGAAGCTTTTAGCAGCATTATAGCTAAGCCGTATATTTTTTTTATTTACTTGTATGTTAGACCTTTATAAAGCGATACCACGTCAAACTCGAGACTGACTCATAATCATGTTTTTGTTCACCAGTTGTTTTGGCAGCCTCAGTTAGTACTTCGACAAGAAATTAAATGGATTGCAACAACTTGGCGCTAACTTCGAGTGGGATTAAAAATATATATTAAATATTAATTGAATTAACGAGGCGTCGTGATAGCAAGACGTGGGTATTAACCCGGCATTAGTTTTATCTTTGTGGTCAGCTTCATTGCAAAGAATCCAGTTATCTAAGGCAGGTTATTTAAAAAAATGCGCATTGAAAGATGCCCCTGCATCATTAAGGTGTGAGCTCATTTCCTGAATGGAAGATTTAACTCTAATATGCTGTCATATTTCTTGCTCTTCCTGATCTTTTAGAATAGGTTTCATATAATTTAAAGTGGCACTCAGTCAAAGCTGAGTTATAAAATCTTCTTTACCTTGACTATCAGGGTAATCCTGATTTTCTGCAGTAATGACGACAACAACTGTCAATAGATAATTATTTTCAGTTATCAATTCAAGCATTTAATCAGGTAAGACCAATTAGACAGGAGCTAAATTTAAGTCCACTCTGATCTGGGATTGAGCTCACCCTGATAATCGAGAAAAATCTGCGATTATCTCTAATGATTAAAGTGTTCACCTTTTCCGCTTTGCAAATGAGGTTAAACACACATGACGTTTCCGTTTTATCTCTGCTTCCCAACGGGGTCATAAACGTTTATACCCGTTCGGTACCACATTGCCTGACAAACGACTGAAATAGCGCACGCGGGCTTCAAAGGGATAGCGTTGCCTCAATGTAAGCTTATCCGACCTGTCATTAAAATGGCAACATTGGCTTTTTTTACCTAGTTGAAGACAATACGCGAGACGAAATCCAACAGGTAGAGTCTATATAACACAAACAAAATAACAAAATAGCATCCAGAGTGATGAAGTCTGTATTCTAGGTAATTTCATGCGTTAGTTATCACAAGTCTAGCAGTAAAAATGAGACAAATAAAAACAGTTTCTCAGTTCCTCAACATCTGTTTTAATGTCACCTTCAGGTTGAGAATCAAGATAACTTTCTCAATCTGTTAACTTCAAGTTTTTGACAGTCAGTATATTGACTTATAGCAAACTGATCGTCTGGAGTCGCTTTGCACTGATCTGAATCTACAGGTCTAACTATCGCTGCCATGAAGGAACTCTCTACGTTACTTTAGTCAATAGTGTTACACGAATAGTCAGCCAGACTTTTCCTAGTCTTCCTCAGTCTGCAGAACAGGCGAATCGATTTATGTAATTTCGTTGCTACCTACATCAAAAACACGAAAACCCTGGGCTAAACTATATATGGAATTTTTCTTGAAATATTCATGTCTTGCGCGTGGATAAAACGTCTGCATTGTAGTATCAGATTGTAGCAAGCATGTCTTATACTTAATTAATTTGTCTACTGAATCAAGATGTTGAACTTGTAAAGTATAGCTTTATGAGCAGTTTTTCGTGTTAACACACAGATCTGGCTCCACTTTATAACCAAATTTTTGCTTCAGTGCCAGAAAAGGGCAACTTTCTCCAAAAAAAAAAGTTTCTATCTCCTCGGCATATTACTAATACTATACCAGAGGTGTAAATGCGATGAAACTACGCACTGAACGGGAGTAGAAATTAGCTTAAGTGTCAACTGATAAACTACATCACGCCCATTTCCCGAAATTACGGTGTAAGATTACAGCGAACTTAATACAGCTACAGGGTTACAGTAAAAGACGTGCACGATATCATTTTTGTTGTTTAGCTAACGGTACGAGTTATAAAATGCTTTGTCAGTTATGACATGAGATTGCAACACGATACGAAAACAGATAGAACAACTGTAGGAACTAATGAGCCCAGATAAAGACTTTGTGGATCAAAATTAAACTGTAAATGTAATCCTAATAATTCCAGTCGATATAACTTGTTTATCCCGGTCATAAGAACTTCAGAACTCGCGATCGTCCTCAAATAGACTTGGACTCAAATCAACAACTGTAGTTCTGCCACTCTGTTGCATTGAAAGACTTTTTAGATTAAAAAGTAATCTTGAAAACAACCTCCTAAGATTCACTGAGCCTTCTAAGGGATTGTGCCCACCGGCGAAAACTGAAGCTTTGTGAAACAAAACAAAAATTCTGGTATCTTTAATCGCTTTATGTTATTTCTTCTTATGTGTTATTTATGATTAGTTCTAAAAGGAACTGTTTGAAGATAAATTAAAATGCTCTAGTACGAGCAAAACTAGAAAGAGAGAATCTAGTGATGGAAACGCTCAAAATGTTACCATTCGCAATTTGCAATTTAAACATTTGAATATTTGCATATGGTACTAACAGAGACGTGATGGAATTGCCCTTTTCTTGCCAAAAAATATTTTAGCAGCTTATATGCTAACTGCGTTAAATGATAAGCGAAACCCGCTTTTTAAAATGAGATAGGAAATTTATTATTTTTTGGGGGGGAGGGCAAAATTGACAGCTTATAGCATAAGCAAGCGGATTGTCGACCCGTGGGAAACAGATAAGGTAGGGTTGTGTTATGTAGTCTTGGGTGGGCCAGTACGATATCATGAAAGAACTATAGGTCATACAACGCATGCCCGTGATTCAAGAGGTTTGCGAATTGCTATGATGCACTAATCCCCGTTTAATCCTGCAACGTGGCGTTAAAAGAGAAACAACTCATGCTGGCTTCTATAAACAAAAAGAAGCGCTTTCAGCAATTTATTACTGTTATTTACGCATGTGGCAATAACAGGTAGTTTTAATTGGCAAACCGTTTAACAAAAAAGATCTTATCTCTGATTTGCAACTTTCGTTAAAGAGCACACTGTGTAGAACTGATAGTACAAATGCCTCATTAGTTGTAATTTTACTCAAACTGAAGATAAATGATATCTTTGTTTACAACGTGGTACGGTTGTCGCTTTCTTCCCTCAGTCAAGAGAAACTGAAATATCTCGGCAACCGGAAACGAAACCACGTCCCGTGTCGGGATTTTTCAGCCAAGCTATTTACATCTAAGTTTAGTCTAAACACAGCTATTTTATAATTTGATTTTTATGGCTTTTTCACTCTCAATCGACAGTGACACGGCTGGAGACCGATGAATAACAATTAAGTTATTATCTGGGTGTAGATCATCATGAGGAATTTTTAATAACTTTTTTTTCTTGAGTCTGGCCTTGGAATTTAAATAAATCTAAATAGGTTAAATTGTTTTTTCATGTGACTTTTTGCAATGACTCGAGGTCATCTAGCAAGCCGGCATAGCTTGGTCAGTCCATAATTGGACTCAAGTTGTATTTTCGGTAATTTCGCTGTAAATATAGTACAAAGTAATCTAGTTCCCTCAAAAATAACTATTCTAAACAATTAGAAACGGCATTGTAAACATAAAGGAGTGAGATAGCGTCTGAAACGATCGACTAAAATCAGTTCGTAAACCTGAAGCTTTGGGGCTTCTAATTTCTGTAACTATGGAAGAGAGCACTCTTCGATCTACAATACGAGTTCGAGACAGATAAGTAACTTCGTCCTAGACCAGGTTGATCCATATTTAGCAAACTAATAGATTTATATAAAGCGTAGAGGTCTTGTAAACGGAAAATTTTTGACCACAAAACACATCATATCTGCTCATCGGGGAGCACTAATGGTCGGCGCGTTTGATGCATTTAGAAAGAAAATAAATCTCGACAACTTCATAAACATAAGGAACTGGTCTTGAATAAATTTCACGGAAGCTCTTTTGTCTGAAATCAGAGTACAGTTAAAATGTCTGAATAAGCTGTCTTCGTTTTTTTTTAATCATCCAGCTTTAAGACGTCACAACTGATCCTCCAAAAGACCACGCGGATAGTTGGAAGGATAAGCTTTTCCGCTTCACGTTCAGTTTTATTTGCTCGAAGGATAACTTTATTTAAAAAAAGGTCGATTTTTGGTTACTGAGAATTTTTAATCAATATTTAAGCCGCATAAAGAGGAAGAGGATTCGATCGAACCTTGAGACAGAATTAAAATAAATCGGAAATGGCCCAAGTTACAAATGAACCTCATTTTGACATAAACTTTTTTTAAGGGCATAGATGAGTAAAAATATCCCAGGATTTCTTCTCGGGCGAAAATGCGAGAAAGTTACAGCAGGGAGTGATGTATGAGAGTACAGAGCATAAATGTGATAGTTGAAATATAAGATGAAGGGAGCAGCTTCCTTATAAGGTCCAGGGTCAAAGCGGGAAAATCGGAATGTTGGACGTAATCGATCTAGCCTTGTTGAAAAGTGAATGAAAGGCCAGATTTCTACGTTGTTGTCTTTTTAAACAGCGTGACTGATTTTACTCTGCTACTTTTAACATATCCGGAAAAAAACAGATTAAAAGTGTGACACTTAAAAGAGCGCTCTCGGCGAATCCGTCCCTTATCATTAGTTTTTAAAAGCTTGAAAGCGTCAAGCCCCAGACATTTTCCTTCTTAAAACTGGGAGGACAGAGATTTGGCCCTTGCGCTGCACTGATAAGGATGCAAAAAAATAAACAAACCCAATGGAACCTACCTTGTCCTTGTAGAAAATAGTCCTGTTCTAGCTCGCGATGGTCGATCGAAAAATCTTCTCCCAGAATTTCATACAACTTGGGCTCGACAGTGTATTTTGGCTCGGAGTGTATCCTTTTGTCCTGGTCTAATAGCTTACTCAGGTGTTCTATCCACTTAGTCGCAACTCTCAGGATGTCAATTTTAGAAATATCCACAGAATCAGCCACGGGAAGTGCGTTTTTCAGCTCTATAAACGCACGGTTGACTCCTTGTATTCTTCGGCGCTCCCTTTCATTCGCTGCACGCCGCTGGCGACTAACTCCCGTTAGCATACGTTTTCGTCGCCTCTTTAGCTTTCGTCTCCCTAGTGGAACGACAGGACTACCAAAATTCTCTATGTCCCCATCACCGCTGATTGAAGAAGAGATGGGAGAGTTTTGCTCGGAGCACGACAAAGGACTCACAGCGTTTTCGTCACAAGCCCATGTTGGTTCCGATTTTACTGACAACATGTTTGCGTTCCAGCACGTTGCCCGTGTCGAGTCTCTAGTGGCAATGACAAGTGAAAAACGCTTTTAAGTGATAGTACAGCGTTTGAAAGATGATACCGCATTCAGAGCCAATGGTTGGCAAATGGTAGTCCGCAGTCAGTGGGGAGAGCATTTGGGGCCGGGCTTCGATTCTACTGCAAGGGTGTCGATTGCACTCGACTGATAAACCCTTTAAAAGCCATTAGGTTTAGTTTGATTGGCAGGCAAACCAGACGTCCTTGGCGATTCCGTCCAAGCCCTTTTAAGTTCCAAACATTTCACCATCAGGACACCCTGAGCTCATGTCGGAATGAATTTGGCCCCGACATATTTTTGTCGTTACTGATATCCGTCAGCGCAAAGTGCGACAAAATATGGCGTGGGTGCAAACTAAGCCATGGGCTAATTGTTTCGTCGCTGTCTTAAGAACAAAAGCGGTATTTCAACTATAGAAACGGTGCCGCTTCTCAATTGTTCTACACAATAATTAAGTCATTTATTAATGGAAGCTCATTAAAATATACTTACCCCTAACGGTGTTCCAGAAGTCAACAGGTTAGAATAAAAGTGTTATCTAATTTTGGAATAACTCAAGCGTGCATTTCTGAGAGATTTGTTTCATGACCGGTCCGTTAATACCCAAAATGGTTCGGTTGGTCGGGCTGGGTTCTGTTATCATTCCATAAATGACTTGAATGCTCCAGCGTTGAAAAATGGAATCTTTATTTACGTCACAACTCACCTTTTACTACGGAAATGTTTCTTAAACAAGATTAGCTCATAGACTAACTTGATGACATTGAAGAATCAGTCAATTAAATAACACTCAAACCGATTAGTAGCGAGTAAATTGCGAAAATTGAATTTTTTTCGCATTTAGACTTTATATCATGGAGAAAAAGTCAATAGGGTGTGGCTATCTGGAAAGAAACCGGGGACTAGAGATGCTCATCTATAAAAAACCGAAAAATACCTTACGAAACATACCTTGATAAGAAAAGGAGATTGTAACATTTTCTTTTAAGGATCGAGTTCGCGCCCTTTTATGTTTAGATTTGGCCTTTGCGATAGATAATGGCTGATTCAGTAAACGAGTGAAAGCAGGGACCACAGGCATTGGGACGTGCAGAAAAAAGGGAAATAAATGTGGTAATTAACTCGACACGCTAAACCGTAGTGTTATTTTAAAGAGGCGGTATTTTGAAATTAATCTGATTAGGAAAAGTAACTATTGACCTTTTCTCCCTCGACGGCAAACATCTACTTACGAAACGTGTACGAAAAAATTCACTTAAGTTAATTAATTAAAACACGAGTTAGTGAGAACAGAATTCGCTCCAAACAAGAGGTATATCTGGCATTTTAATTCGTAAACTTCTAAAACGTTGCACTGATTAAATTTTAGAGATCTTAACAATGCAGTGGACTGAATATTCATGAGCCTAATGGCAAAAAAAACCTACAGTGGAACCTAGATATAACGAAGGGGCAAGAGACTGGCAAAATATGTTCGTTATAACGTCCATAACGAGGTTTCGTTGTATCAAGGTTCTTTTCCATGTATTTTACTATTGCTAGGGCGAAGAATATCGTTCGTTATACCGAGGACTTCGCTACTTAGAGGTTCGTTAAATCGAGGTTCCACTGATTCCGGCATTCTACGAATATGGGCACAGAGCAGTGGAACTCAGTTTAGGAAGTCGTCTTTATTTTCTCGTAACGAGTTTTCCAAAGAGTCATTAAGGGTGATTTTTTAAACATTCCTCTGGAAATACTAGATTTGCCGAAATTCATGTTTTTCCGTATCTGTCGACAAACATGTCTGTAGTACGTGCTGACTTGCAGCTAGGTTCAAATTCTTTTTCAATTCTATTTTTTTTCAGTCTACAATCTCAACAACCAGATTTCAATGACCGATCTTTCCTTGCAGCCGAGCGGTTTCCGTGCTTGAAGATTGGAGATCTGAGCGACTTGAACATTACTAGAGCAAAAGGAGGCCATTGAAATGAACGAAGTGTCTTATTATCATACTGATCGCATAAACAATAATCCCGAACAGGAAATAATTTATCACTTTATGTTTTATTTTGTCAAAACAAGCTGACAGATTCAAGTGGAGTCTTACACAAACATTGATGTTATCTTGCAGTACTTGGAGGGAATCTTGGCTAAAACATAAAAGTCGTGAAATGTTAATGTGGTAAATAACAAGTACTGCATAGGTCCAGATATCAGTTCATGAAATAGTAAGTCCGTTTGGCTTCAGTATAAGCCGCGGTCAGCAACTTATCACGCCCGGAGACAAAGCTCAGCGTGAAGTATTTAAGTCTTCGGTGATTTTGTGGTGACCTAAAAAGAAAAGCCGCAAAAAGCCAACTAATGACGAAGTACACACAGAGCAATTAACAGGAACATATTAAAGAAGGGAAAGCTTTTAATTAATATTGCATTCTTCACTTTGTTTTGACGCTTGTGGTTTTAGGTATATTGAAACCCCTGGTGGTATAATAACCATATTAATAAAGAAAATAAACTAATTTAGGAAGCGGGAAGCGAATATCTGTCAACTTGTCAGTCTTATAACAGAGCTAATAACACTTAAGAGATATAGTAGTCTTACAGCGTGAATTTCAAAATTGTACTCGTTTTCTCTCAATGTTTGTAGCCAACATGAATTATTTGAAAGGATTACCTCAACTCAAGCACGCAATTTGTTAATTTAGCGAACGCTCACCCCCAATGTGCCACATGGTATAGTGTTGAATCTGTTTTATTGTCGATTCCAAATTATACATAGTCTAGAGTATTGACTCAATAATTAATTATCGGCTTGGCTTCATTCTTGTGATCTTTACGAAGAGTTATCTATAACTCTATAGTTTTATGATTGCACGACATTGTAAAACGTGAAAAGGGCCAGCTCTACGAAGCGACGGTATATTCAATTTTACTAAATACGTTCATACACCCATTTTCGCACTTTATGTGAAGCTTGATAGCATTTCTGATTACTTACGCCAAGTCTCTCAGTCTTTATTCTACATTGTTCAAGAAAGATCTGTTGGCATTCAGTTTTTGCCCGGCGTGGATCACATGTGAAAGTATTTAACTGGAGCAGATCTTTCCGCGGGATGAAAGCGCGGCTATGATTGAAGAACACGATCCGGAAATAAAACTTAAACTCTTTTCCAGCACCGCGAATAACATATCCCTAAATGGTCTTAAATGTACATCAGTGTTGAAAACTTTGTTCAAGTTGTTCTTGTTTATCTTTCGTTTTATCTTAAGAGTTGATGACGGATGAAACTGAAGCCTGCTACTGATGAATTCGGGCGTCTTTCCTGATCATAGGAAATCGTAATTTTTGAAATGCCGCTAATTTTAATGCACGTATTACTAGATATTGTAAGTTATGACCTTTCTATGAAAAAGCTGAGGCTAAGCAAGGCCAAAATCTTAAAGAAACATGCCAAGGTCATACCCAACGCTGACCCTGGCAGAAATAACTTTTATGTCTTCTATTAGTTTTGAAAACGACCCGTACATTCACACAAGATAA
>Ga0126339_10004342_pt1 | contig 10465 bp, 4 predicted proteins | sample OrbTmetagenome_2_FD_92532 | JGI IMG/M metagenome (GOLD analysis project Ga0126339, IMG submission 92532) | Coral microbial communities from Petempiche,Puerto Morelos, Mexico - Orbicella T R C metagenome | ecosystem: Host-associated > Invertebrates > Cnidaria > Coral | place: Petempiche,Puerto...
AAAAAAAGAGTACACTTTCTGTTGGCGGCCCTTTAAAAAAGGGTTTTTACCTCTTGGTTTTGAATTTTGTAGCCCCCCCCCCCCCCCCCCCCCCCCCCCGATAGCAACAGTAAAAGTTGTCCATGGAGAGGGGCTAAAGGAGTCCATTCGACTTGCCCCCCATGCTAGTGAAAACTGTAGCATGCAGTACTAAGGGGTCAAGATAAGAATCCCAACACTTTTGACTCACATTGTACATGATACATGTACACAGTACACACTTGAAACACTTACAACAAGATCTGCTGGGCTTTTGGTGACTGGACTGGTTAAGCAATATGTAGGACTTTTACTGGGAGTGCTCCCTGAAAGACAGAATGTATATCAATCTCTAATTTCTCATAATGACAGCAATACAATTCCAGGCAGACAGGTTATGAGAATAGAGAAAAACATCAATTTACAAAAATGTTTTGATTTCATGCATGCTTAGGGAGATTTTTTCCGTAAACATTAATTGTTCAGGTGCACTTATAGTTTAAGAGTATTTATGTTTGTGGATAATTCCCAACTGTTTAGAATTCTTACATGCATTGACAATCATGGCACGTAACAGTCACCAAGCAGGTGGAAAATTTTCTGGATTCAATTGAAGGACTGCTTAATATACAAAACATTGCAGACTTTACAGTATTCCATCAAGTACATGTATTCACTTAAGATCTCAGATTCAAAATCTCTGGAGATGTAACCAAACCAGGACATTTTGTTATTCACCCACCAGTGTGCAAAGGTAACCAAAGTGTACAATTGTACAGTTGTATTGTCTTTGAGCCTGAGGCTAGAAAGGGGTAATATGAAACAATCACACATACCATTCATTGTGGATGAGTCCTGTTTAGTGGGTGTCCCAGACGGGATCAGCGGAGGAGGAGGTGCCGGAGGTTTGTTAGTGTTGGCTAGTGTCTGTTGCTTCATAACATGCCTCTGCTGTATCTTCAGCATCTCAGGATTTTCAATGATTGAACTGGCAAAGTTGGACTTGCTACTACTAATGCTAACACCATAGACTTGCTTGTGAAACTTTTCCTGTACAGAACAAGATTAAATGTAAGTTTGCAAGGTGACTAGAGTGTGTAGTACCTTTACATGTAGTTATTGCATTCTGACAAGGCAAATACGGTACCTGACTGACTTTTTTAATTAAAGGGATTATTTATAGTCTGATAACAAAAACATGCCCATTTGCATGTACCTTTTCCTCCTCTGACATTGGTCTACCAACTTCCTCTGCTGTGAAATCTGCATATGCCACTGTTCCATCCCAGGAACACACCAGCAGCTGAAATCCTGAATCACTCCTGCAACAAAAAAAAAAGGGAACAAAAAAAGAATCAGCAAACAAACAATAAAACGAGGTGAAGAATAAAAGTAACAACTGACTTGTTTCAAGTAGTAGGGAGGCATGGCAGTCTCATGGTTAGTGAACTTGTCTCTGGATTGAGCAGTCCGGGTTGGAGCCCTGGCTGGGGTCACTGCATTGTGTTCTGAGGCCAGACACTTTACTCTCACAGTGCCTCTTTCCACCCAGATGTAGGAATGGGTACCGTCAAATTTAATGCTGGGGGTAGCCTTGTGATGGACTAGCACCCCATCCAGGGGGGCGTAGACTTGACTCGCATGCAGACTTCACCCATGTATCAATTTAACTCTGCATGCTCCAAGTCTGCTTTTTATAATTCAATTATGTTCAACCAACAAATGGCCCTTGCATAGACATTTGTGTGTTTGTTATCAGGCATCTGACACTGGGTTATACATTATAGATAACAGCCTTACCAGGACACATCCATGATTGAGTGATTGAACAAGTCATGCATGACAACCAGGGGCCTCTTAAGGGATGTTAACTGTTGTGATAAACAACACAAAATCAATTATAATTCCATTATAATTACACAATGTATTGTATACTTTATTTCGGTATTTGGTGCATTGGGTACAAACATGTTTAAGTATTAAACCCTGGTAAGGTTTCCCATACACTGCTGAGATGATTGTAGTGCTGGTTCATACAGTGCTTTTCACTCTGCCCAGGCTTACAAAGTAAATCTTACTTTATATTTCTTAACTCAAAATGTGAACCTACCCATACTGAAAGTGATCTGTCTCTGCTTCCAATTGCACAACAAGAATATTGCTAGAGAAAAACAGAGCAAACTATTGTAAATGTGTGTAGTACAAACACATGCATTTTCATGTACCTTGACTCAAATATTACTAAGATTTCCAAAGAAGTTGAAGTTAGTTGAAGGATTGGATATAATTTTGCAATGAGCAAAGAAAGTCATATCCAAAAGCCCAGGACTTTGTAGTTCAGCTAGAGGATTCTATCCTTTGTTTCTCCAACATGCAAGTGATGTTATTTTGTATATCTATCCAGGAATTCAAATCACTAACAAATTACTAAGTGTACTTTAAGAGATGAAATTATATTGTGTTGATTTAATTTGGAATATAGTTATCTTGCTAGTAAGGAATTATTTTGCAGGCTAGTGAGAATGACTCTCAGTCTAATATAAATCATGGTTTACCTTGCACCTCATATAGATAAATACTAAATAAATTATAAAAGAGCAAAGATTAATGTACCTTGAGTCTGGGTGAGTCCTCACCGATTTTCTTCACAAACAGCTTGGGGTTAAATCTCTGTTCAGAGGCACATGCAATTTCACAATAAGTCAATTAAGCTTGATTGATTACTGTACATGGCTGTGCAACTACATTCCCTACCTGGGGTATAGCAGAATTTGAAACCATTCCCTAACAATTTATGAGCTATTGGCAAATTTTCTCCTTGTTCCCCCTCTCAACCCTTAGCTGAATTATGAGCCTCCTACAGGACAGTAGCAAATATAGGAAAAATCAGGTAAAGAAAAGTTTGTTTCCAAAATTATGTTTTTCTTGTAGTTTTATTTTTTGTACTTTATCAAAATTTCTCTTTTTATTGAGGACAGGATGACATCTTTAATTAAGGTAAAACTTCACAAGTTGTAAACCTTATTTATCATTTAGAACCCTCACCACACATGTGACAGCTTTCCTATGCCCAACGAAATCCATTTTCATTTTCCATCCATCTCTCTCAAGGATCTTCGCTACAGGACCTCCATTGTTCATGGCATGTGCCGACACCACATAGTGTCCATCCGGGGACCAGCTGATGCGCAGGACATGTGTTGTGCCACTGCAATCAGCAAAGGGCTCGCTAACGGCACTCTCCTGCTGCCAATCGGATGTTCGCCACACCCTTAAAGTCTTGTCATCTGATTGAGAAGCAAGATATTTACCGACTGGGTCCCACGTGATGCCTTTAACCATTCCACTGTGTCCCTTTAAAACAGTTACAATGTCTGAAAAACAAGGGGGAGAGCTTTTAAAAAAGAGAATCAATAATCAAATCCTAGCAGTCAAATCAGTCTGATAGCTTTTCTGTCCACCAGTAAAACCCAACATAAGATAACAATGTACAGAACGGTGTGCATGCAAAATAGCTTTCCTTCTGGAAGGCCCGGCATAAGGCTGTTGCCTAAGGAAATTTTTAAGAAGCCCAAGCCATTTTTTTAGGAGCCCAGGATAAAATTTGCCATGGTCATTCCTGGGGGTTGGGGAGGTTGGGAAAGATGCGGGGTGGGGGGGGGGATGTAGTGAGTTGCAGAAATTTAGGGGGGGCAGGAGTAGCCCCTTTCCATCTGTTGAGATTTTCCATGAGACACTAATAATTCGGTCTAAATTATCAATCAAATTTTCTAAATCAAGTGTTCAGCAAAGTGATCAGGTCATGACTGAGGAAGAATACTACAGTATTCTATGCAAGTGGTGCAGCTTTTGGTGATTTTGAGACAGCATTACCACACATTATATTGGCAGCTCTTTTGGAAAAAAATATATTCTTGTCTTGGGCAGAGTCATGATTATTTGTTTGATAATTTAATATCTAAAATATAAACTCTAGTATGCACAAAGAATTGCAATGATGTTTTCTGTTTGCTGGCTAGTTACTTGAATATTTCAACTTTTAAGTCGTAAACAGTCCTTTCAGAAACTAAAGAAATTCATTCAGTACATGTAAGTGAAGTTTGTCAAAGTATCAGGCAAAAAAAAGCCCAAGAATTTAAGCAAATTTATCTTCATTCAATTGTGAAAAATGTCAGCAGCATCATAACTCCAATTCCAAAACTATTTGTTATCAAAATTGGAATCAGTAATGCATCAACAGAGACACAATCCATTGGCAGACATGATGTACATTTTTCTCAATACTGAGCTTGCAATGCATTATAGGGCGATTTTAAAATACATGTATGACTGTTTTCGGCTGTTTTGTGAGCAGAGAGAGACTTTGTTGCCATGTTTTGGCCCATATCTCTTGTGATAATAGCAAACCAGGAACAGAGTAGCTGTTGTTTTCCGTTTAATTTACTGTGTGAATGATTTTTTGACCCATTTTTATAAGAAGATTGAAGTCATCGGACAGATTAGATCGGAATGAAAACTCCATGTTTAGGTGCCCACTTGTGCTCCTTGAACAAAACTTTAGTCGCCTGCATTCATAACTTAGGGGCCTCAGGCAACCGGGTGCCCATTAGGCAGCAGCCTTGAAGGGGCATGTGCTCTAGAAACGCCCAGCCAGGTACCATACACTCCAAGTGACTAACTTTTGCCTTCGGACGACTGGAACTTACATACACTACATGTAAGCTAAAGTGCTGGGCACCCAGGATTTCATGGTTAGGAAACTTTGGGCTCCTTGTAATTTTTCTTAGAACATGGCCTTGAGTGAGGAAATTAGTTGTTGCAGGTTTCCCCCTCTACCTGCCTCCTCCTTCAGCCACAGGATGTCATCAGGGTGCCCTGAGAATTTAATAGTTCCTGTTTGTTCTCAGACAGAATGGGGAGATGGCTCTGTTAGAGTGAGCTGTCTTGAGCAAGCCAAGCTTAAACCTCAGTTGCTTCAATCCAGAACCCAAACAGTACCTATAGTGCACCAAACTACTACTGTAATCAGCAGTCACTACTCACTTCCATGTGAAATCAAAACTTTAAAACTGCATTTCTAGTGGGACTTAATGACAGACAGAAAACAGAAAATTTAATCACCCTCCAAAGCTGTACCAAGGTTACAAACCTGGGAATCTTTGAGCATTCCATATTGTGATTGTGTTGTCAACACTTCCTGATGCAAGGAAGCTGTCGTCGGGTGACCACGCCATGTCCAACACATCTATAATTGAAAAGTGTGCATGTCAGAAAGTAATCAGCTTAATGAAGAACGAAACAAAATAAAGATAAAACCTACCTGCACAGTTGTGTAATATCAAAAGCAGCATCCCCATGCATTTCAGAATTATAATACAGTTGATGTGAATACATGTACATGTGGTCATGGGCTCACCTCCTGTGTGACCTCGTAAAGTATAAACGCATCTCCATTGTTCTACATTCAATTTGCCACTATTTCCACCGAATGTTGCTGTTGGACCCAAATACCTATCAAAAATTTGATCAAATTAATTAACTAAAGTTATATCTAGTGTACAGTATGTTTTTAATCTTAAGTTATTACTTAATCAATATCATTGTTATAATTTGTTGGCTATAATTACAAAAACTTTCTTTATTTTTTTTTTTTTTATTATCAGCAGTTTCTTTTATGTACCTTGCCATTTGCCAGATCATAATAAGTTTGTCATCTCCACCAGTAGCAAGATATTTGCCACCACAAGACCAACGAACACAGTTCACACAAGCTGAAAAAAAGAATGGTTTGAAAAAAATAGCACATAAATTATTGGCAGAATCAAGGCTTACTAAATAAATGAATTATACATGTACAGTAAATGTACCTGGTTGCAGCCAGCAACCACACAAGCAAGCAAGTAATTTCCATAACATGTGACCTCTTATGCACAGACATTCCTGACATTCTAGCCAGCTGTTTTGAAATAAAGAGCCATTCAAAGGCCATTCAACAGCTGTTCAAGTGGGCAGGGATACTATTCAAACATTCATCTCAGCTGTCCATTCAAAGTCTTCTTGAGCTGCTCAGCTGTTTGATTTCACCCATTCAAAACTTTTCTGCAGCCATTCAGTCGTTCAGGGTATCCATTTTAAACGGTTTGTCTACCTGTTTTTTTATCCCTTACTTTGCCATGTGTTCAACTATGTGAACGGACACCCAATGCCTTGTACAGTTTGTACATTGCATGCACCAGCTTTAATGCAACTGCAAATTAAAGTACATTCAGACGTTAAATGCTATAGATAGTTGATTAAGAAAGATAACCTACCAAGATGGTTGTCCATTTGGCACAATAACTTTGGAACATTTTCATTCATTTCATCTTCCTCATTTTGAACTGGTGCCATGTTCCAGATTGTAACCTTCCCTGAGTCATCTCCTGCCATGTGTAATAAGAGAAAATTGACGTTTTAAGTAGGAGGACAACTGGTTGTCACAGGCGGGCAAAGCTTTTTGAACTGAACTTCTTTATAAGAAAAACTTTCATCCAGATGGTTTAACCAGGGGGGTAGGGGGGGGGGTGGGTGGGGGCAAAAACATCCTCAGAACCAGTCAATTTGCCTGGCTCTTGATGCATTCTTTGTTTTCTGAAATTCCATTTATAATATACTCACTGTCTCGAATTATAAGGCTGCCAATAAAAAGCAAATTGAAATTACTAGGACAAATAAAAGGAAAGTACTTAGCACTGCTAAAGATTGGAAAACAATCCATACCCACCTTGACCACCAATAACAAATCGAGAACCATCAGGATGAATGTCAATGGAAAAGAGTGGCCTCCCTGAGAAAACCATTAACAAGTGCTTTATTAGAAGTTTGAATATCTTAAGAATTTAAAATATCTTGTATACATGTACATTTATGGACAAGAAATATAAATCATATGGCAACATGTGCACTGCACGAAATGAGTGCGCTTGTGAGTCCGACCTTTCCCATTAGGTTATAAAGCAACAGTGTTTATAAATTACATTCCACATTTGGAACTGATGAAATCACGTTTTTCTATAATTTTAAATCGAATATTCACTGACAACGTTAGAGCTACATGTAAGTTAGTAAAATCTGGATAAGACTTTTGATCACAAAAAAGGCATTTGAATTAAACTTGCTGCAGCATGCAGTTCACAAAAAATGGTCTACGAAATATGCAAAAAGTACGATAATCTACAAATTTGCAGTAAGCACTAAGATGTATACACTAAAGCACTGAACACACTGATAGACTAAACGTCAAATGATCAAGTAAACTAACGCGCGTTTTTTCAATTCTCGCCCGTGCAATATTACAGAAACAAAACATCGACAAAACTCTCGATCTGCTAGCATCTTACCTTCATGCGAAACCCAGCCCGGTTTTAGTAACCTCATTGCGGGAAGAGCCAAAGTTTATAACGTCTCTCAGACAAAGTTTCCAGCTATGCCAGCCGCCATCTTGAATGGTAGTCTCATGGTTGATACTGCTCCTACATGTAGCATCGCTGGCGCATACTTGTACCCAGATTACCAGCTGCATTCATACCACTGGAGCCCATGTCCAGTGTCAATATAATATATAAAACGGCCAGTCGAAAGGAGTCTGTTCATATGAAAATAAAATAGCGGCCCTCTCTTTTAATTTTCTCTAAAATCACGGAGAAGAACGAAAACATTAAGCAAGGTGCAGAAGGGGTGAAGCTGTGAGCCGTGATTTCACCGCTCAAACATCGCACTCGTTCGCTCATTTTTTTGCGCGAAAAATGAATTCAAAGGGAGAAAAATTGTCACTGTATTCGTTTCATCTTAATTTAAAGACTGCTTTACCCGAAATTTAAGCTTTCGATCGAGAAAATATGCGCAGAAGAAAGAAAAGTGACAAAACGGCTTTAAATGACAAGTACATTCAAGATTGTATTCTCTTGGTACCTTAAAAGTACCTCAAGTGATCAGTTTTTTACGTTCTTCCCCGCGAATTTTAGAGCTTAAGGGGAGCATGCTCACATGTCTATATGAAAACGAGTATTAATTAATCAAAACTAATTTTTCATATGCAAAGTTTTTCACTTGGAGTCGTTTTGCTGCAGAGGCAGGAGACAACTTGCTTTGCGGTTAATTTTAATTTTAATTTTTTTCCTATTTTTTTAGTAATTCTAATTTGATCGTTTTTGTGCTTGATTTTTTACTAGTCATGCATATTTAAATTATCACGCCAAATAAAGCCTGGTGATTCACAAAATAAGCTTTTTTTAATACGTGTCGGTAGAATGGCACAGCGACCATAGATGAGCTCAGTCCGAAATATAATTTTACGAAAACGATGGTGGCATATATCGCGAGTTTTAATTTTCGCGACTCAACGAGAGGGGGAAAATGAATTAAAATTAAGGGAGAAAAATTGTCATCACAATCGTTTCCGTGATCTTAATTTAGAGACTACTTTACTCGAAATTTAACTCCTTTCGATCGAGAAAATATGCGCAGAAGAAAGAAGAGTGACAAAACGGCTTCAAATGACAAGTATCAAGATCATATTCTCTTGGTACCTTAAAAGTACCTCAAGTGATAAAAAGTGGTGATTCGGAGGAAGAATTTAAAAAAACGACATCAACTATCATCGGCCCAGAAAGAAAAGAAACTACTTTTAATCCCGCTAAATTGTTGACTCGCGCAAAAGAAAGAGCCTCCGCGTGGAAATCGCATTTATGTAAGTTCCGTTTGTATGTTTCAGTATTAAAATTTAGGGTATACTTTTATCTTCAAGGTTTCTTTCATTAGCTCTCGGCAATGTCGCTCAATCTGTAAAGCAAGCCATATTTACGGTATTATTATTTTTTAACATTTTTAATGTTTGACCATATAAGGTCACGAAAAGAGGCAAAATTCGTGACTGTAAAGCGCAAGAAAAATGTAGCCATAATAACAAATAAGTAGAAAACGTGCGCTGCCAAATTGCGAAAAATTTACGGTATCAAAGAGTATTATCAACACTGTATGGATATAATATTTGAAGAAGCCATCTGTTCTTCTAAGGGACAAAACTGAAAAAAAGTCAATTTTCATAAATCGGCTCGTCTTAAATATTCCAGAATAACCCGACGTTGTTAAAATGTATTATAATTGTAAAAGAGTTATCAAGGCGGCTATCATTATGAAACCATACTAAAATTAGCTACAGCGAAAATTTGTGGCAGTAAGGTATGACGGGAACCAGTGACAGTTGACAACAAGTGAAATATCCAACATTACTTCGTGACTTAGTATTGTTTTCATAAAAATAAAAGAAATAAAAATAAAAAACAAGTGGAATCAAGATGTTACTCAAACCAGATATAGCAACAGTTTTCTTTTCATTGTACAGAGCCGCCTTAGTGGTGTTACCCTATGCCGTGAAAATGACCCTTTCTGTATCACAAAGAGTTATTACCTCTCTTCTCACTTCCAAAATATTTCGCCATGTTGCCCTGGTGCAAATTTTATTATACTCCTTAGAAAGAGACATGGCGAGATTAAAGTTCTTTACCCGAAAAAGACGGCCCAATGACCCCGTCTCGAATTAATCGCGGAACTCTTGATCTTAGTAAAGTCTGACGCACGTAGCCATTGGGCTTTGTACCCCCCTGCTGAATCTTAAACAAGCATATTTTCTGTCATTTATCTCCTGCACGTTGCTTTAATTTATGTTTTATTATGTGGTTTATTTCAGACATAATATATACTTCTAGCGCAGCGTGGAATTTCAAACAGCTGAGAAAAAGGTCGCGTTAAAACTGTAGGAAAATGCATTGCAAGAAAAAAAATATGGCGTAGAAAATGCATCGTTAAAAAAAAGTGATGTTTTGGTGATTAGATGCCCCAAGTGAACCTTCATATATAAACAGCTTAGATATTGGTTCTCAGCCAAATTAACATGTTAAATTATCATTTCATAAAAATTTTCGGAAAAACATGTCTTTTTTTTGCTCTTTGACAGAGAGAGGCACTGTTTCATTAGATGCTGGCGACTGGCCCAAATATAGAACACCGTCAGTTCGGTCTGAATGTAGAATTGCGTTGTATGATCAAATCAGTAGGCCACGTACCCCTCCTGCTGTTACACAAAAGTGTATTATTGTCTTGAATCCCTCGCTTACAGAAGAGTTCTTAGTAGATCATTTTAGTCATAATACATTCACTGGCTGAGTACGAATGTTTAATGAAAACAAAAGCTTGCTAATGACAAGAACTGCAAGAACTCACGTGAATGAAGAAACCGCAAAGAGGCCTACTTGAAAAAAAACTGATTAGCCGACGGTAGCTATAGTAGTGTTGAAGTGATCGACACCTGTAGGCTGGTAAATTAATAGATATGTATATTTTGCCACTAAGGGTCAATGAAACATGCGCTAATTTACCTTTAAAACAAGTATATAAACCTTCTTTTTAA
>Ga0126339_10004343_pt1 | contig 10464 bp, 5 predicted proteins | sample OrbTmetagenome_2_FD_92532 | JGI IMG/M metagenome (GOLD analysis project Ga0126339, IMG submission 92532) | Coral microbial communities from Petempiche,Puerto Morelos, Mexico - Orbicella T R C metagenome | ecosystem: Host-associated > Invertebrates > Cnidaria > Coral | place: Petempiche,Puerto...
TCATACGGTCACCAACTAGCCATGAAAATGTGCCGTATTAACGGGGTAGGGTCAAACCTCACGACAGCTGAAAAGGATGACTTGTTTACCATTGTTATTTGTGCGATACCATTATTGCAGCATAAACTGACAAAGAGTGCCAGTATTGATCCATCAAAGAATAAGTCAGATGAATAGTAATAAATAGTTTGATCTTAATTTGTCAGCAGCAGCAGCATGAAGCGTTCCTTTATTACTCAAATTTGAACTTTATTAAGGAAACCAAAAAAAAATGCATATTTATTCTTTGATTCCATTTTATTTTGCCTTTCGAGAAAACCTAGCGGTTTCATCTCTTGTAAGCTGAAGCGAGCGACTGCTGGAATATTTTCCCTTCGCCGGCGAATGAGTACGCTGAGTACCCTGGGTGCTAGAGGGTTTTTTTTTTTTCGTAGCCAAGCTGCGATTGTGATCGCAGCTTCGCTACAAACAAAAAGCCCTCTGGCACCCAGGGTATACGCTGAGCATCAAAATAAAAGAAATTGAATATTCTGTGCATGAGTAAGATTTTCGGAGTTTTCAATTACCCTGTGTCTATTTTTCGGTGTTTTAAGAAATGTTATTCATAAGTGACCGCAGTCTATTGATCTCGTTAGCACTGTTCGCTACTGGTGGAGCTCATATTGGAATAAATAATTATTTCATTGCAGTAGTCGGTTTTCCGGAGAGCATTTCATAGGAGAATGCTTCAAGTTGCGAAATAAATTAAACTATTAGTAAAAGTTATATTGCGCAAATTAACATATGGGTATGATCAAATGCACTAGACAGTTCTGTTCGCCGCCGGAAACAACATTACATGTTTAGATTTAGAGACAAAGTGTCAGGTATCTATCAAATAGACTATACTGTAATACTCGTATGCTTTTTGATCTTGTTATTGGCAAGCTTTTCTGTTCATGTAGTGGTGATTTGCTCAAGTAGTAACAATAACTCACACGTCTTAACTACTTAATCAGGCATCTAAGGATCTTCCACTCGTGTTTTTCTTGGTTTTAATGTAAGCAGTTATTGCAGACCTGCATGTAAATTAAAAAAATTAGTTTTCGTTTCACGGTTATCCCGAAAATGTAAGCTACATTTTATAAAAATAATACATCTGAAAGAGTGATTAGTGAAATACTTCACCGCCTTCGTCTAACAACAGAGGATAATCGCTTTAGTAAGGAAAGGAATCGAGAAAAAACACAGCTTCGAGAAAAAATCTTGAATGTCAACCCTAAGTGGCGTTAAAAAATTGATTGGATGTGATGAACAACGGGCCATAAAAATTTGCCGTATTAACAGGGTGGCCGTATTAACGTGGTAGAGACAAATTTCATGACTGGCCTATGCTGAATGACGTCTCAACAGATATATCACGGTTGCACTTCTAAACAACTGGCCCCAGTTGTTCGAAGACTGGATGACGCTATCCACCGGATAAATCGCTATCCAGCGGGTAAGTGTTAACAAAAACAAACCACGCTATCCGCTGGATAGTAATTTATCCGGTGGATAGCGTTATCCACCTTTCGAACAACTGGGGCTTTTTCTTTAACTCTTCAACACCCAAATTTCACAAAAAATCCCGTTTTTAACCGCTAAATGAGGTTTGGGCTGCCATTTTACCACCATTTTTGCACCAAAACTAATAACGTTCTTTTTCACTTTGCTACGTCAGAATGTCGTCGATATCCAAAATTAAACCGCCTGTTGTGTAGATAGATCTATCCTAGCTCTACTATCTGCTTATCAAGAATATCTGGTGACACTTAAATTGATGACGTCACAAGTGGTACAATGAGCACGACCACTCAGTAAGCTTAATGCCTGCATGGGAGTCAAAGGGTTAACAATCTTCCGAATGCAGATATAATTTAACAATAATTTAAACTTGAAAAGATGAACTTAGCTGGATCGAGTGGCAGTATAAACGGGGTAAAATTATGAAGGATTATTATACAGGCTGGGATTTCAGAAAGTAGCCGTTGGCCGTGTTAACTGGGTGGCCGCACTTACGGGGTCTTCTTATGAAAAAATGTATGGGCGTTTCGCCGGGACAAGAGAAAAACAGTGGCCGCAATAACTAGGTGACTGTAAGACGGGGTTCCACTGTACTGCAAGAAACATCGAGAGAGAGAGAGGAAGAATATTGACATCAGATGGTGTGAAGTCTCATATTGATCATGCTGAAGGATACCAGAGATTCCCGCGGTTACAAGCCAAAGACTTTGTGGTGCTCCGACTTATGTGTGCTACTTGGAACGAGAAAAAAAATGCCCAGTTTATATTTCATTTAATCTCAGTAGTGTACGTTCATTTCTACTGTTTGGTTTTCGTTTGTAATCATGTTGAATAAAAATTAATATTACATGAGCTTTTTTCAGATTTGCGCGGCGTTGGGTGTATGCGTGTCATGAGCGTCTTTTCTTTTCAATCAGCCAAGTTTAACGTGTACACGATTTACAAACGATAGCTCAATTTATGCTATACTCTGCCATAAATGTGCGCCTGAATAAGCTATTTACAAATTATCAATAAACATAAAAATAATAGTACTAACCTGAACAACTGCTCCGGTCCCAACACTTCCAGGATTTTATTTTTGGTTAAATGGTCCGCCTGATAAGCCATGTTCTGGGTTACGAGAAGAAGAAAGAAAGTATTAATGTTATTGTAAATAGTCGTGCTTTTTTGTCATGAGCCCCTAGCTCGGGAGATTAGGCAACCACTCCCTACGTTTACGACTTAAAGTTACCTTGCCTTAATTCTCTGTTCGCTCTGGTTATCATCACCACAGTGAGTACACATGGCCCCAGCACAACTACAGTATGCGCCACATAAGTCCGCTATTGTTAGTTCTAATCCAATAACCTAAAGACATCTCTGAGCAATCCCAAGTCTACTTTGGTATTACGTTTCTCGTACTTACTGTGATTAGTTCAGGAAGCTCGCGATAGTTTTACTTGCTACAAATCAATCTCCTGATTGAATTGTGTAACCGCGCTGTACACACACGAGCTTGCACATAAAGGCCGCCGTACACTAGCCGATTTTTTGTCGGCCGACAAAAAATCTTCACTTTTCGGCTAGTGTGTGCGGTGAATTCGGACAAGTCTGCGAAAAGATCGGGGCTTGTTGGGCGATATCTGACAGTGCTAGATATCAAAACGACTTGCCGGGCCTTGTCGGCTAGTGTGCGGTGCACCAAGACAATTTGTCGGGGCTCGCGCGCGCCTCAACCAATTAGTAAATGTCGTGGGAGTCACGTCAGTGGAATAGGCGCCATCTCGATTTTGGATGACTCGGCCCCAAGCCTCAACGCGGTTAGTCGCGACAAAAAATCGGCTAGTGTTCGGCAAGCTGATACCCTGACAAATTTTAACCCGACTTGACCCCGACAAAACAATCTGCAGTTCTACGACAAAAAAGTCGGCTAATGTGCGGCAGCCTTAACTTTTCTCGTTGTTCTACCTACCATTAGTGCCCAGACTCCATTTAGTCGCAGCGCAGTTTCCTGGCGCCTAGTCAAATTTGAGAGCAAGTTCACAGCACCTGCTTCTAGTATGGGCTAAAACAGCAAAAGCAAATGAAATTAAATATTACTAAACGCCAGACAAATCTTACTTCTTATAAATGATCTCAAACGTTTTACTCTGTCTGACTTGAAAAACAGTTCTAAACACAAATTTAACAAACAAGTGCGAGTTGAGCTATTTGCTGACGTGAATTTTTCATAAGGTTAACAGGACGAAACACGCAGGAACTGGAAGCGAGAGGAATCTCTTAGGGAACGAAACGCGCGCAGGAAGACGACAGCCTAATTTTTCAAGAAACGAGACAAGACGCGTGAGAAAATGGCAGTGTATTGCACATCTTCCTGTACAAAGCAGGCAAGTGAATGACATTATCATCTTAGGAAGTAAGTTGAGCTCAAACATCAATGGAACATGATGATTTCGGCGGGGAGGAGAAGGAAATACGATCTCAGAGAACCTGGATTTTTAAATTGTCCTAGCACGTTGTGGCGCCTACTGCACAAAGTATCTTATTTATTTGCGCTCTCGCCATAACCGCTACTGCCTCTGTTACCGAGGCTCCTCAATCTACCCCTGTGAAGCAGTCGGGATAATTTGAAACCCATCTTAGCCGGGGTTTACTGCAATGATTACGATTCCAAATGATTTTAAGAGTGAAATAAATGTGCTATTTACCTCTTTACTCGGAGAGAACTCCAGCAGTAGATTACAAAGAGCAGAAGAAGCAACAGTCATCATGTTATCAGAGGCGTCCTGTAATAGCTTCATAATTGGCTTCCAAACCGCTGTGTCCTGGAAACTAGTTCTTAGTTGCTGGACAGAGCGTGAAAGACTGTGGAGACACTTCACTGCCGCTAATTTGACGTTGGTATTGGGGTCTTCCAAACCAGATACCACGTGATCCATTGTACATTCGATCTCTATTATCTGCAATACAAGCACTGTGGTTTAGTCAGGACACTAATGCCCGCATCAATTTTGCATCCCTTATTTATCTCATTGATGTACGAACCTTTTTTCTGATGTCTTCATCGTTCGCTCCAACTGAAGCAAGGGCTTTAAAAGCACTCTGGTGGAAATAACAAGAATACAATAGACCAATTTCGATATATTAAAATTCAGCCTAAAACAATAGACCTCAGCACGAGGCTCCGGGGAATAACAGCAGAGTTTGTGGGGTTTATTCCTCCGAGCCTCGTGCCGAGGTCTATTGTTTTAGGCTGAATTTTAATATATCGAAATTGGTCTATTATCATGGCAAAATTGGAAAACACGTCACTGCAATGAGAAAAAAAGCAGACGCCATTGTTTGGAAAGTCACGAGGAAATTACCTTTAATTGTTATGTGGCTAAGATTTCACCACTTAAGGAATGTTTTATTACTTTTATCTTTTTATCACTTATTAATCTTTTTGTTCATAACCTTCTAACCATCTCTCCCTCTCCCTCACAAGACGCCAATCAGTAATTTTCCAAGCTTTCTGCCCTAAACTTCTTCCCCACAACCAAACCCCTTTCCCAACTTTTCCCAAACTCATTCCCCCCTGTTTTTTCAGAGTCCCTGTAGCTGCCTGTACCCTCCCTACCCTCTTAAAACTAACCTCTCTCATAAGAGCATATGAGCTGTCATCCAAATCACTTTTCACCAAGAAGCCTGTCAGTGTCTTTATTAAGTGATCTGAGATGGCTGCTGTCCTCTGCAATTCAGTATCTTCTTCAATGAGAAATGCTGGAAAATATAAGCGTTTATAATAAGGTAGCACTTGCACGCATGTTCTTAAATTTATGTGTCACCACTGTATTGGTGGCGGTGTTTTCTTATTGCCCCGTCCTCACCTGAATGGGCATAGACGGCATAGACTATGAAAGGAACATTCTGATCAGCCTATGTAAAACACTAATGTGTATATGTGGGGTAACGACAAAATACTACGTTCAAAGCAACACGGATCGACCACAAGAGTGCACCAAAACACATGTTAATGATGGTATTAAACTGCCACAAAACAAAACTTACAGCTATTTTAGAGCAGTTCTGAACATCAGAAGGTGTGAGCTGTATCTAAGTGATAATTTCTACATTTTAAAAGAATGAAAACTGAAGTGTAGTACAGTTTACTTACCTAAGGTTTCTGCTGCCTCAGCTCGGACTGTGAGAATTTTGTCCCACTTACACATTCTGACTGCCGTGGCAAGAACCTGATATATGTGTAGAATAAAACAATAATAATTAACAGGAGGCACTGGACGGTATAAAGGTTAATTCATGCCTTTCTACTCAGTGTTCGATGTTTTGTTTTTGAGTAATAACACTACTTTTCTCTCACAAAGTTCCTCTTTACCCAGGGATACAGTATCAGTCAAATGTAAGTTGGCAGTCAGCTTGTCTTTTTTTATCTTGAAATAAGAATCTTGTCTCACAAGACAAAGGAAGGGGTTATCTTATATTTGACTGATACTATGGGTTCTTGTGAATCATTGGGGAAACCTGACACTGAGTCAAAATGGTGAGGGTTATCTGTGTGATGATATATATATTGGTAATAGAGTTACACACCTGTTGGGCAAAACTGTAGCAAATTAACCAGTAATTTTGACATTTTCAAGACTTAGCTACCTTAACCTAAAGTGAATTGACATCCCTTAAAACGTTTCTACACGAATGTATACATGTATATTATAGGCCACAGAAAGTGACTTTTTGGACCCAGACTCACAAATGGGAGAGACATCGATAGAATGGTTAGAACCCCAGAGTTTAGAGGAAGAAAAATTAACTGTCTTGAACAAAAAGGCTGTACAATGGTACATACCTTGATCAGTAGTGAATGGTTTTCACCAGCTGGGATTGCTCCTGCTCTGTGCATATTTGTCAAGCTGAAAATAAGATCAACAAACACTATTGAGACTACTTAAGGCAGGGTTCCATACTCGCTACAGTAAAAGTTGAGCAATCATTGTGATCATATAGCAACTGTAACAACATAACGCCCAATTGTTGCAACAACAATCTCTAAGATAGACTTCAGCTTTAACTCCATGATTGTAGCAATGATTACTATCACAAGGAGGCCAGTCACCAAAGACTGTCAGCAGCAACTGTTGCATAAAATGTATCACAATGCAGTGTGTCATGTTTTTTGATTGAGATCATCTTGAACAGTCTTTCCCTTTGTAGTGATTGTGGTGATCATATGGAAACTGGCGGTTGTAAGGATTGTTCATTATTTTTTTTGCAATGATCCCAAGGATTGCAGAAATTGTAACAGACTTTTAATTTACATGGAAACCAGCCTTAAGTAGGTGTTTATATAGTACTTGTCATGTGGTGCATGTGGGGCAGGGACAAAATACATGTACAACAATACTTTAACACCAAAATTTCAAATAATAGTAAGACTTTAATTGGTCAGGATTAATAACTGTTAAACTGTTAGTCTATGTAACAAGGTACTCACTTGGGGGAAAAAAACCACGGTGATGATACTACCATTATTTTTGTTACTGCTAACAATATCCAGGAAAATTTGCTACAGGTATTTTTGTTTGTTTGTTTGTTTGTTTTTTTATTTCTAATGAAGATCACAGCCTTATTTTTGTGTCATTATAGGTTCAAGCAAAGTAAGAGCATGACAAAGACTCTTGAGAGAGAGTGAACAGTCACACAGTAACATACTTACCACTTAGCAGCTCCAAGTTGAACCTCATCTGGTCTGTCTCTTGACAGCAACCTGGTAAAAACCTGAACTAACTGTTCACCTTGATGTGTTGCTACATAAAAAATAATACAAGACTGCTTTACAAATCAAATTGACTTTGTATTGTATGTAATGTTTGTATTGTATTGTTATTAAGTATATGTCACTTAATAACCACTGACAATGAATTGTGGTAAACATGAATCTCAAATACTAACAGTACTTATCTCATAAATAAATAATGTGCTTGTTTGTTATCATAATCTCAAATTTCACAGTTTTTTTATGTGCTTTGTTTCTTCTAGCTAAAGAAATTGAAGAATTAAAAAGTCCTGCATCTAAGTTCAAAATTCCACATGGAATCTGAATACATTGTAAATCAACTGGTACAAGGAGTGGGAGGAACTTAGTCCCTATGATGGTGAGCCTTTGTGTTTAACCTTCCAAATCTACTTGAAATTATCTGGCACTAGAGACCTATGTTGTACAACCAAACTTTTGTACATTAATTATGAATTTAGACATTAAATAGCTCATTTCAAAGGGCCAGTCCCAAGTTAACATGGGTTTTCAAACCAGTATATTTACAGTCTAAAAACAACACAATCCTGTAGTCAATACCTGATTTCATGGCCAATGACACAGCTCCATTTTGAAAGGACATGGCTGCATAACACTGTAAAGCTGGATGTTGTATCTTGGGGATATCACACACCAAGAGAGGCAGTAAAGCAGTTACTGCTCCCATGTTACATAACAATGCTTGATGAGCAGGACCCTGAAAATAGAGGGATAAACAAGTAAAAAAACTTGTATGGGTATTGAGTAACTGCCTTTCCAGAGCTTCACACTAAGAGGAAGACTCTTCAGTGCTCCAGTATCTGTTGTAACATTTTCCTCAGCCACATAATCTCTGCACTGAACCGTGAAATACCTTATTTGAAGGCTTTCATGCAAAAAGGGCATATGTGGCATTTTGGGTCGATTTTTATTTTTTGCAGGATCGAGCTAATTTTTGGCGGACTGACTTGTTTTGACATGAAAAGCATCGTTGCGTAATTGTTTTTGTTGATTTGCACTTCGTTTTCGAGAAATATCGTATGCAAAAAAAATCAGTTTTCCGAGCGGCATCTTTTGGAGAGAATCCTTCCAAGGTGGATTTTGACACAGCGCGAACTTAAACGGTTATGTTTAGCAGCTTTGACAGCACAATTTTCTTTAAATAGATGTTTTGATTTTTGAAAGAAGTAGAGAAATAAACCGGAAAAAATCAACCAACCTCGTATCAAACTGGTGTCACGACAAAACAAACTCGGATACCGCCCGTTCAGCACCTTATCCGCTTGTGCTAACGAAGTAACAGTAAGAGAATTGCATAATTATATACTGGACCACATGCCCAAAGATCCAAAATGGCGGCTGTTCCATGATGTCGCATGACGGTCACCTACAATCGTGGACAAAACCCCTTGGGACACTTAATGTAATGTAACAAATTATCTGTTTTACAACTGAAGTTTGACAAAAGAACTGCTATCCTTTTAAAAACGCATTGCTGTTTCCCCACCCCACCCCACCTAATACAATGTTGAAAATCAGGAGAATTTGCAGGTTCTAGGTTTCGACATTGTATGTGGGGTGGGGGGAGAGGTTAGGCAGCTGAAGTTGTATTCGCATCTGGCTTGTGTGCAAAAGCGTCAAAAAACCAAATTTGTCCCAAGACTTTTGTCCATGATTGTAGATTTTTAGTGGAAAAAAGAGCAATTGCTCACAGTCTACAAAAATCTCTGGGTTGTAGTAAGTGCTTGTTACTCAGGGCTGAGCGTTTGACACAGTTAACATTACACAGTGACTGCAACCTGCAACTGAAACTTTTTTACCTGACAACATTTGGAGAGGATTAAAGCTGCACCTTCAGCATTAGATAGAGAACTTGACAGCAATTCAACTAACTGTGGAACTATACTTGGGTTCTGAGAAATAAGACAAATCATAGCACTTGAATTCAATAATAATGATTATTTTATTATATTCATATTGCTTTCAGCTTGGGGAAACAGCATTAACATTTTGTCAGTTATGGCTGCTGTCAATCAACCTGCTGGAACTATTTTTGGGAAACAATAAAATTAATACTTGACCACTATAGAACCCACACTTGTCTATGCATTTTCATATACATGTAACATTGTAACATTTTATATTTTTACCTTCAACTTCTCATAAATGCTATCTAGCGGTAAATATATATTTTAAGCACCAAATGGTCTGGATAATAGCAGGCAAGAAACTATTTTTAAGAACTGGACAACAACTTTAAGTTTAAAACAAGACACGTTTTGAAAAACTTAAGTTTTCGTGTGCGGGATGTAATGCCTGTTACATCGGTGAGACTAGCCAACATCTCTAGGTGCGCATTCCTGAGCATCTGAGCAGGGACAGGAATTCACACGTATATCAGCATTTGCAGCAATCCCAGGCATGTCGATGTTTAGCTAACAAAAACTGCTTTTCCATTGTGGATTGTGCACCCAACAAACTACAACTTATGTTGAAGGAAGCAACACACATCAAATGGGAGAATCCCACTTTTAACTCTCTCGTTCTGATATTATTCTTTATGTATAAGTAGTATATAGGGTAGTTGGCAAATACCATTTCGCAGAGGGAGAAGTATTTCCTCATTTTGAAACCGCCAGCTTTAAGTCCGAAGCTCGCAAGCTCGCTTCGGTTAAACCAGGGAGTTGCAAAACGGGAAATACTTCTCCCTCTTTGAAATAGTATTTGCCAACTACCCTATATACTACTAAGGGGAGGGAGGGAGGGAAGGGCGCAATTGGAAACAAACGAGCCCACTGTTATGCCGCCCGAGCCGCGATGTCTCGAGCAACAAACAAGTGCGCATGGCTGATGCGAGGCCGGAAAGAAAGCTGCAGACTTTCCGAGGCTATTCAAAACCTCCCTCCAGAGCCTCGTGAGATGATTCTCAAGGAGTATGTTGCAATCAAAATCAAGGAAAACAAGGAAATGGGGTGGGGCAAGGTCCACGAGCATATTTCAAAACTGCATTTCTGTGAATTCAAGCAGCAGATTGCACCAATGATAATATGCTTCGATTATATGGTCTGCCCTTTCGAGGGACATTGTTTCCCCTGTTTCGAAAGGGAGGGAACTCTTCATAAAGTATCGCTAAGTCCACCGATGGA
>Ga0126339_10004344_pt1 | contig 10462 bp, 6 predicted proteins | sample OrbTmetagenome_2_FD_92532 | JGI IMG/M metagenome (GOLD analysis project Ga0126339, IMG submission 92532) | Coral microbial communities from Petempiche,Puerto Morelos, Mexico - Orbicella T R C metagenome | ecosystem: Host-associated > Invertebrates > Cnidaria > Coral | place: Petempiche,Puerto...
GATGAGCGATGTTAGGAAGAAGAGGGGGGTTCGCGTGGAGGTGGTTTGGTTTTGGGGATGTGGTATGTTTGGTGATTGGTGGTGTGGGTGTTGTGGGGGGGCGGGGGGTGGGGGGGGGGGGTGGGGGTGCTAAAGCCCCCTGGCTCTACCGTCCCTGTAGTGATATCTAGGTGCATCATTGTTCCTGTAATTCAACATCATGTACAATAGCACAACACATTTAGTATTAATTTTACTTTCTGACTGTTAACAATGAAGAACATGAAGAGGCAACAGCAACAGCAGCGTACAGATCAGCAACAATACCCTAGAGAAATACCACCAAGATTTCAAAGGAAAATGAAACAACAACAACAACAACAACAGCAACAGGCACAGTTTCAAGCACCTTCACAGCAACTACCACAGCAACAGTCACTTCCACAGCAGCCAAAGATTCAACCAAAGCCTGCTCCTCCAGGTGATGTAAATCATACTAGATTGTATTTTTGTCAAAAAAGAGATCATTGAATCCCCTATAATTGCTTTCATCGCAGCTGTCAAAAGGGTGCCAGTGATTTTAATCGTTGGAAACAGTGGTATGAGTTGTAGCCACAGCCAGTGATCCAATTGTGTAGTTTCATACATTGAGTAGACTGGAGCAAAATCATGCCCTTGTTTTGAACAAGAAAATAGTTGATATTAAGTCTATGTTGAAGAGGGTATAATTTTTTAAAAGCTGAGTTTAAAGACATCAAAGATCGGTTACAAGGTTGAACAGCTTGTTGGCTAGATTCTATTTCATCCTCACAACCACTGGAAATCTCATATTTCTGCTCTAGTATCCACAAAGGACAGATGAGTTTTTGGCAATTGATGACTTTCTTCTTACCTTTCTTTGTTAGTTGGCAAGAAGAAGGATCCAAATCGTTTTGGGCCAAAGGAGTTTGCTGATGCCATAGAGCCTGTAGATGATTCAGGATGGTCACAGTCAACTCCTGGCAAGGGCTCGGGCTGGGGTAATTCACTGGAAACTTGGGAGGATTCTGACAAATGGGGCAGTGAGGACAGACAATGGGGTGATAAGGAAGGGACATGGGAAAAACTTGTCGTTGATGGGGGTGATAAAGACACTTGGCCTGCTGTTGGATCAAAGGGAGCAGTAGGCGATAAGTTAAAGACTTCCTCAAGTGACGCTGGCTCTGAAAAGGGTCAGTATTCTGCCAATTCCTCACCAAAAACTTCTGTTTCTTCAATGTCTGCTACACTTAAGTCAGATAGCTCAGCTCAAGGAAATGTTACTTCCAATGTGGACAAAAAGTCATTGCCTTCTAGTAACTGGCAAGGGGCTTATCCAGCCCCGACTGAGAACTGGGATGTTATTGATGAGTCTATTGATCAAGCTATTGATGCTGCTGATGCAGCAACAGCTAAAGACAATGCTGGACTAGCAGCAGGGTGGGGTGGAGTGGCTAAAGGGGGGTTGGGAGGGCTTATAGGAAACAGTTCAAACTGGGAGCTAAAGGACTCTTCTTCATCAGTACATAGTCAGGAATCTGGAAAGTGCGAGCTTGCGAACAATTCAACTGCGTCTGAAGCTCCAAGCTGGAGCAAAACACCTGGAAAGGGATTTAAGACCAAATTACCAACAACATCAACTGTTGGGACTAGTAACGTCACAACATCATGGGGAGGAACGCCTGCGGAGACCAATACTAAATGGACTGAACCCAACTCCAGTTCTGATGGAGTAACAAACTCGAAGTCAAGTAAACCACCACTTTTGGATTCTACTTCTGTTGCTAAATCTGCTGCGGAAAATAAATCAGAACCGAGTATAACACCAAACTCTAGCAGTAAACTGTCTGCGTCCGGCTGGGGTGAAGCGCCGCCATCTAATCCCTCCAACTGGAGCAATTCTGCAGATATAACAGGTGCTGCGTGCTGGGACAGTGTTGTGTCAAAATCAGATTCCTCTGAACTTAAAGCTGCAAGTAACAGCAAAGTTTCTCAGTGGTTAGAAAGTACAGGAATGTCATTAGCAGATTTTGAGTGGGGACAAGAACACATGGAACATGAAGAAGGATCTGAGGGATCACTTGATGGGTGGACTACAGCATCCAAAAGGAACAGGGTAAGGGCTTGCCATTGCTATTCTCTGATTCATACCGTGTGGCTCGAAATTTCATGTTTGCTAACTCTAATAGCCCATTTTGTAGTTGTCTTTTGCCTCGGTGTCAAAACGAGTCTGTGCAAAGCCATTCATATGAAAATGAGTTCCTCCTACATGGTCTTAGGGACGCGCGGTGGCCTCATGGTTAGTGCACTCGACTCCGGAGCGAGCGGTCCAGGTTCGAGCCCTGGTAGGGGACATTGCGTTGTGTTCTTGGGCGAGACACTTTACTCTCACAGTGCCTCTCTCCACCCAGGTGTTTAAATGGGTGCCGGCGAATTCAATGCTGGGGGGTAACCAGCAGGAGAAGAAATACCCCTAGTCGCTTCATGCTACTGAAACCGGGATAGGCTCCGGCCTGATGAACCACTTGGCTCGTATGCAGACTTTACCTTTACCTTTACCTTCACCTGCATTGTCATTTTCATGCAAATCAAACTCCTTTTCATATGAAAGGTTTTGCACAAAGACTAGCTTTGAGACAGAGACACAAGGTAACTGGATGGCCTATTTTTGCGGGTTTTTTTTTTTTGCGATCCGCAAAAATAAGTTTCTGCGAAAAAAAATCTCGCAAAAACGTTCTCCGCAAAAATTTACTTCATTGGCGAAATTATGCGTACAAACATCGCATGTGGAATCTTGGCGCCATTTATTTACAACGTCTCTCAAAACAGGAGAGAAATACATTAAGTGATGCCGTAGTTTTTGCTGAGCCATTGCCGGAGCAATCAATCCAAACTAGGGCAAGACGTAATTGTAATAGCGCGATACCGAGTGCCGCGGCTTACATCTCCGCATGTTTTTCACTGACTTGTCAGTTGCGTGTAGTTAAATAAAAGAAAACAAAAAAGTTGTAATTCCAATTAAACGCGACTCCCTGATAAACGTAAAATTTAATACCCAGCAAGAAAAACCAGTCTTTCACAATCGCAAAAATTGGTTGCCACAAAATGCAAAAAATCGGCAATCCGCAAAATTTAACTCACGCCAAAGTTTCGTGCCATACGGTATCAGCGTACAACCTTTATACTGTTTGACATTCTTCTTGGATCCAGGTAACAGTTTCTTTTTGAATCAGACACTCAGTTCTGGTCCCAGCCACACGCTCAGAAAAAGAAAAGGACACTGACATCATTTTTGTAGCTCTTAGGAGCAGACCAATCTCATAAGATGAATATTTATTCTGGTCTCAAGGTTAAATATGATTTCTTAGCCTTTATTAACCGAGCAGGAGGTCTGTATGGGAGAATCTTGTCCGAGGTCGTGAGTACAGACCGAACGCAAGATTCTCCCATTCGACTAAGCTCGGTTAATAAGATGTTTATTATATGGCGAACAAGATAAATTTAATTCGTTTAATGTAACTGGCTTGTACCAGCTGACATTTTGCTTGCGAACGGCGATGAGCTGAACTTAATTCTGCTTAAGTCTGCTCAACCTCTTTACTTTTCGTTTCCTATCAGGCTTTTTGGCGCTTCCATAAATAAATACTTTTAAGAAAATAGTCAATATTTTTGCATTTTAATTTGCATCTTTTTCACCGCAAAGCATTACCGGTCTAGATGGGAAAATCTAGGCCGTTTTCAATGTTGATTTCAGCCAATCAAATTCGTGAATTCGGTAGTTTCCAGTCCTTGTGAGAAACAGCCATTTAATAATGTAAATTATTAATTAAAGTAATGCGCTACTGTTGTGTTACTGATGGGTCACTGTTATTAATGGTTTGGGTGTGTTTTAGGCTCCTAAACCTGCTAATGATTCAAATGCTTGGATGAACAGATCTCTTAAACAACTGCTAGACATGGGCTTTAAGGTGAGGAAACATATCTACTTAATGACGACTGCTGTCTTGGCTAATACTTTTTCAACTATTTGACATAGAGTTTAAGTTGAGCGCACGTGTCTCATCCTGCTTGTTGAACTCGTTTGGAAAAGGAAATACAATCTTAAAGGTCGTCTTGACTTGGGCTTGAGGATAAGAGAATCCATAAGTTAAAGATATTATGTTTATTACGTGAAATGTTTTGCTGATCAAGGTGCAATGTTACCAATATTTATCTTCTATAGTAATTTGCTTCAGGCATCAAGCAGGTTACTGCAGGGGCCTTATTTATTGTGAAGAGTTCTTAAGAGTTTGCGTAATGGATGAGAATTATTAGAGTAGGCGCTTAATAGGTTAAATGGTTTGTCATAATTACAATACCGTCTTTGTCATCGTTTACGGCAGAGTGGAAATAAGCTTGCTCCGAGTCTTAACTAAATGAAGAGGAAGGCTCCACCCGTCTTTTCTTAATATATTTGGAAATACTGAATGCCGTGTGTTTTCTCGTTGTGTACAGCAAGACGACGCGGAGAAAGCTCTCAAGGCAAATCATATGAACATCGAAAGTGCAATAGGTAAGTTCGGTAACTCTTCGAGTTCCGTGCAATAGAGCAGGTAGTCAAAAGTCGAAGTAAAACTCTGCAACCCGTGCAGTGTAATCTGCCTCGAGCCTAGTCATGTCAGGTAAAACTTACTGATTAGACAAACAAATTCTCCTACGAAAATCAGGAATGTGAACCGCACGGAGTGAGGAGAATTTGAGTTCTAACCTCGCAACTGTTGATGTGTTTTCAGGGGACCTCCTTGCTATGAACATCAGTGAAAGCATGGAACAGACTGTACCTGTTCCAGGGGGAAAACTACAGGAACCTGACCCAGCAGAGGCAGCGAGGATCCAACAACAACAGCAACAAAGTCAGAGTAAACTGAACAGGAAACAGCGAAGGAAACTTCAACAACAGCAGCAACAACAACAAGCTGAACAAAACACTCTTGCGTCAAAAACGGATCCGAAACAAGGACAAACTGAACTCGTAGTCTCTAAGTCAATGACTCAAACCAGCGATACTCCTTCTAAACCAGATAGTGAGCAACAGAATAACACTTCAGAAACTCAATATGCATCTAAGACGGATGAAACACAACAGGACTCTAACTCAAAACCAAGTGCACCAGCAGCAAAAAGTGATAAACCACCTTTGTCGGTAGCTGGGCCTTCGAAGCCCTCTAATGGACAAGCTCAGTTGTCAGGAAATGGTAAAAGAGCAGGCCCACCATTAATACCTCCTGCGCCAGGCCCTGGGGTACAGGCACCCTTGAGACCTCCTCTGGCACATCCTTTACTTCACCCTCAGCTTGTTCAGCAGTTTCATCTTCAGCAGCTACGGATGGCTCAAGGAGGACTCCTTCAGCCTCCCTTCACTCCTCAACAGTTCGCCATGTTACAGCAGATCGCTCAGCTTCAGCTCGTTCAGCAGCGTCTGGCTGCACAATCTGTTGCCCAGCAACACATGGGACAGAAACAACAAGTAGTTCCTCAACAGCAGCTGTATCAACAGCAACAGCAGATTGCGCTCATGATCGCTCAGATGCAGCAACAAGTTCTACAGCAGCAGCCGGGCCTGGCAGGGAGACATCCTGCTCTGCCGTTTACTGCAGTGCAGCAACAACAGCAGCAATCACTCATCCAGCAACAACAACAACAGCAGCAGTCGTCTCCTACTGCACAACAAAAAGGTAATAAACCTGCAACGAATGAGAAGCCAACGAGTGAGCCTGCACAGAATAAGACAACAGACACTGTTAAACCTCAGCCAAATGAACCTTCTAACGTTCCACCAGCAACAACGGAAGAACAAACCAAACAACCTTCTCCCGTCCCGCAATCTCGATTAACACAATGGAAACAGCCGTTATTACAGGATCCTTCAGCTGTCACTCAACCTTCAGTCACCAGTAGCATACCCACCCCAGTGGACTCTAATCCTCCAACAGTTTCAACGTCTTCACAGTCCACTTCTTCTGTGCTTTCTAGTGTTGTGTCAGCTCCTTCCATTTCAACTAATGAAGTCTCTGACCCGTCAGCTCCCAACAGCAACAATGTGTCTCCACGTACGAGGATTCCGGATCCAGTCTCTAGCAGGTGGGGTGTGGATGCGGGTCCGAAGCTATCTGCGGACCCACCTGAGTTTAAACCAGGTGTCCCGTGGCGTCCCGCTCCAAGAAACGAGAAACGGGACGACGGACGAGACGTCGTTTCTCCTAGTACTGTGGAAGTTTCAAGTCGCACGTCCTCCAGTAGTAGCGATTCTCAAACAGATAGTTGGTCGAATCCAGGCAACCAACCTGTTAGTGCGCCAAGCAGTGCACCTCCTGTGAACACTGGAAAGGTAGCGGATGATGCTGTCAGCACCACTGCTAATTCCGGCTTCTCTGGACTGTCAATCAATAACAGTACATTCGAATCGAGTGCGATTGATTTCGGACGGAGCTCCACTCCTTGGCAATCAACTGAAAGTAAAACCCCACCCCAACTTCCACAAGGAACAAACAAACTGGCTTCCAGTGCTGCGTCACTGTTAAGACCTCCCCCGGGTCTGGGAACTGAAAAGTCCCTGCCCGAGTCCCCCTTGTTTGACGATGAACCTCCAGCTTGGTTGAAGAGCTTAATAGACGGCTCCAGCCTTGCTGGCGACAAAACCCAGCCTGAATTTCAGTTCAGTCGTTTTGGTTTTGCTAACAATCCTGCGCCGTGGAGTCCGCGAGATGCAAGCCCACAGCCCTTTAGTCCCTTGACACCTAATCCTCAGCCTTGGGCTGCTGTGGGGGGTCCTGCCCCTACATTATCATCCTCAGCGTCAGCAGTGTCCATGGCAACAAGTGAGATTGTTCGGAGTGGAAGTGTCAGTGCTGCTGAGCCATCTAACCTGCAGAATTCGGGAATCATCTGGTCTACAAATCAACCCATCCCTAGTGCTGAAGAAAAGTTACCTGGGACTCTCCCTGGGGCATCTGTTCCTGCTGTATCCGCAGCCAGCGGTGTTGCACCTTCCAGGAACATGGTCAATTCGATGTCAACGTGGTTGGTTCTCCGCAATCTGTCACCAAGGGTGAGTTTTAATGATGCGACCTGGACGCCAGTGTCTTGTAGTGTACCGGACGTACTGCGTCTTGTAGCTGGATGGAGAATCAGCCTTGAGGCGAGCGTCCATCTTCGCGCTAAATTCCCACTAAAAACTTTATATCATTGCTGTTTTATACACGATACCTGTCTCATTTTGGTTATTACGTGCGCGCAAGAATTCTTCAGCATGGAAATTTTCTTGTTTAATCTCAAACATTTTTCTTGAACGCGCTACGGGAGACGCCTGTTTCATTATGCTAAGGTGCAGCCAGTTTCCATATTTCTCCTAAAAATGTAGTTGTCTCGATGTATAACCGTCTCTCGGGGGTAGCGTCTAATCAGTTTGTCTTTTATTTTCAGATGGATCCCAAAGCTCTCCGTCCCCTGTGTGAGAGGCATGGACCACTACTCACATTCCAACTGAATCTCCGTCATGGCAACAGCTTGATACGTTACGGCAGCATGGAGGAAGCTGCCAAGGCGAGGGCGGCACTCAATGGCTTGATGATGAGTGGCACGCAGGTGGTGGCAGACTTCGCTACAGACAGTGACATCGGCAGTTTCTTTGAGCAAACCATGGACTGGAGCGCCAACCCATTTCCTAGCAACACTTACGGAAATCAATGGTCTTTCCAGAATGTCCTTGGATCCGCAGCAACCAGTGACAGTATTCAATCTGCACCTAAAGTACCAGCTGCAAAGAACCAACCACCAGTAACAACCACTGAGCAGCCTGTCCCTAAAATCAATAACCCAACACCTGGAATGCAGTGGGGTGCTGCTGTAGGGGCTTTGCCCCCAAAGGGCCTCGCTCCCGGCGAACAGTCCAAAATGAACCCGACGACTCCTCAGTGGGGAACCGGCTCGCAAAGCAGCGAGCAGCCTGGTACCAAGCCTAATACTGGAACCCCCGGCATGCCTTGGGGTAGTGCTCCGGGAGCCACGCCGGTCCCGTCATACTTGTGGGGCTCAGGCCCCTCGCAGCAGCCAGCCCTTGGAGGAAATTTTTCCCAGGTTCCCAGCATGTGGTCCTTTCCAGCTGGGGTCCCGCGTGACGTGGAGCCTCAGTCAGGATCTGGGGATGGGCTGGTTAGTCCTTCCATGACCACGTTCCTTCCGCCGGGGCTTCTGAATGGAGGAGGGGACCCGGTTTGACTGGAACCGTGATATTGAACTCGGAATCATTTAGCAGCGTTATCGCATTGTAGTTTTATCGCTTACTTGTGTATTTGTTTCGTGTGTTGTGATGTGCGTGAGTTGGCCCTGAAAATGGGTCTTATGTGTTTCTACATCAATGTTTCAATATTGATTAAATCTCCCCATGCTATACAAATAAGTGTCCTTTTTGTTCCTCAAAAAGTGATCTTCAGGCCTGGTTCATTCCTTGACGGGTTTTAAGGGAAAAAGCCCTGGTAACGAACTTGATGGGCCTACAGTCCTATAAACGTCTGGGAGATTTGCTTTGGAGTCCGGAAGACTTTCCTCTTCTAGCAGTCTTTCTTCATCCCTTGAATCCCCTTTCAAGCAATCAAACGATACCTTACGTTCCTATTTTTGCCAGATTTTGCCTGTGATGTCGATGTTTTTATTTCTTATCAGGCCAGAAGCAAATCCTCCTTCCGAGATTAAAAGGTCAAAAATTTATTCGTGTATCCGATGAAGCTTATATAAACTAGCGTGTTTCACAAGATCGTTTCGTTGTATCGGCCATACCGTAAATCCTCGAATTAGCTCCCGGGGCGCTTATTTCAAATTTAGGAGAAGATGGGAGCCGCTTATTCGAGAGGGGCGCTTATTTAATTTTTCCCAAATCGTGCCCTGACATGATCTTTTTTTTAATACATCATCTGCACGTAAACAACATAAGCTGTTTATCGACGTAAAAAGCTGATCCTAAAGTTTAAATCGGGGCACCATTAGCAATTCACGTGGTCACAAACTGAAACAGTGTATAAATCTAATACTAGACGACGAAAACTATACATCATTTGCTGTCTCATTACTCGTCCACAAAATAGGGGGAGGGGAGGGGGCGCTTATTTTTAATTCCGGCCGATGGGAGGGGCGCTTATTCGAGGGGGCCCGCTAATTCGAGGATTTACGGTAGTTACAGGAAAACAGCCGCTTCAATACCTTAGGTTTTTTGTTGATGATTTTTTGAAGTGTTCCAAAGAAGACTTCGACCCTCTCTGGTTTCACAAGGTGCGGCAGTGGAACTGGCCCTGTCTTATGGCCAGCCCGTCAATACGGCCACCTCCATTACGGCCACTTTATTCAGGCCCGAACAAGGGCTCAGTTAGTAATTGTCCCTTAATTTAATACGGCCAGATTTTTGTGGCCCGTTGGTGACCGGATTAACGTGTTTCCACTAGATTTAGATCAACGATGTTTGGGCCAAGCCGATTACAGTTTATTTGACCGTGAATATCCAGCCCAACTGTTTTGTCCGAAAAGGAGTGGAAAAGTATATACCAGCATGTATTTTTTGTCAACCAAGTTGTTTCCGGCTGAAAAAAGTTAATCAACCAAAAACGGCTTGTTGATGTTTGTTTTCTTGACGACCCGACTGATCATCGTACCTGCTGTAAGACCAATTTGTCAATTTCGAATTTTCGAGCCAGGGTTTTCGGGTCTACGGTACAGCTAAACTCAACCCCATCAATCCGTCACCAACGGGCCACAAAAATCTGACCTTATTTAACGGGTGTGGACGTAAGGTGGGGTTCCACTGTAATTTGGGAACGATGCTAATTAACATATAGCGTCGAGCCCTTATCATGAACAAGTGCTGGTTTAGAAACCTTGGATTATTACTACTTGCTAAAAGTAAGTATAGAAGGATAAATTTAGCACTATACTGTTTGAGGCAAAACAATTCCCTTCTACTCGCTCAGCTTAGCTCTTCTGAGATCGAAGTTGTATCTGGTTAGCTTTGCTTTGCAAGTAACAAACAACGCGCAAGTAACAGCCTTCCACCGACCCACACGAATCTCTGTAGAGTCGCGTCATCAGCATGGAATCGGCCAGTGACAGAAGAAAGTCCATGATAATGATCTATGATGCTTACATGTAGCTGTACCCACCGCTCGATACAGCTATACCTTCCTTCCGTTTGTCCTCGGAGGTTAGGGGGGTGGGTGGGTTTTCAGGGCTAGAACACCCCCTAACGTTTTTCCTCGGAGGGTGGGTACGGCAACATAAGGCAATGAAAAATACATGTTTGCGCATTCCAGTGCATTATTTCCAAAGATCATGCCAGCGTCACCCCCCGACAGTTTCTGATGTACCCTCCAGCTTGGGGCGTGTAGGAATTTAATTTTCCCCTTGAAACCTGTCCCAGATGACGTGCACTGCTTGCTGTGCC
>Ga0126339_10004346_pt1 | contig 10456 bp, 4 predicted proteins | sample OrbTmetagenome_2_FD_92532 | JGI IMG/M metagenome (GOLD analysis project Ga0126339, IMG submission 92532) | Coral microbial communities from Petempiche,Puerto Morelos, Mexico - Orbicella T R C metagenome | ecosystem: Host-associated > Invertebrates > Cnidaria > Coral | place: Petempiche,Puerto...
CCGGGCTGAAATTCGCCATGTAATCAGGCCCGAAGAGACCATGATCTCGTCTCTTGATGAAGGATAATATATTTTTTTGGCGGTTCCATTTCCTGTTTTTCGTGCTAAGAATCTATTTATGCAAATGTTTTTGGAAGGGAAAGCCTACCCGTTTCCGCAAACCCGAATTTTTCTCTTTGAATACACACCGCCAAATGTTCTGCCCCTAACCCCCTAACTTAAAACAGTGGTTTAAAGGAATGGTTAGTACTTACCCGACAACGTTTCGCAACTCATTCCCGCAAACAGTGGACTGGTTTATCACGCTTTGAGATGCACTTCTCAGAACTGAATTTTAGCCTTGTGTTGATGGAATACCATTTTTGTAAGCTCCGCATGTCGTTGTCAGAATTTCGTCCAACGATTGACGTAAGTAGCTTAGATACACTGAGCAAGAATTTCTCAGGTGCTTTTTCTAAGTGTCAATTGAAGACCGATGAAAATTTCACAACAGATAAAAATTCTTCGTTCAATTAAGATTTCTCGACCGATCAAAAACGACACGAAGAACTGAAGCGCTCAAAGCAGAAGTTTCTCAGGTATTGGTTGTTAACAATTGGACGAACAAGGGGGAGGGTGCAAGGGTGATTAACCCCTCGGATTTTTTTTTCGCACTTCGTAGCGGACAGGGTCCCGGTAAATTACAGAAATGTCTCTTTCCTGATTTCCGTGTTATATTGCCATTTCCTACTAACTATACGAATAAATTGGATGAAAATCTTCTGTAGAACAAAATAGAACAAGTATTTTGAGGGAGAGGTACAAGATTACACGGATGGAAATGGATTACAGTTCATCAAATTTGACTGTCACAGGATGCCAAGGAATCTAAATTGCCATTCTGGTGAAATTTTGATTTTTTTCAGTAATTTTCTTTTTCTTTTTATTTGGTCTTTCATTCTTTTCAACAGATTTGGTAGGTTTTTTTTGTTTTGTTTTTGTTTTTTTGTTTTGTTTTGTTTTTTTTTTTCATTCCATTGCACGATTATAAAGCATGTTTACAGCAAGCTTCCCGCCATACTCATTAGAACACGACATATCAGCCGAACACTGTCCCTTCAATATTGTGAGGATTTGTCACCAAAACCCTACCTTGAAATGCTGGTAAATCAAGAAAGGCCTCGCTTCGTGTTCTAACATCACATAATTTTGCTTACCGTGGAAATGGCATCACACCCCCTCCATAGTGCCTGTGTCCCTTCTGTACCCGGGTGGGGGGCTCCTGCTTGGGCCGATACTCCTTGGGTAGCTGAATGGGACCGAAGCCACCATAGCTTAGACTGCGGCCCCATGGCACCTTCGGTGACCTGTTCGTCTGTGACAGATAACGGTCGAAGCTGTTGGCGGAGAAGAAAAGAGTTTGAAGAATGAACAAATAAAACGTGTTGGGTATACAGGGCAAGGCGTGGACCGAAGACTCTCTCTGAGAAAAAATCTCTTGTTAAAATGTCAAGTAGAAACTGAATGTCACGTTTTTCACGCCTTGTTAAAAGAGCTCCTGAGGTCTTGCTAGTATCACACCCTCTGGAAGTGACTGCTGTAGGTCCCCTTGTTTGGTAGTAGACCTGACTCGAGAGAGCGGCCCAAATCGAGCCTGGTAATAGTAATGGTAGTAATAGTAATAATTTATTTAAGGTCGAAAACGTGGGAGGTGTTTGCACAATCTTCCGAGCCAGAGGCTCATGTTGAAAACGCTCGACAACAAATAAATAGGATCTAAGAACTAATTACAAAAATGAGGTATTAAAATGCTCGTAAAAACTCTAAATACTAATCCTCTAAAGAGATAAAAAGCAGGAGTTACAAGTACACCCTTAAAATTCCGCTATATCGCTAAAGCATTTACGAAAACGAGCAACGGTCTCACATTGTTTAACACAGTTCGGCAAATTGTTCCAACAGTGTGAAACAATATAAGAAAATGAATTATGTAGATAACGACTATTATACGAAAATTGCTGTACTATTAGATCTTAAATTATAGTGTATGATGCGTGGCTTAAAAAATTAGAGATGTATGAAGGAGCGAGACCATTAGATGTAATTTATTTTTCATTTATTGTACCAAACAGCCTGGTTGTTTGGTGATTACTGAAAAACCAGAACAACAAATAAAAAAACGAACTATTTATTTACTGATCAACAGCTACATTAAGAACAAAGAGATGAATTCTTATGATTGACCTGTTTGATACACGTGTTCACAAAATATGCGAAACTTTATTTTTTCAAACTCAATGTGTGAACACATGAATTTGTCAATCTAGTTCAGTTTAGTCTAGTTTCAGTTTTCTCATCTCTTTTCCTTGACATCTTGGAGTATTTTGTTCAGGTAACATATCTCAACAGTTGGATAGAGCCTGGCAATCAATTTGGCTAACCAACTGTGCGAATGAACCTGGTAACGTGACAACTAATCATTCAAGAGTAGTGTGACTCATAATCACGTCGTCATTTACCTGCGTGACAGGCCCTGAAAACAATTTTCGCCTTGTGCTTGTACACAGGCCGAGAGATAATTCTGCTGAAAACCCTGCACATACTGATAGGACACTCATAAAAGCGTTCGTCACAACAACAAAACTTGTCAACTAAAGGAACTGTCACGCACAAGAAACATCTGCGACAGCGAGGCGTGTATTTGCCAATTAGGTCCAATTGAATAGACCACCTGTTCACACAGCCGGCCAAGAAAACAGAAAACCATTTGAACGCATCAGCTTCTGAAGTAAATCTGCAGAGCTCTTAAAACTAACAGCTGACATCAAGTAAAGAAAAATATGTCCCGATTTATTTTGCTAGAGCAAGACATGATGACCAATAGAGAAAATTTTTCGTGGTTAGATTTACAACAAAAATTAATCTTGATGCAAGGTCTTCATCACTGAAGTATTATTAAATCGCTCACAATTTATAATCTGATATTTCCACTCTGGGTACAATCAGAAAAATAGGTTTCACGATTATCAGATGTAGTAGCTAAAAGCTCAATGTATAGTGAATACTAACTACTAAATTAAAGTTACATCTCACATTAAACCTCTTGTATATAAAAATGTTGAAAGATATGCCCTTAAAAACTAACTGAGATATGTAATATATAGTAATACAAAAGCTAAAAGTAAAAAAGAAAGTTTTTGGAGCGTTTTAAACTCTGTCAAACCACTTAGCAACGTGCTAGCAACGGTCCGTATGGATTGTTTCACAAAAGCGCTGAAAGCGACACCGGGTAAATCGCGAAAACCTCAAATTACCGCAGTTCACAGCGAACATAAAGCGAGAATAAACGATTTGGTTTGACTTCAACGCCACACCGCCTTGTTCCAAAGGGAAAGAAGCGAAATGTAACACTACTTTGTACTTACTGATCCTGAGATACAGTAATCCTGTCATGGTACTGTGGAGTATGAAGAAAATGCGATTCGAAATTCCTTGACAAGTAGTCGACACCTTGATGTTCCTTGTACAGTCCTTGTTGCAGCGCAGTGGTCATTCTTCTGCCGAAGTCTTCGCGCTCGATTGACGGAATTTGTTTCAAACTACATCGTAACTTTCTCGAATAGTTTCAGTGGAGTTGAAGTTTTGCAACTTCTCTCGCGTACATCCGGTCAGGCAGTCAGCTACACAGCGCAATTCATAATAAACATAAATTTTGCCAAGGAGACGCTTGCTTGTATGATTGGTTTATTAAACAATGGGATGCGTGGCTATTGTTTTGATCAGATTACTTGGTCTTTCAATGAAAAAGAACAATGTGAGAGTAATTTAAAATGCCGAGAATGATTATAACTGTAATACATGCTAGTGTCCTCTTTCATCATGTTTATAGCTATATTTGTTAGCAGCCAAGCTGCGCACTCGCGCGCGAAAGCCCGCCAGCTACGCGTTTGGTTCTCTACGCTACACTTTTTTTTGCTCTCGAGAATGACACTCGAGTCTCACAGTATTACATATTACAGTGCCTTTCTCCATAGAGGTGTATAAATGGGCACAAAGATTTGACAAAGACTGGTTGAATACTGAAACTTTCCTTCTGGACGCAAACATGAGCCCATGACCGCTCACGAGAACTTGCAGATCATGAAGACTTTTTTTTTACGCCCCGTCCACAATTCGCCGGAGAAATTTGAAAACGGTGATTTCACTCTGAAAACGCATCAAATGTTTTCTGTCCACTCCAACGCCGAAAAAACTTGAACATGATTCTCGTCACGTCATCGTTTCCAAAAAAACTCCGTTTTCAAAATGTTTTCCGAACTCACTAAACGCAAAGCCAACATTTTCAAATTCCTCCGATTTGAAGAGCGTTCTCGTGACGGATTAGTGTGGACGGCAGGGATAACCGTAGAAATAAAGCTGCGTTTTCAAATTTCTCCAGCGTAGTGTGGACAGGGCCTAGCCTCAATTTACAGCGTTTGCATTTAATAATTTATAATAAATGCAAAACTCCATTCATTTATCATTACTTTCTTCTGGCATTTTTTTCTCTTGCACAAAAATGTTTTGTTTCTCTTACAACTTAACTGCGCTTTGAAAATTCACTTACTTTGCTGAGTGCGACTACTGAAAACCACCGGAAATGTTTACTGCTTGAAAAAGGAATGCTCCTAAGGGTTTAAAAAGAGGCCGCACTTTTGTTTAGCATGTTCCCTATTGGCGTGTATAATGACAGAGTAAATAGTTGACTTTGTTCTTTTCTTTCAATCCCTTCAGAGGTCAACATGAACAGACAAGGCCAGCGCGATTAGTGACGTCACACGTCTCGTCTGACTGCACACGAGGCAAGGTAACCTTGGCGAATTTTGTTTAGCGTTCGAGGGATATCCGGCCATAGAAATAAGGAATTTCTACATGATTTAACCCGAATTATTCACATCCTTGGCTTCGGTGCACTATTTTTACCTCGCTGGCTGCCATGTGAGCAAGTTTTCTGTAACCAGGGGCTGAGAGATGGCCGTCGCTACGAGTTATCTGTCAAAGTTACAGCATGAACTCTACCATGAAAAACATGGCTTTGACAAGCTCTCCAGAAATTTTCAGTCCTCTCTGGTCCATGATCCGTCGCACATTCGCCGTATAACAACTTATCCTGATCGGTGAGTCCATACAGAGTTTGTTAACTTTCCTAATAGTCCTAATATATCTACCCGCGGAGATCAGCAAATTAAAACTTACACGAAACGCGGCAAAACTCAGTCACAAAGTGCGAATTGAGAAAACACATTCATCATAAATTTTTAGTAGATATGGTAATTTACTTATTCATGATCAAAAAGCAGCAACTGTTAGATGTTAGCTACACCAGGTGGTAATGTGCATCCCCCAATGAGAAACAAAGAATGCGAGTTCTTCGAAAAATATCACGCAACATGAAAACCGTCACGTCACGGCTATGTTTTGGTAACCCTCACAGTAAAACTTTTTAAAAATTTGTAAAGCAAGACATATGCGTGAAACCCTTTTCCTGGTAGTACGGTACTCCTTCGAGTTACAAGATCAAAACAGGAAACTGCTGTGTTCTACCGCTTTTTGTCCGTCTTACCTGACTTAGTAAGGAGCATAGGCACGTAATTCGTGCAGAGGGCTAACTAGGCTATGAAGCTAATTCAACTGAAGAAGCATAGGCACACAATTCGTGCAGAGGGGTATGTAGCTAATTGTCTCCAAAGTTGAACAAAGAAAGTTAGCAAATGCTATGATTATTTAGATTGATAAAGGTAACTGAAAAAGACACAGAAAAAAAATAAGTGGAAACATCAAAGGAAGATTACAATGGAGACATAAATGAATAAAGTTTACGATGCTTTCTTGGGGAGAAATTTGAGTAACTATCTCCCTTCTCTGAGCACACTCCCTTATTTAAGCACAAACGGTCTGCACAAACCAAAGTGTGTGGTTTTGTGCTGTTTTACTCTGATAAAAGGTATGTTTTGTGCACTGTAATTGTGCATGGGTTTTTAAAAGAAACTTTTTTCATTGTTATGATTTAAGGGAATTCCCCTGAAATAAAACTGCACATAGATTTTTGTTCAAACTTTGTCCAATGAATATTTATCATATGAGAACTTTAATTATAAAATAACAAAGGTTGTGCCCATGCTTGTTAAGGAGCAGTGAGGCATTGAAAATGTCCCAATTTAGCCTTATTTAATGCTTATTGCAAGAACGCATTCCAAGTTATTGTAAACTCTTTGTGAGCCCAGACTCATGAAAACACCCCTCAAACTACAGTCAATACTTGTGTCGAACACAAATAAACTTTTTAAATTTGATTTTGACAGACAGCTGAATCCTTGTTAAGATGTTGGAACCAAATTGCTTGCCATGGCTACCAAACTGCGAAATAGAAAAGACTACAGTGCAGCTGCTATTTTCCTTATTTATTCAATTTTCAACAATAGAAATCAAATCAGTCTTTTCTCATGCAAAGCTAATGATTAGTTGATTTAAATGACTGGAAAAAAATTTGGGGTGCCTGAGCTCGTTCGTGAGCTATAGCCATTTTTCAACAGACAGAACTCATGTTTTCAATGTGCAGATGCATGAACGCACACCAATGATGCCATAAATTATGCGCGGTAAGGATGCACAATGCAATACTGGGGAATGCCCCTAAGGACTTGAACGCTCATCCCAAATAAGAATTCACAGAGAAACCACCCCTTGGTGGCTGAGATCGATATTAAAATGTGTCAGTACTAATTAAAAGATCTAAAATAAAGCAGCATCCCTGAAATTTAAACATTATGTAAAATGTAAAGCCAAAAAGGGTCAGGGACACCCAATGGATCATTTTGGGTAAATCATCTGTTTGATTGGTCTGTAATCCCCTCAAACTTTAGTCACCTCAAACTTTTGTGACGTGAGAAATATGATGCCTGTTGTTTTTAGATTGATAACACCTGATAAAAATGTCATTTTGGGCTTTGAAAAGAGCCAGCTATGATTTTTGCAAAGGCAAGAAGAGTTGCTATGGTTTTTGAGAAATGGACAAGAAAGCCCTGGTGAATTTGAGAAGACTCGAGTTCCCCTAAAAATTATGTCAGAACAGATAAAAAATTTATCATTAGCCTAAAATTCACCTACAGAGCTTTAAAGCACTCCAGATAACCAAAAACAGTATTTTAGAGCATTTGAGGGATAGCCTTTCATGAGTGCCCTTGAAATGTAAATATTTGAAAATATTTGAAGAAAGGCTCTATTTTTCATAAAGTTGTGGTAAATATGCCACAAGTAAAAAGACAATTATTAGAGTTTGGAATAAAAATGCCACTGACCTTCATCAACATTTTCTAGGTACTCCCGCCATCTTGAACAAGCCAACACTCATGTCAAATGTCCCTGGGGTCGTGCTCATAGCTATGCCGGGGAGGCCCCCGTGTGCCTTCCAGAAAGCCATCGGCCCAAATGTGAACCACCAGCCTTACTTCAGAAGGGACATAAACACTTTGGCAGTGGGGTTGCTCCTCATCCAAGGTGAGTTAAATATCCAGCTGATCAACACCTCAATTCACCTAACTATGCCAATGCATTGTTAAGCAGACTGGTGATGAGAATAAAGAAAATCATCAATTAGAGGTTTTCATTAACATTTTCAGCAGGGTGGTAACTGGTTTTCACAGGTGGACAAAACTACTTGAACTGAACTTTGTTACATGAAAACCTTTTCACTAAATGTTCAAACCAGGTGGGCAAAATCATCCTCACAGCCAGGCAATTTGCTCGGTGCTCAGTCTTTAATGAAACCCCTGCATTGGGTAATCTATGTTGCAGGTGTATTTTTGGGACGGTAGGGATGAAGTGGAGAGATAAAAATAGAATTAGAGAGAGGGCATTTTTACTGTTCTGTTTCCTTTCTCCATCTCCCACCCCACCCTAAAAAATATTTTCTTACACAGGAGATAGGTTTCTGTTGCACCATTGGGTGATGTTAACAGGGTCATTCAGTGTTAACAGGGTGTATGGTGCATTATTATACTAGTAAACTACTCCTCTGGGGGAACTCCTATATGAAAAGGTTGTGGATGCTAGCCGTCTTGCTGAGGGTTATAAATCAAGGATTCTGGTCTCCCTTAGGGTGTTCGTGATGAAAAGCCACAATTTTTAGCTGCCAAAGTATCTTTTAGAGTGCAATCAAAGAGACAATTCTAAAAAATGCTCTCATTTCCATTTTTCTGCTTGAATTCTGATAGTCTCACCAGTACAGTGTACTAGTGCAGGCTCCCTTTCCTGAACAGCAGCTAGTATTTGGTTTTAAGCGGTATCTTTCAGCAGTCAAATAAAGCGCAAGCCACACCCAGATTGGTCTCCTTTAGGGGTTTAATTCAAACTTTCTGACAAGCTTCCCGAACTTTTCATATGAGGGTCCTCCCTGGGACTACTCCCTTTAAATTATGTCACAATTTATTTACTTCTTGCCATTTGCACAGTTAAGGCAACTTTTACTGTACACCAGTTCATCTCTATGGCCTATTTAATGTAAAAGGAATCATTCAAAGTAGTTGGTTTGCGAGTGTCTGGGCATGCTAGCTCATGCAAGATGGTGAAACGCCTTTTTGAAAATTTGAAAAGTTTATGAGGTTGAACAAAAATAAATTTGTGCGAATTCTTTGGCTTTTTCTTCGCCCAATACTTTGGAAAACTTCACTTAGCCAGACTGAATGAATTTCCAAGTTTCTAAAAGGTATTTAAAGCTTTAAAGTCGAAATATTCAAGTATTCTGAGGCAAACAAAAACCATTGTGTGCCAATTAAGCGGCCACCCCTTATAAAGCGCCAGGTTATTTAAGTCCCAAAGTTATTGTCAGTAAAATACTGTAAATAAAACCCCTATTAATCGGCCACAGCCGCCTTTTGGTCATCCTGATAAGGGTTTGTCTAGTACCTAAAAATTACCACTATTAAACGGCCACCCAAAATTTAAAAACTTTGTTTTGGAAAAGGCAATGGCAGATAAGAGTCTGAAATAGAAGGTGACAAGTGACAAAAACATTCAAACACACATTTATCATGATTGTCCGAAAGTGGCCGCTTAATAGGGGTTTGACTGTATGACAATTCTTTGCTCACACTAGGTGGGAATTTATATTTTAATCAAAAGTAGTGTCATGTTTTTTTGTTTAGTTTTCCCAAAGAATGGTTAAATCACTTCACTTCACTTCAACTTCACTTTAACCAAAGAATGGTTAAATCATGATACAAAACTCAATGAGATTTAGAGACAGCTTTACCGTATTATAATGGTGGCTAGTTGGTAGAAAATATATTCTTGTATTCTGGGCTCTGTTGCAAAGCAACTCTGCCCATTATTAGCATATATTTTCCATTTTGCTGCCAATACAATGTGGTAACACTGTCTCAAAATTACAGTTAGTTTATATGGAAGCTTAGTTCAAACACTTCAGTCTTTTCACTTTCAAGAGTCTAGCAAATGTTTTCAAAAGTTTTATCTGCCCAAAAGAAAACACTCGAAACCACAGGTTCTAGAAAAAAAAGTGGCTTACTGCTGATTTCAGTAATTTACTTCAGCGTGAACTGTCCAAGCAGAAGCTTCCAGCAATCCTTACAAAGACTTCTTTAACACTGAACTACTCTTTTTGATATATGAATGAATCAACCACCTTTTTCCATTTTGTATTTTCACTTAAACTTTCAGTTCTCTTGTTGATCACCTGATGTATCATCATGATCTGTTTTTTCTTCCAAAGATGCACATTTTGCACACACATGTACTTGCTTCTTATCCTACCTCAGTGTCAGTTTCTATGTGTATTCATTATTCACTAAACTGGAGGTGAATAGTGGTGGATATTTACCAAGCCATGAAGTGACAAGGTAAATATCCACCACTTTCTCTAACACTGAGGCAAATAGTTGTAAGAGGGTCCTACAAGGGTGAAGGGGGGAGGGGGGAGGAAGGGTCTCTAATAGCAAATCACGGATCATAGATTTCAAAATTTCAGTTTCCCGAAACATGAAAATAAGCAAGTATGGTACTTTTTTTAATAACCTGCTCCTACGCTAGAAAGAGTTTTGAAGACAGCAAAATCATGAATACCCTTGAGTCTTTAAAGGCTGGTAATTCAGTTTAGCAGTTGTCAACACAGCAATGCCGCCAACCAATGAAACACAATTTAGAACTACCCAGCGAGTTTCATGACAAAGAAAGCTGCAGCAGGGGCAGATCCAGGATTTTTCTTAAGAGGGGATGTCCAACTAAGGAATGGTGTAACTAACTGGTGACGTTGACAAATTTTAAAAGCGAATACGAAGAAGAAGACTTCATCTCGGGGGGGGGAGGAGAGACGCCCCAGCACCCCCCCCACAGGTGGGTTTACCTGGAAAATATGTCACTCACTCAGTTGCTAATGAACAGCTTTTACAAAACGACTCAGTCGTATTCGCTTGTAAAACGTTTC
>Ga0126339_10004347_pt1 | contig 10455 bp, 5 predicted proteins | sample OrbTmetagenome_2_FD_92532 | JGI IMG/M metagenome (GOLD analysis project Ga0126339, IMG submission 92532) | Coral microbial communities from Petempiche,Puerto Morelos, Mexico - Orbicella T R C metagenome | ecosystem: Host-associated > Invertebrates > Cnidaria > Coral | place: Petempiche,Puerto...
AGGCCGATTCATCAACACATAGAAATTGTCGGTGGATGACCTAAACTTCCTTAAATTAATGATCTTTTAAGTACGTCAGTAATAATACATTGCTAAGGAGTATAACGTATCATCCTTAAGCGAGATCGTTTTGACTGGGATTGTTACTTGAATTGGGTAGCCATATTTTAAAGTCGCGAAAGCCCTCAATGTCCCTCTTTTTGTCCTCTCGGCATATGAATTATCCGACGATATTTCCAAAAAAGAAAAGTTTTCGAACTTTAGTATAACGGAAAACTTCACAATCTTATAAATGAGTTGTATCCACCGTAAACAAATTCAAAATAAGATTCTGAGCTCGAGATTTTCATTCTTTTCGAGAATCTTATAATCAATTTCTAAATTTTCCCCCAAACCTTTAAAGAAACGGGACATCGTCTAGCCACTGCACAGTGCTGGCTGCTAAGACCTGTTCACCGATAGATTTTCCTTTGCCGATGGATAGGGGATAGAGTACCCACGACTCACAATCAGACGATAGTGCCCGTTAAGTGAGGCGGTTCATGAAACGTACCTTTCTCCTGGAGTGTTTTTTTTTTTTTAAATCAAATAAAGCGCATAATAGCCAGGATATATTTAATTACTCGCTGCGCCCTCGTCAACTATCACTCGATAGAAATCTCGAACTCATAATCTAATTGTTTATTTGTAGAATTCTACTATTATACTAATGCAAATGCTGTAATCTGATTGGCTGAGCCATTGAACACTATTAGCCATTAGTATGCAGTGGCTGGAGGTCGTCTAGGAAATGGCGAGGTTTTTTTCGTTTTTCCAAAGTTTTGAAGGAAAATTTTGATACAAATGGTTAATTAAATTCCTGAGCAGTCTAAACGGACATTTACAGTTTGACTTTTAAAAATGTTAAAAATTATTGAAAAAAACTGATGCGAGCTAGCACACAACTAAATTTTAAATGACAATTCAATCCGAGCGATCTTTTTCAGGCGCAAAGTTTAATAATTCGTCAAGAAATAATTGGAAACCGTTAGAATTCTACTAAAACAATTACATTATTCGCCACTAAATTTTCTCCGATTCTTATTGGTTTAAATTGATAACGTGACGCAATAGTATTCATCCGCGAAGAGACACTATCATCCCATAGTGCCCGTCCGAGGATAATACGCGGATGGATAGTACTCTTCCGTGAATATATTTCTGTAAACAAGCGGGCTTATAGAAAATAACAATTGAATTTGTATTAACAGGGTTCTTGTTTGTTTTCTTTTTCCAATTTTACATTTGGCTTTCACGGCTTTCATCTAAAAAAGTTGAAAATAATTCAATAGAATTTTTGAACTAGCGCACGGAAGAAAATTTAGGGGTGAACAATAAAGACAACAGAGTGTTTATGTCTCGGAACTATCGGTCTGATAGTTGCCCCTTGCCCTTGATGTTCTTAAAACTAGCATATTTGCCCTCTAAGCTTCGCTTCTCGGGCAAATATCTGTTTTAAGAGTCCTTGTCCATAAATATGGAAAATAACTCGGCTCATATTTTTTACGTATTTTTATGCCCTATAGGCTAGGGTATTTCAAAAACTACTGGGTAGTTTCTTTAGCAAAATATCCTTTTATTTCAAAGAAATATGCAATTTAAATGGTAAATGGTTTGACGCACCATTTTATTAAATAAGTTTGAGAGCCTCGCATGCAAAACCACATTATTCTTAGTCTTTAAAACACTCAAATATTTCTGTGCAATGTATAAATGTGTACTGGGTTCATTTTAGGTAATGTTGCGTTGTCTTTTTGGGTGCAAAATAATTAAATTTTCCAAGACATGTATTTCATTCACTTAAAAGTACTTCGTGAATATAATTAATTTTCACCATGTGCGAAACCTTCAAATGAATTAAGCTTCTGGTGCTTGAATCGCAGAAGGATGGTCTACAGATTCCTGTAAAAATTTCTTTGGGCAAGTTTTTACAGATTCCTGTAAAAATTTCTTTGACCATCCGTCGTCAAATTTCAATCAGTTCGGGTCAGACCTACATTTTAACATGCGCTACATGCTTGACCTATATTAAGTTGAAAAAGACACAGAGCTGTTAATTTCGAAATGTTCTAACCTTATTTGCTGTAAAAAGGCAGGTCCAAAGCCAATTTGACGTCTTTTTCTCCCTATTAGTTGCAAAGAAGTTTGCTTTTGTTTATATAACGTCCGATGTACATCGCCAACTGTCAACTTATTTATGGTCGAATGCCATGAATCTGTGACCCTCTTTCGTCATATATGATCACCACTACATTTAAGTCCAAAACGGCTTAGTCATTTGTAGATAGTTGCTTGCTTTGCACTGCAGCAAAATATGACGTTTGATCCGTCATGGTTTGATCTATCGCTGCTTGAATCCTTGCTTCCAGCGGTTCCTTGTTTCTTCGTCACGCAATGCTGTCATCCCATTTAAGGGGTAGGGGTAGGACAATTTCTATCCTAATACGTAAGGCTCTGTAAGGCTTGGAACCACTGCTGGGAGCACAAAATCTTGTTGAGTAGGAAGAGATTAAATTAAGAAATGAAAAGAATGAACAGTTTAGCATTGCCCCTGTTGTCATCTTTTACTCGACCACCGCTACCTACATGCCCTGCGTAATACTGTAACGCTAAACTCGTACCTAGGTCTTTTCGAGCTGTGCAATTATTTTTGGTTTACATATAATACAGTGGGCTATCCTTGGGGAAATGGGTGGTGGCCGCGTAATAGGGGTTGGTCGCTTAGGTTCGTGTACCTTGAATATTTCTCACTATCGGGTTATAAATTTCTTAGTGAACATGGAGTCAATTCAAGACAATCATGATAGACGTGTGTTTTAATTATCACTCGTCACCTTCAACTTCAGACTCTTATCGGCCATCGCCCTTTCCAAAACAAAGTTTGGGTGGCCGCTTAATAGGGGTAAAGACAATAGAGAAACTCTTATCGGAACGACCAAATGATGGCTTGTCAACATGGGTTTTATTTACAGTATTTTACCGACAATAATTTTGGACTATATTGACAACAGTCCTCTATTTTCTGTTACAAACATAACAATGCCTGGCCACTAAGCAAACAAAATACACTGAATAAAATGGCGTGGCCAGGGTTTAAATTTAGTCTAATTAAATTTAGTCTGTTTTTCTCACGAATTAGAAACGTTGTGATTTCCTATTTTTATTTCAGCTAGTTCTTACTTCATTGATCTATGATTTGTTTATGGCGATTTTTTAAAATTGTAGTGAGTAGAGGCACTAGCTTTATCAGCTGTTGTCTGAAACATCACAACGTACAACACACGTGATTTGGACCGAGGCCACGTACACTATAGAATACGATCATATAAATATACACATATTATTATATATATGAACAGATAAACAATGACTAAATTGTTTCACTTATCCTGAGAGTGCTCTATACAAAACAGATAAAAATGTGCAGCATATGCCGTGACAGCATTGCGTGACGAACAAGCTGTAAGATTGTGCTGCGCCGACACGCTTATCAGCAGTGGTCAGCAATCGATCAAAAGTAATATTTTGGCGCAGTGCAACTATCTATAAATGCAAGGAACTATCTACAAATGACTCAGCCTTTTGAGTTATATGCAGTGGTGATCATACACGCCGAAAGATGGTCACAGATTCATGGTATTCGACCAATAATAGGTTGACAGTAGGAGATGTACATCGGACGTTAACGTTGTGTAAACAAAAGCAAACTTTTGTTTTATGTGCGACGAATGGCGAGAGGTCGGCTAGAAAAACGTCAACTCGGCTTTCGACCTGCCTTTTACAGCAAATAAGGTGAGAACATTTCGAAATTATCAGCTCTGTGTCTATTTCAACTTAATATAGGTCAAGTCATGTGGCGTATGCTAAAACATTCGTCTAACCCGTATTGTCAAATATTTGCATTTTTGACGTACTTTGAAAAGCTCTCGCTTCGCTCACAATCATTTGCCCAGAGAAATTTTTACAGGAATCTGTAGACCATCCTTCTGCAATTCGAACACCTGGAACTCAACCATTTGAAGGTTTCGCACGTGGTGAAAATTAATTATATTCACGAAGTACTTTTAAGTGAATAAAATACATGTCTTGAAAATTTACATGTAATTATTTTGCACCCAAAAAGACAACGCAACATTCCCCAGATCAACCCAGTACACATTTAAACATTGCACGAAAATATTTAAGTGTTTTAAAGACGGACGAATGATGTAGTTTTGCATGCGAGGCTCTCAGACTTCTTTAACAAAATGGCGCGTCAAATGACGATTTAAACGGAATTTGGCAATTTGCATACTTCTGTGAAATAAAAGGATATTTTGCCAAAAAAAAAAACAAAACTATCCAGTAGTTTTTGTCATGCCCTAGCTTCGCTTGCCGTGAAATTAAGAAATTGTCTGATTTTTACAGGCAGGCACTCGTAAGAACATCAAATTTCCACGGGGCAATTATCAGCCGATAGTTCCTCAATAGAAACACTCAATTGTTTAATTAGAAATCTCGAGCTCATAATCTAATTGTTAAATAGGAAATTCCATTGCACCCGAAGAGGAAACAGGTACCTTGCTGGAGAACACGGAAGCTCCAAGAGTTCCATGGTGGTTAAAAAATTTCAATAGTACATTCCTGCCGTTTTCAGTTTTTGGCCTTGCGTCTACAAGAAAATTTTAGTGGTGAGCAGTGACGACAATTTAGTGTTACGTCTCTCCCTTGGAAATTAATTGTTCTAAATGTCAAATATTAGCCCGTGAAAGAAGTTCGAGAGTTGATATGACTTTTCTAGAACATAAAATTTCCAAGGGCAACTAAACAGCCCGTAGACCCTCGACATAAACACTCTATTGTTTTTAAAGTGCAGATTGTAGAATTTACATTAGTGCACCAGCAAAGTTGCGCTAATTTCACACGGATGGCGTCCACCTTTCGTCATTTCACACGTGATTCTGAAGGATACTTTTATGCTCTGTTATGAGAAAGAATTTTAAGCAGACTGGTGTCGTTTGACTGTATCGCAGCAATTTTTTTAGAGATCAAAGGCAGAGCTTCCGGGCTTTCCGCTGTTATTTACATTTAGCTTCGCAGAGTTTGAAATAATATATAGCGTGACAGATAACTTCGCTCGTCATTTTGGCTTAAACCTCTGCATGATTACAGCCAAATATTATTTATACACAGCCACAAGAAAAGAAGACGAGTTTTATTTCGATGCTTTCTTAGCGATTTTGACAAATAAATTAAAATTGAGAAACATAAATCTAAGTCACAAATTAATATGTGAGTACATGAAAGTAATGTAAGATGTTAACAAATTGTAAATAACGTTGGTATTGTTAGTTTTGTTAGTATCGTTAAATTGCAAGTAGAGTAGGTAATGTAAATAAATGTTATGTAATGTTATTGCCATAAAAAAAAAAAATTTACATGTAGCTTCGCAGAGTTTCACACCTCCATCATTTAAATTGCCATGTGCTTATAATTTCTTTAGGCTCATTTCAGTATTGCAAAATTCGTTTTAAGCTCTCTAAGTATTGGCTCTGGAGAGGAAAAGTTTGAAAACTTACTCTCCATGTTATGACGCCCAGCCCGGCTGTTTGATAAGATCGATTAGCACTGACAGAATTGTTTGCAAGTTCTGAGAAAAGGTAGCTTCTTGACAGGTCTAATTATCTCATTGAGTGATTTGCGACAGACTAATCACCAAGGGTGGATAAGCACATCAAAGACAAAAAGTACAGGCGTCCCTCTCCTGCCCCGATCGCTTCGCTCTCCGAATTGTTCAGTTTCGCGCTCGCCGAATGTTTTTTTCCGTCCTTGCCGGGACATTACATTACAAAACGGTGTTTATAGTGGTCAATGTGTTTAGCTACGCCTAGATAGTTCACAGGTATGCCACTTAAAACTGAAAGAAAAAATATTTCAATTCAGATAAACATAATAAGCTTTTCAAACCCACTGGGATTTTGGGATTGGAATTGGGATTCCAACTGGCGGGAGACACAGCCCATATGCCAGTTGGCTGCAAGCATGACCGAAGAGTTAATTAGGGTCTACCGAAAAACAAATTCCGCTCAGTTGTGAGAGCTGAAAATGACCCGGCGAGCTTTAGATTTCAAGAGGGGACCCTAACCCCAATACCACGCTGCCTCCACTATAAAGGATCCTGGTAGGCCTCCGCAATCTTTGATGACATCGAAATTACTGATTTTGCATGGTGAAGTGAAGTCTTGTTGCTTTACTGTAAGTTGCGTTTTTAAAAGTATGTTCAATTATCCGTTACTGGTTTCACGATGATTTCTTTCCTTTCAACATGCTCTGAATAAAATATAATACCAAACTCTCGCATGTAAACAAATACAAAGGTGTGGCTGACTAGAGCCCTTTAAATCGTGATACGTGGCGCATTATTGACACATCGACAATGTTTCGAAGCTTTAAGAAATATTTCATGATGACCTGTATGATATTTCTTGTTAAAACACAACTCGAGACCAGGACGTGTTCAGCAAGATCTCGATGAATGAACCGAAATTCGGGGATATATAAAATCCGAATCATGCTTGAACCCTTAAAGAAACAAATAAAAGAAAAATACGAAAAGAAAAAAAACGAAATTAAAATCAATTGCATTAGTAATCTTTACCCAATGTATGTTATCTATTCATACGTATTTGCCTGGATACGATTAGCTAGAGAAGCACTCCTAGCTGTTTGATCTCCGATAGTTATTCTTTAGTTTGCTTGCAGTTAATTCCACTCCATTTACTTACAATTAGCTTATATTTGTTGGAAAAGGCAAATTTGTTTGACTCTGTTGCAAGCTAGCAATTGGCTTTAACATTTTTCACTGGTTTCCAGAATTTTCCGGGATATTCCAGCCTGCTCCGGAACATTCCATGATCCTAGTTTTATGGAATGCTTTGACTCACTGCTATTGTATAAACCTTTAAGTCTACCGCGGAAGCGTTTTGTAATATAATATATTTTAGGTTGTGTAATTCTTACTGCGGCCATGTATCAAGTGTTATGACAGTTTCAAGACTGCGATTATCAGAGTCAGATATAAAAAATGATCAATTGAATGAACCGCACCTAATATCTGAATAGTATCAAACCTGCTTTTTTTTCCCTAAGACTATCTGGGTTTTTTTTATCTCTTTTGGTTAATCCCACTTATCGTTGGTTTCCTGTGTAGTGTTATGACAGTTTCGAGACTGCGATTATCAGAGTCAGATATAAAAGATGATCAACTGAATGAACCGCACCTAATATCTGAATAGTATCAAACCCGCTTCTTTTTTCCCTAAGACTATCTGGATTTTTTTTACCTTTTTTGGTTAATCCCACTTATCGTTGGTTTCCTGTGTAGAATACCGATGGACGCATAAGGGCATCACAATAAGAGTTTCTTTAGTTTCATTTGGACAAAGACATTGAAGAACTCGGACACTCTGGTTAGTTATGGGCTCAGTGTCTCACAGCGTACTGTAAGAAACTTGCAATTTGTCTAAAATTGAGTTCATGTAAATCCCTCCTACCTAAAGTAAAATTGTAAGAGTAACTTAAGTCAGTCATTTTATGGATTGCTTTCGATAAAACTGAGTAAGCTCCGTTTTCGTCTCGCTCTAAAGGTGCGTGCTTTTGACCTCCTTATTTCAACTTAAACGATTTGATTTTAGATTCCTTCAATACAAGGTCATGTAATGGTGAATTCAGTTCGATCGAAATGCTAGATGCGATTATACTAAATAACTGTAACTATCATTCCTCAAACTTGAAAACGAAATTGCGATATTTAGAGTGTGCGGATGAAGTATCACTTGAAATTGATTCAAGAATGGTTGAATCTTCGGACAAACTTGCAATTCTGGGAGTAAACATTGATGAAAAACTAACATTTAGCGAACATATCAAAGTCATTCATTTAGCAAGAGAGCAAGTCAAAAAGTTGGAGTGTTACTGAGGTTGCGAAATCTCATACCTTGTTCTGTTAAATTGCAACTCTATAAATCTGACATTCTACCTTACTTGACTTTCGCGCATTGAGAGCAGTTTTCAAGTCAAAATCTGAATCTTACGGAGAACTATTGGAAAGAGCCTGTCTCTCTACTCTGTAAGAAGGAAGATTACGAAAACATAGCCACCTTGATGTACAAAGCAAAAAACGGCCTTGTACCTCAGCACATTTCCGAACTTTTCCACTCGTCCCATAAGGGATACAACCTAAAAAATTCAGACTTTAATATCCCGCGGTTTAGAACTACATGATACGGCAAACACTCGTTATTATACGCTACCTTGGGCCCCGCTTATGGAGCAAACTAAACCCATCGGATAGAGAGAGTCTAACACTGAACACTTCCAAACATAACATTAAGAAAAAGAGCTAACTGTCCTTTTAGAAGACTGCAGAAATTGTGATTTATGTTTTTTATTTCTCTACTTGTGTATTAGTAGATGTCCTAATCTTAATATATCCACTTAAGATTTCGTTAGCGACCCCAATTAGTTTGTCGAGAGCTAAAAGCCTCGACACTTAAAAAAAAGTCCTACTACTACTACTTGTACAACTACTACTACTACTACTACTAGTACTACTACTACTTATGAATTGTTACTGCTGTAAAATTACCGTTCCGCGTAATCAATTACAATACATGTATGATTGATCTTCTCTCCGCCAACCACACGGAGACTAACTTTTCCATTTGTGTTGTCCAGATTACGTTTGTTTGGTTCTTTGCATTTCTCCAGGAAGCGACAACATGTAGCATTATTATAAAGTTTTCATATAACGCGCGCTCTGATTGGCTGAAACAGCGTGCTTTATCAGAGAGCAGAGCACGGTTGATGACAGTAAGCTGGCTTTCAAATTTTGCTTCAGAATTTTGACAAATTTTACCCAAATTAATCATCCCCTGTGATTCAGACAAACGCAATGGAAACGAGCTCTATGTCTGCGGTAAATATGGCTCACGGAGACCATTGTTAGCAACAGTAGTGTGAAGACTGTACTAAAATAACAAGTTTTGCTTGATTCTGGCGGACAAAACACGTAGCGAAATAAACAAATTCTGAACCTAACCAGTGCTTCGATAAAAGACATTATATTTACGAAGGCAGAAATTATACTTTATTTAACAACGACAGAAAACAGCAATCGAGCCATCTCTGTTTATGATGAGAAGCTTTATTTTTGTAAAAATGCTCAATTGCTCAAAACAACACTTGCATGCAGTGTAGTAACGCTCGTTCTCTGGTCATCACAGCGAAGTCAATTGACGAGTGGTCAGCTCAAAGCTTCCTCCAGATATTTTCCTCTGTAGTCGGAGTAGAACCAGTGGGAACAGTTTAGTTTGTCTAACTTTTACGCTAGTTCGGGCAATCTTGCTGCAAGCGGCTGCAAGCCGTAAATAACTGTAGCTCCCTTCAAATTCAACTCAGCATCATTTTTTCGCATTTTCATCCGCAAGCTCTGAGCTCCTGGTTTCGTATTTTCCATTGGAAAAGTGCACGTTTTCATAAGCCACAACACGGCCGGATTCCTCTGGACTACAAACTTTTACCTGCCTATACATTCTTATTTGAAAATTAACTAAAAAGCGAACTTAATTTGAAGGCATCGTTCTTCTCTCGAAAGCTGCTCGAAACTACTCAAAACCGAACGCTTCGCTGAAGTCCAGTTTGTGATTGACAGCTGTCGATTCGTTAGCCAATCAAATTATTTGAACAATTCTAACAAGGATTGTGATTGGTTTATTTTACCGTGCTTTATCAGAGAACAGAGCACGGCTGACCCCAGTTTTACTCGTTTGGAAAATAAAGTTTGGTTTGAAAATTCAGCCGAATGCGTGAGGAAATTATTGGATTCTTTGTGATAAAACAAATAAAGAAGCTTCGACTGTGCTCTGTCCTGTTGTAAAGCACTTAAGAAGTGGGGAAAAACACTCGACTTCGTCTCGTGTTTTCCCCTACACTTCTTTCGTGCTCTACCGCTTCCTGCGTGCTTTACAACGGAACAGAGCACAGTCAAGGCTTCTTTATTTGTTCAACAATGAATTTGAGAGAGATTAATTTGAATATGTATTTTAAGCAAAAAATCGGTAGCATGACACTTAAAGACCTTGATATTTCGAGCAAATGCATTGCAATTTCAATTTTATTGAAATACTCTTGGTTTGTAATCTGTAAATCTAGATCTTTTCGTTCATTTTGGTATATGATCTCTAATAATGTCTCACTATACTTTGTTTTTCTGCGTGTATATCTTTTTTATCTCTTGCCCTCATTCTTTTCTACATATATATATATAAAGTTAAGATGCTTCGAGCCAACAGGGATGCCACGCGCCAGAAGGATCCAAAAGGATTCGTAGTCCAAACCTCGAGTAATGAAATTTGTAGGCAATTGTGGAAAACGAGG
>Ga0126339_10004348_pt1 | contig 10455 bp, 9 predicted proteins | sample OrbTmetagenome_2_FD_92532 | JGI IMG/M metagenome (GOLD analysis project Ga0126339, IMG submission 92532) | Coral microbial communities from Petempiche,Puerto Morelos, Mexico - Orbicella T R C metagenome | ecosystem: Host-associated > Invertebrates > Cnidaria > Coral | place: Petempiche,Puerto...
AAAAAAAAAAAAAAGAAGAAAGGGAGAAAAAAAGGAGGGGGGGGGGGGAGGGGGGGGGGGGGGGGGGGGGGGGGGGGGGGGGGGGGGGGGGGGGGGGGGGGGGGGGTGGTGGATATGAAGGTTTCGTTCTTTTGCGATGATCAGAATCCGGACCAGTCACTGATCCTGATCCAGAAAATCGCAAAGGAACGCACCCCGAGTAATGATTGGTTCAAGGGAATTTAAGCTTGTCCACACCCCGCCATATCGCTAACGCAACAAGCATGTTATGATATTTACAACAACGTAGCGTAACGTAACGTACCGTACCGTAACGTAGCGTAACGTAGCGTAACGTAGCGTAACGTAACGTAACGGAGGAGGCAAGTGGAAGAAAGAAGCAGATCATCCAGTCTGTGTTAGACGTCGGATAGCCGGAGCCAAGAAATAGTTAATTGTCTTGAGCTCCTGACTGCGCGCAATCTTGCAGATAGCTGGCACACTTTAAAATTGACAAGCGCAGTGTTGGAGAAGTAAAAAGCGATTTTACTTTTGAGCGCATCAATTTTAAAGGTATACAAAATCAGACATTGCGCGCAATGTCGATACCGTATGTCCGTATGTTAATCGTATTTGATTTGAGAAAACCTCGTTAAGGATAAAAATAAGCCGGCTGTTGACCTTTCAGTCGGAAAATATGCCAGATATTCACCTGACGCTGGTCAATATATCGCTTACTCGAGCCTTTCAATTGAATAATGTTTTTGTTACCCCTTAGTGATCAGTTAGTTAATTCTCTCATTCTGCATGCTTGACTTTGTATGAATAATTTAAGGTGACTCCTCAGTACAGTCAACTCCCGCCTTGCGGACACCTCGCTATTACGGACTCTCGCTGTTACGGATTTACGGACACTTTATTCGGTCCCAACGTCACAATTTTATTGTTTCCTCTCTCGTTATAGCGGACACCGAGAAGCATCTTGGAATATTTGCACACATATAGAGTCTATTTTTTCTGCTTTTTGAGATTGTCTTTGTCTTTTTTGGTCGATTTCCGCTTCTTCTGTCCATCAATCAAAATTTCTTCATCTTTTTCTCTTAAGGCCCTCTTTGCAGTCTCGCTGCCATGAATAAGTTCGTCCAGTCTGTCCAAATATTATAACACAAAAATTTTCTCGCACCCTGCTATTACAGACTCTCGCTATTACGGACACCAAATCGCGGTCCCGAGGGTGTCCGCTATAACGGGAGTTGACTGTATTACATTGCGCGCGCATCCCTACTGTGCACGATTTTTGCGTCATTAGCGCGCGCATATGATCGCGTGCACGTACACAACGTAAGAGATTTCCCTAAAGCTAAGCTCGACAGCAAAATAAATGCTCGTTTTCTCTTAAAAGAGCATGGTGACCTATATTTTTTATTGCATAATTTTGGTGTACAAATTGTCCGATTTAAGTGAAAAAAAATAAGAAAAAAATTGTTCGGAAGGAAAAAGAGATATAGCTAAAAGAGTGCACAAAACCGTTACTCGACGATGCGAATTATGACCTCGAAAAGGACGATTCAAGGAACGTTTTGAGGCAATGTCGTCTAGAATTGTGTTCTTTTTCCATAAATTATATCTTACATTGTTCCACGTTCCCGAGACTTTCTACCTATCAATATATTTTTTAAAGTATTGCTTTAATAACCTTAGCTTCCGGCTACCACAAATTATAACGTGAACTGATGAAATAACGCGCGTAGTTAGGCATAAATGGGGTAAGATTTACCTACCGTATTTCTTAAGCGAGAATGGTGACCTATCTTGTTTATTGTATTTTTCTAAACAGTGCTTGGTAGGGAACATTCGGGGAAAGTTTTAAAGAAATTGTTCGGCAACTTTTATTTATGAGGAACCACCTTAAGGAGAAATAATATGCTGATCTTGGTTTGTTTTCTCACAGGCTCGACAGTTTCAGCGCGAGGTAAACGACAGAAAAGAGTTGGAATATCGCTTGAGGGCCTTCACTGGCGACGATGTGACGTCATCCCTCTGGAGCTCAAAGACAAAGACGAAAAATGTTCCTAAGTAGACACAAGACTGCTCCAAGAAAATCATGTACATTTGACTTAAAGAAATTTTTGCAGAGTGGACATTAGAAGTTTTAGATTAATATATGATATTTTTATTTGATTCGAGAATTTTGGTTAGTGAGAAAAAAACGTTGCAGAGTCAATTTGCTCAGAAAATTACTTATTTATATATTTGGGAATAGACGCTTTTTGAGTTGACTTACCTCTTCCTATGTTGCTATTTTTTTGGGAAGATTCAGAGCAGTGTAACTGAACACAATTTGAAATTGATTGCACCAGATTAAAAAGTTCAATTAGAATACAGACTTGGTACTTTGACGATGTAATTAACTGTCCAGAAAGGAGCTATTAAGAGCGCGACCATACTGTTGTAAAAATGACTTGATTTAAATAATTCACCGTTACAAATAAACTTGAATATACATCTGGTTTGCTGTGAACTTTATTGTGGAAGCACTCACGACTTCAAGAGGCCAACATGTCCCCTCCCAGTCTTTACTGATGGTCACGCAACACTCCTCTCTAGTAACGGCTGTGAACGAAGAGGAGCGTTGCGTGACGATTCAAGTGACGACTGCAAAGGAGGCGACAATCTAGGATATAATAAAAAAAAAGCCACGACTGAAAATGTTTCCTGTGACGGAATCTTTACCGTTAATGAATTATAAATAAAACAAGTAGAAGACATCAAACACCTGTACACACAGAAATGAAACCGTTTATAAACGTCCACCCATATTTTACTACTATCAGTCACCACGGGAGACTAAAACCAGCTAGACTCATTACATATAGTTCGCGATTTTTCTAAACTTTTAAGGTCATTCCTTAGTTGCGCATTGCGCATTCTTACTGCGCAAAAGTTCACGCATGATTAGCGTTAATTAATTCACTTAAAGAAAATGGCGGCTTCTACTATACAGCCATTTTGTCAGAGAGATGTGCCGCCGTTTACTCGTCAACAAGCATGTCGATCTATAGCGTCCCATCGCAAATTTTTTTTACTCTAACAATCACCTTTCTGTAGATGAATACAGCCTCATTTCTGTTACAGAATAATGTATGTAAACTTAACCATGCAGTACTCATCAAAGTAATATAGTTGTGTTCTGGAGGAACACTTTACGCTAGGTTCAAGTTGAATCACCGTCAATTAACAATACGTGCCTTTATCAGTAGACATGTATTTTTTCAATGAGGTTCTTTTGCTGCTCCCACGAACTATTAAGTGTAGAATATTTTGTAAGGCATTACAGGGTATTTACAAGGTACTCATTCTCCTAAACGAATACCGAAATTCTTCTTTTTATTTTATCTCTAAACTTGAGTTTCCTTAAGATCACCAACAAATAAGCAAATTTTAAATGGAAATCCTTTGTAAGCTCTATTTACTGAAGTTCGGCCCTGCCTTCAGTGTGCTCAGTAAGCCCGGGGGGGGGAGGGGGAGGGGGAGGGTGGGTAACTTCCAGAAAAACTAGCTTCCCAAAACCCTTACCCTATTTATGACCAAAATCTGCGATTTTCGCTTCCCCGTTTATGACCTGACCAAAAATTCGATACCCTTTTCATGACCGTTGCAACTGACACAGTTGCCCTAAACATAATATTTGAAGGGCTTTTGTTTATGGTCCTATCGATAATGATGAAAAAGTAGCTTCATTTAAAAGCATACCCAGTTCGAAACTAGAGTGCAAAACAGAAGCATATGACCTAAGCGATATGCTTCTGTACAAAAGCCCTACTCTATTTATGGCCAAAACGGCTGAAAAGCCATACCCTTTGGGGCCGCACACACCTATATAGTCCATATAGGGGAGTAGTACCCCCCTGGTCAGTAAGGAAGTTGTACACCGTTTCGCTCAATGTGTCACAGAGGACTAAGCCGTGTAAATACAGACCAAACACTGATCTCTTTTATAGTCGGTCTTAGGGTCACCCAAATCAAATCTTTATTCACGCCATTTTGATGGTGTAAAAACAAATGTAGGGTATATATATAAATAAGAAATAGATGAGTTTTAAATACGTGTGCGACAGCCAAAGTTGCAGAGCTTTCGAGTTGGCTGGGAAAGGGAAGAAAAAGTACACATAATTTATATTGAACTAATATATAATAAAGAGTGGAGTTAAAAAAAAAGAAAACAAATATACTCAGTTACTATATACAACTATATATTAAACATTGCATACCACCTCTTACAGGCTTCTCATAAACAGTCAAAGTGTAGTAATACTAGAGGAAGAAAGTTCAGTTATAAACAAAAGAGAGACTACAGTGGGCTGTATGACTGATATTGAAGGAGATAAGTAAGTTGTTTAAGTACATATAAAAGCTCTATGTCTGGGCTTACAAGAACGGCCGGGAACGAAACTTGTTAACCAAATACAAGATTACTATGGTGTATCACCATTAACGTTTTTTTTTCGAATTTCCAATGACCGTCGTAAATTGATTGGAACTTATTGCAAACCGCAGGCAATGCAACAAACTGATCGGGAAGCGTTTCAAAACAACCTCTTCACGGAGAGTGTCATTATCTCGCCACTGCGATTGCTGCCTGGTATATTTGCATGAAACTTCGTCAAGAAAAAGGTGATTGATACTTATGAAAAGGACAAAATCGAGAAAATAATATTTTTTTCTTTTTCTTGGTTTGGTATATATATCCATTTACCTCTTTTAGCTAATATCTTTTCAACAGCTGGTGATTTTTGTTCATCGTGGTAGATCTTAGAGACTACATCGTGAGAAAAACAATATACACTGTATTATTAACACAAAACCTGTGACTGTCACACGGGTAAGGTGGTGTCATTTATAAAGGGGTTATGCCACGGTGTAGTGCGTAATTTTTTGAGATGTTCAGAGTTACTTTCGAATCCAGAGGAACCTCAAAATAAAAGATGACCTAGGAAAAAATAAAACTAATAAAACTAATAATAAAACACTAATAAAACACACTAATAAAACTAACAACTTGAAAAAATTGAAGCTAAGTTTTTCAAGAATTTTCCTTCCACGACATAGTTCCTTTGCCTTGTTTTCAACCTGATTAAGTAAACCAAAAGAAAATGATCCTATCTTTAATTTGTTAGAACATTTTTTTTTTGTTAACTTCAAGCAAAGCTGACACAAAACGTGAATTTGATTAGACATAGAAAATCGCCTAAAGATATTTTACTTCTGATCGCTGTCCTCAGCTTCCTGTTCGACTACATTAATAACCGGAAATACATGCTGTTCTTGTGGTGCCAGACATCCTCTCTGTTCCAGGTCCTGCTCAATCTGTTGTAACCTTCTGTACTTGCTGACGTGTTCAGCTCGGACTGGACCACCGAGTTTGATGAAACGCGCTCCAAAAGCCACGGCCTGAAAAATAAAAACGATCAATCTTTGCTAAGAAGAAACTAATGAAGTGACTAAAAGGTCCGACTACTAATTACTAAGAATCGATTTAGACAAAACAGCTTTGTTACGCGCAACTATTTGTACAACGCACTGCCACTGTTCTCCAAAAGCCGCACAAAACTCTACGATTGCCAAAGGGTCTCAATACCTGTTTCAAAATTCTGCGACATTTTTCGTGTCGTTCGTGACAATTATGAGCGTGTTACAGACGTGGTTTGCTCTGAACAAATTCGTGTCGTGGAATTACCATAAGCTTGCCGCCTGTGATAAACTTGTTACGTCTAAATCGTCCCCAGACTGTAAGTTAAACATTGTGCGAACAACATTGCACGCAATAAAAATGACATAATGATGAAATAAAACCAGAGGTGGACTGGACACTGTAACTGTGTTGCACGAACCATGCATATACCGAGGACAGTTTATACACGACTTTTCAAGCAACAGTTTTGGATGCGCGCACGCGCGTGCTACTCTAAAAACGCGCACGCACTTGTCGCGTATGCACGCGCACGCACTATTTGTTTACATCACGTTGACAAGGTGACAGTTAAAGCCACTGAGAAAGAACGTCTGGTTTTAACGTTTATCATTTTTTTTTCAAATGCATTTTGGGCGCCGGCATATTTCAGCAGCTTGAACTTAACTAAGTACGGAAGCGGTGGACTTGTGATGCATTATGATATGTAAAAGACGTTAAGGTTTTAAAACCGTTATGTACAGTTCTTCTGGGTAGATGCCTTTGGAAATATCGGCAATACGAAAGATTTAACTGCAAAACAACTTCCTTTTTTTACGCGAGCAAAAGTTCAGTTTCTCTATTTCCTTAAATCCATGGCGCTTAAGGTTTATCATGTAAAACCTTTTTCGTGTCAGCCACTTGAGTGGATAACTAAACAGCAATAGTTTGGTGGCAACTTCGAGTTTCAACGTGTTTAGATTGTTTTTAAAAATGGTATACTTTTAAAAAGCGATTACCTACGCAAGATTCGAGGTGAATCAGGCAGCTAAAACAATAAAACAAAAACCAAAAACAAAACGAAAAGAGCGAATAGAAAGCAATTAGTAGCAAAACACGACCGCCTTTAGACAGCAGACACGCCTTAAGTACTTGACATTTGACTCTATGAGAGTAATAGATAAAAATAACAGTCTTATGACTTCACCCGTGAGATAGAGAAAACAAAATTACATATCAAGGAATACGGGAAAAGGAAAGCAACAGCCTTTGAACGCTCCGACAGAAAATGACTCTACAAAGGATTTTTCTGACATGTTTTCTGGTCATGTATTGTACCTGTCATCTGGGTCAGGTTCTTGTGTGTTCGCTAGCAGCAGGTTAGAGTGAATATTTAATTCTGTGGATTATTTCGTGAGAAAAATAACGTTTTGGCCATGGGAATTTTCATTGAAAACATTGCACGGTTTCTTACTAACGCGTTATGAATCAAGTCGAAGCTGTGAGAGTTTGGTAGGGTTGTTTGAGATCTGATAATCTGTGTTATTTCGGACAATTGAAACTAAAAACCGGCAGCCATTTTAGCTGACTACAGACAACGGAAATATAGTAAGTAGCACCGAATATTGATGGTAAAAGAACCTCGGTGCGTGCAATATTTTCTGAATTATGGCCGAAAAGTATTAACCAAAAACCGTCAAGAAATTGTTTTATCGATTTCTGTGTTTAACAGAACACATATTACGCTATGATGAAACAGTTAGACTTCTAAACCTTGGTACTGTAGTTAACTTGTATAAGTGCTTCTTTCTTCTCAGAGTCGTGCGGTGTGAGACCAAAGTGGGCAGAACAAGAAAATGACAAAAGGATCACCGGAGGACATGAAGCTAAACCCGGCAGCTGGCCTTGGATGACGAACATTTTTGTTACAGGGCTTGGAGAGTACTTCAAATGTGGGGCCGCTCTGATATCGGACCGCTGGGTCCTTACAGCAGCTCACTGTACGATTGCCAACGTTGGGCCAATCATGGCAGCCGCCAGTAAATATCCAGAGATGTTAAGGGTAATATACGTTCCACAACAACTGTTATAAAGACTACTCAGTCAAACCTAACGAACAGTTGGTATTGGCTAACGGTGAATGGGATACCCATGTTTATATCATGCAATAGAAAATACAGCCAATCAGAATAGCAGAAAGCCGTTGAATACTCAACGGTATCACACCCAATCTTCCCATCGTGCGCTGCGCGTATGTCGCATTGATTGTGATGACCACTGCATTTTCTCTGGCGTGGTATAGTTGTGCAACTCTTTCTCGTGGTATGCTATAGAATATCCCACGTGTCACTTATATTTTCGAGAAAAAATAAGCGACTCTTGAGATATTCTATGGTGTATCACTCGAAAGCGTGGTACAACTAGTATATAGCCTATGAATTATATAACTTTGATCCAAAGTCTACCGCTCACTTAATTAGCTTCCGCACTCTGAACTTCATATCACGGCTACAGTAGGTTATATGTTTACGCCAGCCCCATAATAGGCAGACACCGTCCTCAGAAAGTCCCAAACGTTTCTGCACATATTTTCTGTAAAACAAATCTGTGTTAGCCAGACACCTCTATTAAGCGGACACGAGCGAAGGGCCCATGACTGTCCGCTTAATACAGGTGTCACTGTACATTCATTTCAAGCAAACAGATTCTGTTTGTTTTATGAAATTCAGCTGGAAAGAGGCAGCATTCCTATTCTTGGAAAAGATCTGATCACGTAAGACAAATGTACACGGCGAACTGCAATAGAAAAATGAAACCTCTCACTACAAAGTAACTCGCACCAGTCTAGCTTGATTTTCCTTTCATGGCAGAAGATATTGAAGATAGTGTCTTGATGAAATAACAAATTCTCAGAACTAACATTTTAAGAAATCTATGACATTAAGTAAAGAGAATTCATATTTCAAGGTACGTGTTGGTGAACACAACATGGATAAGAAGGAAGGTACCGAGCAGGATATAGCCGTGGAAAAGGTGATCATGCACCCGAAATGGAACATAGAAACAAAGAAAACGTCCAATGGACTGAAGATTTTAACTACACATGACATCGCCCTGATACAGCTCAGCAGTCCGGTCAAGTTCTCCTCCAACGTGCAAAGCATGTGTCTTGATAATGGGCAGCCCTTTAGAGCCGGTAAGAAGTTTATAATTGCATTAGCTCTTTTAACTCCCAAAATTAACACGTAACAGTTTTCAATTGAATAGTCACACAAAGTAGGGTTTGATTAACCGACTGAAAAGTCAGAGCCACCTTGTAGAGCATAACAAGCAGTACCACATCAAAGTACTGCTCAGTAGCTTCTATTTGAGCGGCCACACTGTGGCTTCACGGACAGACTTAAAAGCTAACACCGCCTTGCACAACATAATAAACGGTACCACATGAAAGTACTGCTCAATAGCTTTCATCTGAATGGTCACAAACTATGGTTTCATTCACAGATTTAAAAGTTAGAACCATGTTGTGCAGCATAATAAACGCTACTGTTCAATTGCATCTCATTCGAGCGCCCACACCACTAGCTTTTAACTCACAGACTTCTGGGTTACAACCATGTCGCACAGCATGACGACTAGTAAAACATGTACGTAAATGTGCAGCTCACTAGCTCTTACTTCAATGTCTGCAATACTAGGCTTCATCCACAGACTTAAAAGTTTTATTTTCATCCTACTGAACGTTTGACAAATTCGTAGAAATAACATCATAAACTCTAGACCTATTCAAGTTTTTTTTGCTTTAGATACCATGTGTTACATCGCTGGTTGGGGGACACAGAAAGTCAAAGGCCCTCCAACAAGAGTGCTCCATGAGGCTGCTTTACCACTGATATCACACGAACAGTGCAACGCCCCCCGGTCATATAACGGAGTTATCACAAAAAACATGCTCTGTGCAGGATTCCAGCAGGGGGGTGTAGACACTTGTGAAGGAGACAGTGGGGGTAAGTAAGTGTCAAGGCTTACTCTACGGGCTTAACTCGCAGAGTGAGTTACTTTATTCCAGCTTTACAATTTTCTTCCTTTCTTTACAGGTCCTCTGATGTGCAAGGGAGGAGAGGGAAGGTGGTATTTGACCGGGGTGGCATCGTTTGGTCACACTGGGTGCGGTGTGCCGTACAAGTATGGTGTGTACACAAGAATAGTGAACCATCTGGACTGGATTTCAAAGGTCACAGGAATGAACATACAACAGCCGCCAGTTGAGGACATACCACTGATTACAAAGAGATGACAGACAGCAGAGTCAGAGAGAGCTAACAAGAATGAAAGTCATGCAAAGGGTGCGAAAGCTGCGAGCGAACGCGGCCTTACATTGGTCACCACATTCTTCGGTTTAAAACCACACATAAGATTATCACACACAAACTTACCAACAAAGCATTGAGTCCGAACGCGCAGTATAAAATAAAGCATGTCTGGGACAAAACCGGAACTAATCAGCATTGGGCGTTTCTCTTAATGGTTCACTCAAGGAACCTGTATGCCTACTTAGAGTCTACTTATGCCGTACTCTATTTGCAATATACAAAACCACACCTCAAGTTAATAGCAGTGAACCTTTGTAATTGTTTTCTTTAGAAAATGTATCTTCGACTGTATTGATAAAAAATTGAAATATCTAAAACGGTAACCACAGTTACCGTGTTCAGAAAGCAATTTCATTCGGATAAGAAAACGTTTCAACTTGAAAAGAAATACTGCTCGTTTTAAATAACATAAATATTATTGTCAGAAGGTCTGAAATGTAAAGAAAACGTAGATTTCCACCGTATCTCACAGTTTTGTGTTCGTTTGGTATTAATGTTACCAAAAGAGTCGAAGTATTTTTAATGAGAATTAATTCTTGTCTTTCAATATGTTTTCCCGGAGTAAACAATCTTAGGTTGCTTTTGGAAGAACTCAAGAAATTAAACGGTCGGTTATGGAAGCCTGACCGCGCTTCTCTACCTATAAAAAAGATC
>Ga0126339_10004349_pt1 | contig 10454 bp, 5 predicted proteins | sample OrbTmetagenome_2_FD_92532 | JGI IMG/M metagenome (GOLD analysis project Ga0126339, IMG submission 92532) | Coral microbial communities from Petempiche,Puerto Morelos, Mexico - Orbicella T R C metagenome | ecosystem: Host-associated > Invertebrates > Cnidaria > Coral | place: Petempiche,Puerto...
CGACAAGAGACGAGTCAGTGATCCTGCTGAACAAAAGTCTGTAATGCATGAACAGATGATGTTATTTCTACCTTTCGTAGCATCCTTTGTTTGTTCCTCTTCTTTTTTCCTGTCCTCTTCCTCATTTTCCTCGTCCTCGTCATCATCATCTTCCTCTTCCTCTTCTTCGCTATCCTCTTCAGCTTCCTGCTTTTTCTTGGAAACAGCTTTTTTATCCTTGTCTTTAACTTCAGATTTCTTGTCAGATTTTTTTTGCTGCTCCTTCTGTTTGTTTGCCTTGTCTTCTTCTTCCTCGTCCTCGTCCTCTTCTTCACTTTCCTCTTCCTCAGAATCCTCCTCCTCCTCCTCCTCCTCCTCCTCTTCTTCTTCGTCGTCGTTCGTCGTTTTCTTCACTTTTGTAACTTCAATTTTCTTTCCAACAACTTTAAGTGTCTCACTCTTCTCGGATTTTTTCCCCTCCTCTGGACTCTCTTCATCTTCGTCTTCCTCATCACTTTCTTCGTCGTCTTCGTCGTCTTCGCCGGATTCTTCGTCTTCATCTTCTTCTTTATCTTTCTTGCCCTCCTTTGATGTAACAGTTGAGACTGTTTCTACTTGCTTCGTTGCTGCTGCCGCTGCTGTTTTCTTTTTGTCAGAGGGCTCTTCCTCTACACTGTCACTTTCATCTTCAGTCATGGATTCCTCTGATTCTTCACCTACAGTTAATAAGAAACCAAAGAAATTACAAGAAACGTTCGCTTTAAAACGAAAACCATTTAGGTTTTTATTCTCGCATTACACTGCAGGATTGCAATTCAAGTTGAAAAAAATCCATATTAAGACAGTTTTTAGTGTTTTATATATCAAGGATGAGCAAAATAAATAACTAAAGAGAGGCAGCAGAATCCAGTTCTTTTCGAGACCTAATAATTAGTAAATAGTAGGTTAAAGGCTCCGTCCACAATACGCCGGATAAATTTGAAAACGCAGCTTTATTTTTACGGTTAGGCCTACCGTCCGCACTAATCCGTCACGAAAACGGAGCTTTTCGAAAACACTCTTCAAACCGGAGGAATTTGAAAACGCCGGCTTTTTATTTTAGTATGGACAGAAAACATTTTGAAAACGGAGCTTTTCGAAAACGATGACATGTGGTTTCCCTGCCCAAGTTTTCCTCAACAAAGAATCCAAAATGTCCGGTTTTTGCTGCGTTTTCAAATTCCTCCGGCGTAGTGTGGACGGAAAACATTTGATGCGTTTTCAGAGTGAAACCTGCGTTTTCAAATTCCTCCGGCGTAGTGTGGACTAAGATGACTAAGATAACATTCCGCAAAAAATGTCTTTTCAGTCATTTACTAACGATCAACAACAACCCCTGCTATCTCGAATTATAATGTTTCTCTTGAGAGTTTGAAATAGCGGGGTTTGCCTGTCTTTACCAATTTAAAAAAAAAATTAAAATGTTGCCTAAAGGATATCCACTACAACCTGTTAAAATGAATTTGAGTGTCCATAGCCCACCTGTTTTTTTAGTATCTACTTTTTTCTCTTTCTCCTTTAAACTTGTTGTTTGGCTTGCTTTTTTCTTGTCTTCCTCCTCGTTTTCATCTTCGTCATCTTCACTTTCTGATATGCCAGAAGAACTTTCAGCATCTTTTGGTTTTTTAGCCGGTTTATTAGTGACCTGTGGGTCAGAGAAAACAGAATTTTGCACTCAATTAACAAAATTAATGGTGATTTTAAGGTGATTCCATCAAAAAAGAAGCAGTGTGAAAAAATTTCTTAAATGTTGTTCACTTAGTAATTATAGGGAGCTTAAGCAACGATGGCGGCGACGCCGAGGACGACGCCTAGTCAAAAATGAATCTATATTCTACAAGCGAAATTCGCAATTGTCTGGATCTGTTCAGCACGCCAATGGCTCCAGAAACGTGCTCAGGCTAAATATGTAACAACAGCGTTTAATTTCAACTGGAATACAAAAAGCTTAGCCCTCGTCCTTCGCGTTCCTTGGATTACGCAAAACTTGGCCACTTTATTTGTTGTTTTACAGAAACAAATGTACAAAGAAATGCACAAAGATTTATAACGCACGTGCACAGCTATTGTTCTGCTCGATAAGCCTTTTGTTTGGTGACGTCCTCGTTGCCGTTGCCATCGTGATTTGCTTAAACTCCCTTATCTTAGGTATATTACAAAATGTAGTCAATAGAAGATGGGTGTCACTATGCTCTTTTTTGCGCGGTATGGATGGCTGTTATATAGTAACTATTTGACTTTCCTTGGGACCCCACGTAATCTGAGAGGCTAACTAAAATTTCTGGAAAAAGAAATGTCTTACATCAAAGTAATTGGAGCCATTCAACAAAAGTCTTTGTTCTTACATTATAAACTACTTTTATGGTAAAGGAATGAGGGTTATGACACAAAAGGATATGCTGCATGTACACATACCCAGAATTTCCTATAACATGTGTTCTTTACATCATTCAAATAAAAATATCTCAAAGAAGAATTTTTGAATTTTTCTTCAAATTGAGATACACTGTAGTCAATCGTATATCATTTCAATTTATGCAGGGGTCACCATGCTTGTTTGGGAGAAAACAACTATTTATTTTACGTCATACAAGAGTGAAAAACTACGCACCTTTGTTTTTCTGCTTGCAGATAGCTTATTTTCTTTGTCCGAATCATTTTTTCTTTGGTCCTTTTCTGCTATTGATCAATAAACAGAAGAGCTTGGTAAGTCCAGGTATAGAATTCCTAATAAGGGAGCTATCTATTTAAACAAACGTCTTTCATCCATTTGTATTTGAACTGACTGTGTAACAAACATGTGCACTCTCCCCAATAGGCCATTTTATAGTTGTATGCTTGAAGTTACCTGGCCCATGAATGCAGGCGAGGCTGGAGGTGACCTTGCTTTGATGCAAACCTCTCTGCTTTTCTCATTTAAATGCAAACAAGTGAGCATTAGAACAACTTGATTTACACAACAAAAGCAGTGAGGTCTGTATCAAAACAAGGCGACCTCCAGCCTCGCTACCATTCAAAGGCCAGGTCACTGAGCAGACAACTGTAAAATGATCTATTAGTAGAATTCTAATCTGATCAGCTGAGCCTCTTGTAGAGCATCAGTCACACAGTGAAAATGGGTAGAGGTTGTCCACATGATGGCAACACTTTCTAGTCTCTCTAATGTTTCAAGGAAGATTTAGGAAAATTATTGGTTAATTAAATTCTCAAGAAACGTAAAGAAAAGACCCTGACTGTTATGTAACTTTCAAACCTAAAAATTTGTCAATGATCTAATAAGCATGTGTGCACAAATGCAAATTTCAAATAACTATTCAATCCACAATTCGGGGGTCAAATTCAACCCCTTCTCCCCATGAAGGCCACTTCTCTAGATAAGCTACTTTCCTCTGTCCCCAAGGTGACTGTTGTGCCATATCATAAAACCATGTGCAACAGAACAGGGATCCATGAACTGTATACTTACCTTGCTCCTCTCGTGATATTTTAGGTAATGTCGACATGTCAAGGGGGTTGACAGGCATCTTTTCTTCTTTAGACACCTCTTTCTTCAGCACCGGGAGTGTCCAAGACAAGGGAGGTAGAGTGGACTTGCTGATAGGTGGCAGTGAACCTCCTCCTACTGAGTTACCCAAGCTCTAAATAACATTAAATGGGTCAGTAAATAGACCTTCATATTAAAATTACCCAGTTGACATGTTTTAACTCATATTTATTCCATGACTTGTGTTTGTAGCTGATATAACGCAAGTTCTGATTGGCTAATACTAGGGCATTATTCTCCGGCAATGCCCACAGGTCAATTACAGGCCTGCAAAAACCAGGCAAAAAGCCAAGGCATATAATAAACTACTTAATAACCTTGAATATTTGGGAGAATCTCAAACCTTGGCATTGTCATATTGACCAAGTGATAGCAAAGGTCAATATGGCAAGGTCTTGGTTTGAGATTTTCCTGTAAAGACCTCACTCTTGGTTAATGAGTAGTTAGTAAATGTTTGTTATTGAACTGGCATGAGGTCCATATTGGGGAAATATTGGTTAGACAAGTTCTTTTTTTGCAAGTTAATAGACCTCACCTGTAGCATGGTCCATAATCCCACAAAAAATAGAAAAAGCTAACTCAACGAAGTGTTCATGATAAAAAGTAACTCTTTTAAAGCTCTGCTGATAATTGACGCATCCCAATTATCCTTTCTTGTTAAATGCGTACACAATGATTGATTTTCAAGTCACCCTGTGTATCTGAGCAGTCCATCTTAGCAATTCGTACTGCAAACTTCAGACTGCTCAGGGAACCAATCAGAATTCTCCTTTTAACATTGTTATAATAATAAGCAGCATTGAATCATGTTCTGTTCTTCTTTGACACGCTTCAATTTGATGAGGACCATAAACTGAACTGCATATCTGCACTGAAACCAAATCAGTGAATCCCCCAAGCTGAATTCTAGTTTTTTCAAGACCATTCATGCACTTTTAGATACTCATATCACATGCAAACAGTTAAAAGACTAGACTAAGTATCATTCCTGTTACCTTCCTTGTCACTATATGAACTTTTGTTACCTCTATGTTTCTTTGCCGACGCTTATTCCTTGCTGCACCTCCCACAGGAAAAGTGGAAGAAAGACCACCACTGTAACCTGACGGTCCATCCACGACGTCCTGGAGACTTTTAGTTGATGAAACTGAAGCTGCAAGAATGTCCTTCTCGGCCTCAGCTTCACTGTCTGTACCGTCACTGTTTTCAGTTGTTTTAACAGCAATAACAAGTGTATGACATCCTCCGCAGGCAACCTTTTGTACCATGAAGTTATCAAATCTAGTCACTTTTTCAAGCTTAAAAAGATTGGAGAATGACTCTTCTCCCATTCCAAGTTTTCCATGTCGACCATCTCCACAAGTGTAGAGATTTCCATGTTTTGTTATTACTGCCGTGTGAGATTCACCACAGGCTACATATTGAACACGAATGTTTCCTAGAGAAGACACCTGTTTTGGAGTTTGGCACTCTAACCATGAAGAGCCATGCCCAAGTTGCCCATGATCTCCCTGTCCGAATGTATATAATTTTCCATTCCTGGTGACTGCCACAGTATGATTTCCACCACATGCAACAGTGATAAATTGTTCATTTATACTAAAAAGTTTCTGAAGTTGTGATGTCTCACTGAGTTGAGAGTCATCCAATCCTAGCTTGCCACTTTCATTTTCTCCACATGTGTACAAAGAACCATCATCTGCAGTTGTAAGAGATACATATATTCCAACCAAAATGAACTGTAGTTGAACACCTTTAGTTAGTAAACCTTGTATAAATATTATTGTAAAAAATCATTCACATGAAGGCACATAATACATGCAGGGAGCTATAAAGCTGAAATACCATAGCCAACAGACCAACCATTAGGTAAATACACAATCTGATAGAAACCTTGAGTGCACTATCTATTCAGCAACTAGATTTACGAGCTCGAGATTTCTGTTGCATGCTAGTTGAAGTCAGGGCGCAGCCCGACTGCGAGTCAACTATCAGGTATAGAAATTGAGAGCCAATAATCTAATTGTTTTAGTATAAATCTACTAGTCATTCAAATCTTTACCCAAATCCTCTTCACAGACACTTCGAAAATGCAAAGAAGCGGCCACCAATTTCTTAACAACCACTCACTACAAGGCTACTCAATATTTACAACAGAATAGATAGTGAGCAAGGTAACCAATCAGAGAACAGCATTCCTGGTAGAACGCTAATAGATTTATACTAATAATAAATGTACTCCCTGCACAAGTTATATGCTAACTTGGTTAGGACTGACCTGTAACTACAGCCATGTGGTAATAGCCACACCCCACAGCCACTACCTTTCCTCTTATCTGCACTTGTGTAGGTACATTATAGTCCTCATCACCTTGACCTGTCTGCCCTTCACTGCTGGAACCCCATGTATACAGCCTGCCATTAGCTACAGGCAGGAAAACACCTCAATTAAATAAGTATTGCACAGTAACTGGACCAAACCAATTACGGAGAACTTAAGTAATTAATTTTAAAATCAAACAAGCCCACAGCGCAATGCCAATTTGAAATTTTACGACCACGAGTAATTAAATTTCATTAAAACCCCCCAAGACTCCACAACTCAGTGTACAGTAAAAGTTGAAGTATAAGTGGTTATTTGTACTCCTTAGTTGTCAGTTAAATAGATTTTTTCTTTATAATATTTGGACTTTCCACGTCATGTCACTTTTTAGTTGTTTTAGTTCAATTAAAATTCTCCCATGACAACCAACCCACGACCCACAACCACCAACCCAGGACCCAACCCACACACGCCGATTAGACAGTCTCAAACTCTGCATGTGAGTTTGTCAAAACTGCTTAATGCCTCTAGGGTCCAATTTAAGGGTAGATGATGTTATTGATTTTAACTTACAAATTTTCCATAGGATGACTTGCATTTCGTTCCTAAGCTATCATGCACATATTGGAATTTGTACATTATATTCACTGCTGGAATAAAATAATCCATTTACCAGTAACGGCTGCAGTGAAGTCTGATCCACAAGCAAGCATCTTGTACTGCTGATCATTTAACGACTCAATTGCTTTAGGTACTTGAGAATTCTATAAGTCAGAAAACAACAACAAATTCAGACGAGTTTTGTTTCAAAGAATTTTGCAATTTACAAGTTAGTATTAAGCTAAGTTTGACCTTTCAAAAATACTATTTAAACGGTAGATTTCATTTAGCTGATCAAATTGCAGTCTGCCAATTAATGTACCTTTCCTTACCAAACCACGCTGTGATAAATGCCACTCAGTGAGAGGACTGACAAGTTAAATGAAAAAAAAGAGAAGAATTATTGCATACTTCACAGTTGCCATGTCCCAGTTGTCCATCACTTCCACAACCAAAACTGTATAATTTTCCAGATTCTGAATGGGACAGAAATGATACGTGAAGTGTACAACTGTCCAGTAAAACACAAAAGATCCTGACAAATTAAGCAGCATGTCCCAGTTGAAAACAAACAAGAGGATTTCACATTCAGCATTGTGTCATAAAAACAACTGAAAACCTCACTGACCAGTTGACACAATTGTGTGATTCCTTCCAGCAGCAACCATGTTCACCTTTTCTGGTTTTAAGCCTGGAGTAAAACACCAAAACAAAAACATGACACTTTTCTTTTTGACTCCATAATGGGATATAGGTTCTCTTGGCTTCAGTGGTCCATACAATTAGACATTGGGACTTGTAATAAGCCCAGGGGAGACTGCAGGTCAGGTTCAATATTTTAACAAATAATTATTCTTTTTTATTTTCCTTATAGGCAATGTTGTGGAGGTATGGTGGCCAAATGGCTAGCACGCTGGAATCTGGATCAAGTGGTCCAGGTTCGAGACCCAGCCAAGGTCTCTGCATTGTATTCCTGGACAAGACACTTTACTCTCACAGTGCTTCTCCCCACCAAGGTGTGTAAATGAGTACTGGCAAATTTAATGCCGGGGTTAACCTTGCGATTGACCTGCATTCAATCCTGGTAAGGAGTAGAAATTCTCCTCGTAGTCACTTCAGAGACAAGGATAAGTTCCGGCTATCTGGGCCACTGCCCTGATGCTGACTATACCTTTTATAAGCATTGTGCAGAGCAATAAGAGTACTGAAAGTCATCACCATCTCCTAGTAGAAATTTCTGTAGTATGGACTCTAGTCCAAGAAAAACCATAACCCCATGTGGTCATTGACAACATGTGAGCATTTCTAGAAAATGAAATTTTTGCTCACGGTATATATTAGATTTTGGAATTCACCCTTCTCATTAGGACAGGCGGCAAAAGAATTTTCTTACGTTGTAACATGCAACACAACCTTTGAATATTTTTATCTGCATCGCTATAATTTACAGAATGATGTGGACAGGTATTTATCATGTGCTAATGCTGGAAAGGTAAATTTTACTATAAATGTTACTGTGCTATATGGCAATGTTTGAGAACATCTTTGATTACGCTCCTTTCCTCTTACAAAAGGAGAAAGATAGTTTTACTAAGGCACCCCTTGGAACTATAAAAATTAAAACAAAAAAAAAAGCTGTCAGAAGCAATTATATTTATACCCCATGCAAATTAAGTTCAGTTCTATACATGTTTCAAATAAAACAGAAGTTGAAACAGGAAAACATTTAATTTGATATGTGATTTGACAGGTGTTAGATTCTTTGTAATGGAGAGGAAACCCACAGCTTTGAACTCTTTTAAAGTTAAATACCAGTTAAGAACTAAGATACAGCACTAAAACAAAAAGAAAGGAACATGACACCAAAAATTGGAATGTATAAACTTGTATGTTTTGTTACAAGTTGCTGGGAAACCCTTATTAGTTGGTCATGGGATGAAACAGCGGAAATCAAGCAAACTGTTCAATAATTAAATAACAATTATTTTAAAACTCAATTAAGCTAAGTTCGCTTACTTTTGAGCAAGAACAACTGAATCTGAAAATTTAAATTAAAAAAAAAATGGTTTATACCGCAAACTTCATTTCCAATTTTTTCATAGAAGTGCGAATGTAGTTTCTCCTTCCTCTGCGCTGATCAGTCAAATTTTTAACGCGAATTTTTAATCATATCAGATCAAGGTAATTAAGTTTACTGTACTGATTTTCGGTCGTGATGAATTGACTGTATACTTACGTTTGACAAGCTTTGGGCTCGGAAACTGCACAGTGCTTCCATGACCGAGCTGTCCCCAATCGTTACTTCCAAATGTGTACAACTTCCCGTTTTCTGTGAAAAATCATAAAGCGTACAGTAAGCTTCATGGTTACATGTTACTAGTGAGTTATGTGAAGAACGTTAGTGTTCTGATTGCAAGCTATTAAGCTTAGCGTAGAAATTCACTTTCTTCGAACAGCCAACTCCAGCAAGAATGCAAAAGTTATTAATGATAAGGCTACCTGTAACGACAGCGGAATGCTCGTCTCCGCAAGCGAGATGGATCACTGCATCATCGCGAATCCAAAATTTGTTGTCCAAGAAACGGCTTTTGCCAAACGTAAACACGGCTCCAGAATCTGCAACAAAGCGTGAGGGAATCGCACAACACTGTACACATTTCGAGACTCGCTTACATCATGACCAGTCTTACCTTCACAACTTGAGGACAATTTTGAAAGAAACACAAAAAAGTGAAATAAACAAACCTGGCACATCCTCGTCGTCCGACGCCATCTTGGTTTCTACGAAAGAAACCTGCTGACCAATCAGTGCGTTTCTTGCGTTACTCCCGCCAAAACACTCTTCGTCAAACGTCGGGGAATCTTCGTGACTTTTCGTGACATTTCTGCGGGTGGTAGTGGAGCAGTAAGTATGGCTTTCGTTCGTGTATTTCGAGGGTGCTACCGACTTAATTCTTCACTTTCAAAAGTTGTGAAAGGAACAGAACCTTTCCTTGGTCACTGTAAAGCAGTAGGAGCTCTTTCTTTTATGAAAAAGCGACACTGCAGTGAAAGGTAATGATTAATATAGAAATCAATAGAATCCTTATGATCATTTGTTCTTACAACCTGTTAGAACACTTCTTTACCTCAGTTATAAAATTCTCATCAATATTAAATCGGTGAGTTAACATCTTAAGATAAGGGTGTTACACAACACCTGTAGTAATGATCTGTTATTCTGACATATTTATTTCCTTTGTCTCTTGGCAATATAAATTTGACAAAAAGGTTGTATTTTAAAAGTTCTTGAGGAAAATTGAAAGTGAACCTTTGGTTGCCCTACAGCCTTTCAACCTTAAACGTTTGGTTAAAATAACTTCATGGTGGAAGGTTTTCATTAAAAAAATTTAGCTGTAAATTGACCATACTGCTCAAAATTCTCACTAATTTTTGACTCCCTTTTAAATTATGGTCTCATAATAGCTATCCTAGGCCTATTTTGGGAACTGTACAAGTAATAAACGGCCAATAGATGGGGTTTTTGTAATGGGTAAGGTGTTTGTTATCAGCTGAAGGAGGTTTGAATGCTGAGTGAAACATGGGTGTCTCGGAAACTCCAGAAATAAATTAAAATGTATCTAGAGTGAGTTAATCAGTAATGTTCTTGAAAATGTCCATTACACCTTCCATAACAAACTGTTCTGCTCACTCTTATTGAGACTTTGTTTAAAACTTGTTGTTCCTCCGGTCCATAGCCGTGGATTTCCATCCGTTGTGGGGAGAGATCTGCTTAATCTGAAAGACTATACTGGTGATGAGATTAGATACCTGTTATGGACTGCTACTGATTTGAAGGAAAGAATTAAAAAATCAAAAGAGGTGGGCAAAGAAAAATTGTATTCTTTAATTTAAGGTAGATTTCTTGAGTTAAGGAGCTGGGGGAAGAAAATATAATCAAAACTAAAGCTGGATCATAATACAGGGGAG
>Ga0126339_10004351_pt1 | contig 10452 bp, 8 predicted proteins | sample OrbTmetagenome_2_FD_92532 | JGI IMG/M metagenome (GOLD analysis project Ga0126339, IMG submission 92532) | Coral microbial communities from Petempiche,Puerto Morelos, Mexico - Orbicella T R C metagenome | ecosystem: Host-associated > Invertebrates > Cnidaria > Coral | place: Petempiche,Puerto...
CTGCTCCTGGTTCCTCTTCCGTAACTGCCCTTGCCACCGCTCTTAATTTTCTGTGACTAATATTATCCGCATCTTGTTTTAAACTATTGTAATTAATTAGATTTAACTATAATTTTTAACTATCACTAATTATTAGATTTTATTGTAATTTTTATCAAATTTAAGATTTTCTATCACCATTCTTACTAGCTTCTAGGGTTGCGCCTCGCATGGGTAACTATTTTCCCGTTCGCGCAATTCCTATTGGTCCTTTTCTTCTTTTTAATTATATTGTAATTTTGTGACCAATAAAGTTGATAGACTAGACTAGACTGGAAACTCATCATCGTCATCACCAATAGGCGCATAAGGCCGTAACATTCTGTTTACACTGTGCCCTATCCCTGGCTACCGCTCTCACGGTGTTCCAGTTATTCCAGCCTGCCTGCCGTCTTTCTTTCTTTACTGTTCTACTGTCCTCCTCCAGGCATTTCTAGGTCTTCCTACTGCTCTTTTACTTTCTGGTCTCCATCCTAACGTCATCATGCATTAACTGGATTAGAAATTCTTTGACAATAAGACATCGTTTATTCGCTTTCCTTTTATTTATTTAAAACTAAATAGCTACAAATATTGACCTTATATTACTTGTCCCTGTCTTTCTTTACAAATGGAGAATATTATCACACACAGACTGACATCTGAGTGATTTTTTTCTTTTCAGAGCAAATCGCGCCTACTGGGAGAATCTAAAACCAGCCAGCGGTCGTCCATTTTGCCCTTCGTTGAGTGGACCTGGACCACGCAGCCAACTACAATAGGCCAAGGAACTTTGTACAGTGAACCTTGCGGATTTTGCATTATAGTTGATTACATGTAATGTGGCTTTACTGTAGGTCTTGTATATTGTACTTCATGCAAGTCACTTATAAATCAATCAAGTGTTTTCAGTTCTTCACTCGGTGGAAGGAACAAACGTTATTGTATATATCACTTTTTTAAAATGTTATTTTGGGTCATTTATAAAGTTATCAGTCGCAGACTAGCCTGTTCCAGGCTCTCTCGAGTAATCACACTAGACAAGCTATACTGTAAGGAATTGCTTAGATAATAATGACAATCGTCCAGGAGTAGAAACAGACTCCTAGACGCCTTATTATTTCCTAATGTGGTAAAGCGAATCCAAATTGCTTGCAAAGTTTCACCCCACCGAGTCATTAAAAAATCGTTCTTTTTATCGACACTACGCTTTTCCGATTTTTTATTCAAACTATAAATAAGTCTTACCGCGCGATTTATCATGCTAAATTTAGTGAATATGAGCAGTGTAACAAGGGTCCGTTGCAAACTCATAAAAATATGCGACCCAAAACCTGCCACTTTTTGCAAAAGAAATCTTTGTCAGCGTCGTCCACCTGGAATACATTTCTTTCTAACAAATTCGCATAGTTACTAAATTTGGCATGGTAAATTGATCTTTGGATGTGGTGTTTTGTTTATATTATATCCGTGTATAAAAAAACGTTTTTTGGAAAGTTTTCCGAGCGATCGAGAGGCCAACATCAATTTTAAATGGGGAAAGAGGTTTAGTGTAAGGAGTATGTTTGCTTTACCTGTGAAGCTCAGTGGAACCGAACGTACGACTACTTGTAAAGCATCCTCCTCGATGACGGACTTTGAAAAATCGTGTTTTGTTAGTTTTGGAGTACAGTAGCTCACAGTGTGATCATGTATGACGATGGCATGTGCATTCAAGATTACATTTACCATTGGATTTTTTACACAAAGAGACTTTTTTAACCTGATCGTAGCTGCTCTAATCCAAGATGCCGCGCTAGAGAATATTATAACATGGTAAAAATGATTTTATACTGATGACGGAGAGACAGTCTAGCTATTTTTTTTTTTTAGCTCGGGTTGAAGATAACTTGGAGATCTTACTAAACGAAAAAAGAGGGGCCCGCCCAGCTCCCCTGATGTTTTACGTGCTCGTCGGCTCGCTGCGCGCGCGCTCGCCGAATTTTTTGCCCTTCTCCGAAAGCATGTTCACGACCTAAGGGTCTTTTATCCCACTGAATAACAAGTTACGCAACAACTGTAACACAAAACAGGTTTGATCTTTGATACCTGATATCAAGGTACTTAAACGATCCAAAGGGAAATGCAAACAAAAAGTCACATGCCATCATTACGCAAAATTGAGAACAAAGTCTACGATAAACTCTATTCTGCAATAGGTCACGGCCCCTCTGAGTCCGAAGGTGCCCTAAAGCCTATGTACACAGCTGCAAATAATCTGCCCTCACCTTTTCAGCATTAGACGTCATGTAGGAGTCCTAAGGACTGAGAATAAACCTGGAGGATCTCGCTCACGCGCCTACGGGCTCTGCGGTGTAACAAAATCCTCGCCAGAAAGCTTGCGCTACTGATTACAGTAGACAAATTCTTTTCCTTTCCCCTACCATCCCCTCCCGTCCCTACCAGGGTAGTTTTTGATGTTCTTTGGAGCAAGAAGGTTCATTCCGGCGAGTTTATCCTCAATCTTTACGAATATTGTAACTCCGACACAATGTCAAATAGTGGGAAGGTGAGTAGCTACAGTAGCGAAGCAAAGTACGCATAATCTGGATTATTGCTGTGTGCACGGGATAGTGGACTTTAGACATGAGCACGAGATCAATTCGAAAATAGTACTCGTTCTCAATCTCGCTATACTCTTACTCCAATCCTAAGGTCTGAAACTGAAAATCATCGTAAAACGTTTTCTTTCGCTAGTACTGAGAATATATACATATTCTTATGAAGATTTTAATGGCGAGAAAATCATGTGACCGATCCAACTAGAAATCAAAATGTATAAAACTTTGTAAGGTTGGGTCAGTCGCATTCTATACATCGCGCCCATTTCATTATCGAAGCTGGACGATTGAAGTAAACGAGTAACAGTGTAATAAGAGGAATCGGGTTACGAAAGTTTCTTGTTTGGCCGGCTAGCCGCAGTCGCACTCCTGCAAAGCTATCCACTTTATATAGAGTTAGAGCTACTCACAGTCATTCAGTTGCTCAGTTTGCAGGCGTCAGTGTCACTTTAGTAGTCATTCATTATGAGAGAGCGTGGTTAATAATTGGTCAAGACCTTCGTTGTAAGAGATCGTATGGAAAATACTGCTGTCGCAATTGTACGAAATTGGATATAAAATTTTCCTTAAACTCACCTAAGTTGTCTTCTTGTCGTTTCGTATGATTTTAACGTGTTGAAGACATCTTAGCGACGAATTAAGGCTTTTTGCGAGTGAAAAAAGTGAAAATAATACGAAAAAACTTTGTCGGTGTTTCCATTTGCACTCCTTCAGCTACAATGTAGGTGATTTGTTTCACTGAACTGTTCAAGGAAGATCTCGCCCATTGGAATTGCGCATCCTTATTTACTGCGCACGTAATTCATGTCAAAACGTCACGTCAAGCGTGCGCGCTTAGAAAGAAACTTTAGGGCTTTGCACCGGGTGCGCTAATTTCCCCCACTATTTACTCTCTTCGATGTTCGGTGGCCCCCTCTTTTCTTTTCATAGATAGCTCCTCTTCCTGATTTTCTCCATTTTACAGAGAGTAAAAGAGGTTATTATTCCTGTCTTCCGCCACCGAGAAAACAAGGTGTTGTTAGCGGTTTTCTGGCCACTACTTAAAAAAAAAAAAAACCGAAAGGAGAAGAAATTTTACATTAGAAAAAAACGATTGTGTAGTCCTTGGAGTTTAAACTCGACTAGTGACCTATAGTTTCTGTCAGTTAACATTGTTTTCCGACCATTCCCTGTTTCAGCGTGGTATACTGGAGCGGCTTAACGCCGGTGAGGTTTTAGTAGGAGATGGGGGACTGTGCTATGCTTTGGAAAAGCGCGGATATGTGAAAGCAGGACCTTGGACTCCTGAGTGTACGGTGGAGCACCCAGAGGCATGGAAATATCGACGTCATCAGTCTGTATGTTTGGCACGATCCATTATTCTAGCCGTTTGAGTCCCACGCGCGAGCGAAGATTGAGTCTACGAGCGAAGTGATCCGGCACAGTCTGGTGCGGAAGCCCGTGTGTTCCCCAAAGGTGATCCTCTTCGGAGGCGCCGTCATTCTTGTTGGTGTACAATGTTTACAACGTGAAACAAGGAACTAAGTAGATCGTTATTTAGCCGAATAGCTGTAATAAACAAGTATGCGGACTCTGCCTCGTTCTTTAACCTTCTCAGAGGTTGTCTGCGGTAACGTTATGAGTTAAGCCACTTTCATGGTCTACAATCTCATCGCATGTATTTCTCGACCAAGGAAATCGAAAGAACTTTCAGTTCTTGTAAATTAACGAAATTTATTACTCACTTGTTTAGCTCTGGAGCCTCGTACACTAACTCGTTGGGATGTGCATAAGTACGCTCGGCGGGCCTATGATATGGGAGTGAGGTATATCGGAGGCTGCTGTGGCTTTGAACCATACCACATCCGGGCTATTGCTGAAGAGGTAGGACTTTTGAAAAAATAATGTAGTGTTTATTCAATTAACCACTCCCCCTGTTGGGGCTTTTAGAGCCAGTATAACACAAGCGATGAAACAAATAATATATATGAGCATACTATGATTAAAAACCCCAACAAGCAAAAAGCAGACCGGTCACCAATTTACAAGCGTGGTAGAGATATTGAGCTCGGGACTACCGAGAGAAACGCCAGCTAGTGGTCGTATATATTAAGACGGGACGTGGACCCACGATGTCCGAATTTCAAGTCCGGTGTTATAACCGCTCGGCTAAGCTGCCTCTTTTTTAAAGGAGGTAGATGGGAACCAGACTTTTGCACGCCACTTCATGGAGGCAAGTTGATTAGAGCTGAAATAATAACTGAAAAGACTTCTCTCCTTCTCCTCGCCCCACACTTCCCCTGCTGTCTACAATTTTCTCCAATGCTTCACTAACTTGAGCCAAATTGACCCATCAATTTAACTTATTTAAATTTATATACCTTCATAAGACTCTTATAATTTCTTTTTTCCGTTTTTTTTGTGGCGTACCTGTAAACTAGCTTTTTAGCTAAGCGTACCGATCACGTTAAATATATTGATTGATTGATTGATTGATTGATTGATTAATTGACTGATTGATTGATTGATTGATTGATTGATTGACCGAAAAGCTTGGTCAATAGAGGGTTTATCATATGGGATAAAGAACACATGTACTTGTGGGACAGAGCGCATAATCTTGAATGCCGGGCAGGATAGCACCATCGTGCCCGCTCGGTTAGCCAATCACAGCGCAGAATTTGGTTCATCTTGCCCCATCAGGGAGCGAGCCATGTAACAAACCAGAGATATTGTTACTTTTAGCTTGCTCCAGAACGAGGAAGATTTCCTGCAGCTAGTGAAAAGCACAGTCCCTGGGGAGAGGCTCTCAAACACCGCGCAGTAGCTGAAGTCCGAGCAGGTAAGACTGGGGAGAGCTCTAAAGACTTCCAAACAACTTGGTTTAAACTTGAATTGTAGATAAAGGTAGGTTAAGTCTGCATACGAGCCAGGTGGCCCACCAGGCCGGAGTTTATCCCGGCTTCTGTAGCATGAAGCGACTGGGAGTATTTCTACTCCCCCCTGGATGGGGTGTTAGTCCATCGCAGGGTTACCCACAGCACTGAGTTTGCCGCTACCCATTTATACACCTGGGTGGAGAGAGGCACTGTGAGAGTAAAGTGTCTTTCCCCAATATCCCCAGCGAGGACTCGAACCCGGACCGCTCGATCCGGAGACAAGCGCACTAACCATGAGGCCACCGCGCCTCCCACAGACTTGAATTGTAATTAATGTAATTAATTTTTAACTAGTCATTTTACTGACATAGTTTTTAAGGCGCATTTGATCACATTCATATGCTAATTTGCGCCATAGAATTCTGTGCTACAAATAAATAGCTACAAATATTGACTTTATGTTGTTTGTCTCTGTCTTTCTTTTTACTACCACACACAGACTGACTTGTGAGTGGATTTTTTTATTTTCAGAGCCAATCGCGCCTACTGGGAGAATCTAAAACCAGCCAGCGGTCGTCCATTCTGCCCTTCGCTAAGTAGACCTGGACCACGCAGCCAACTGCAATGAACCAAACGAACCTTGCGAATTTTGCATTATAATTTATTACTGATGTGGAAAAACGAAGACAACCTTATAAACCAACTATATAAATATTTTCCTCAATTTTCTAAACTTACTAGTCCTCCATCTCCTCCTAACACCTCGCCATCATTAAGCTGCTCCAATCCAAGATGCTGCGCTAGAGAACGTTATAACATGGTTAAATTGATTTTCAAGAGTGATGACGAGGAGACAGCTCGGGTTGAAGATAACCGGGATATCTTACTAAACGAAAAAACAAACAAACAAAACAAAACATGAGTTTTTATTTGTTTTTCGACCTCGCCAGGAACCTGTTCACAAGCTAAGGGTCAGTACTATCCCACCGAATCGGAAAAACAAAATATCGTAAATAAAAATACTAGCCCTCAGGCAGGCAGATAAACTGAATATTTTTTGGACAATTCTCAATACCCAAGCGTGGATGAAATTGAACTAAGCTGACAAGTAACGTAACAACTGTAACACAAAACGAATAGAAAACAATCTTGATCATTGATGCCTGACATCAAGGTACTTAAACGATCCAGTGGCAAATGCAATCAAGGATTCACATGCCATCATTATGTAAAATTGAGAACAAAGTCTACAACATACTTCATTTCGCACTAGTCCAAGGCAAGATCATTTTCGCGGTAGAAATAAAAGTACAGTCAAGCCTCCACTATTGGCCACCTGTCTACAACGGTCACTTTTTTGTCACGGCGGACGGCCCATACATTCAGTCTTATTCAGTTACCTCTCTACAACGTACGACCACCTCTGTACAACAGCAGCGGCCACTGAAGCGCGTCTAAAACACCTCTCGACAATTTTCGCGGCAGAACTAAAAGTAGAGATAGATAATGGCGCGTGTAAGTCAGTGCCAGTTTTAAGCTATGAGAAGTTAGTTACCCTCCAGAAATAAATGTTGTTCAAGGATCGTTTCTTTAAAGCCACTATTTTTTTTATCTTGTTTAGCCCTTTTATCGGTGAGGAACATCCATGTGCTTATTTCAGCGATAAGAACACGGCTTTTGATGTAACGCGACCTTGCTGTTTCGCATAATCGAGTCGCAACCGATGGCTTTCATGAAAAAATCTACGATTACACTGAAGATTTTTCTCAGCTACCGTTCGAGCAGAGTCGCTTCGATCTTATCCGCAGCCTATTGTGATTTTTCGTCCAAACACGTGCACTCGATCTAGCGGCGCTGAGTTGCGTAAAGCAAACTAGCTTGATCTTCAGGCGACAGGAAAAACATGTTGGGCAACCTTTATAGGTTTACAAGGTAGAGTGGCTCAATCGAGAATGGGTATCCATCGGAGCAATGCAGTTCACGTACGGTCTAGCACAGCTGTTCTTGTACGTAATGTAGTATGCAGGAAAAGTCATTCGAGATTGACCTTTAAAAGAACTAAACAATAAGAATTCACAAGGTTTGTAACGAAGTCAGTAAACTAACTCGTATAACTAGAATAACCCGTAAGTCACACATGTCCCGCAAAGGTTACCTCATGTCAATCATCATTGACTGGGGAATCTACGGGTCTGCTCAGAGCACTTTGATTGTTTTTACTGTAATTTGAGTGCGTTTGTATCCTGATTGCATGCATGCATGCATGATTGCATTCGGACATTGTGTAATTTTTTCGGGCAAGATGGTCACCGTCCCCCCTCACCCACTAAGTTCAAAGGTGCCCTTACACAGCTGCAAATAATCTGCACTTACCTTTTCAGTTTTAGACACTATGCGGCAGTCCAAATATTCCTAAACACCGAGGTTAATCCTGGATATCTACAGGCTCTGGGGTGTAGTAAAATCCTCGACGGAAAGCTTGCGCCCCTGGCTTGCGCAACTTATTGCAGACTGGGGGGGGGGGGCGGGGGGGACCGGGGGGGAAATCTTAACAAGGGGTGGAAGCTGGTTTATTGATGGGTGGCGGGGGTTTGAAAGAACCCGGGGGGGAAGCGGTCCCCCCCGGGCGTGGGCTTTTTTTGTGGGTGGGGGGGGGGGGGGGGGGGGGGGGGGACAGGTGTGAAATCCTTACCAGGGTAGTTTTTGATGTTCCGCGGATCAAGGAGTTTATCCTCAATCTTTACGAATATTGTAACTCCGAGACAATGTCAAATGCTGAGAAGGTGAGTGGACGCTACAGTGGCAGAGCAAAATACGCATAATCTGGATCTTTGACTTGTGCGCGCGATAGGCGACTTTAGACATGAGCACGAGATCGAGAACGTCTTTTCAATTCTAGTTTTTAGGCTTCACATTATCGCATCGCATACCCATCTCATCCTATGAGCTACCACTAACATGAAGAGCGAGGGCTCTGGAGACGTTGCTGGTTTGCCGGAGATTCGAAACAGCGGCTCGTTCTCATATCTCGTACTTTTACTCCAACCCTAAGGTCTCTAAATAAACGTTCGAGGTTTGAAACTGTAAATTATCGTAATATGTTTTCCCCCGCTAGTACTGAGAACATATACAGTTGGACCACGCTGATTCGAACTCGGTCATTTCGTCCCCGTTATTTCGAACTCAAAACAATTTCCCCTGAATTTGCCCTTCAGTCATTTACTATCGGCTATTTGGGGCTCCCGCTAATTCGAACTGATTTTCGTTTCCCCTGAGAATTCAAAATAGCGGGGTTAAACTGTGCATATGCTTGTGAAGATTTTAATAGCAAGAAAAAGGTGTGGCCGATTCATCAACAATTCAAACTGGAGAAATCGTTATAAGCTTGGATCAGTCGCATTCTATATATCGCGCCCATTTCATTATTGAAGCCTGATGGTTGAGGTACATGTAAAGATGTAATAACAGTAATCGATATTTTCACGTTTGACTAGCCTCAGCCACTCCTGTAAAGCTAGCCACTGCGCATACAGTCAGTGCTATTCACGGTCGTTTAGTCTCACCGGCGTGCTACTCAAGCTAAAATCCCTCTCTCGGTTTGTCGTACCGTTACTCGTTACGCTGTTAAGAAATGCTCTAGTGAATATGTAGATACGATTTTGTCCCCCAAGAGCCCTTTTCACGGTTACCTTCGCTCATTTGCATTACAATAAACTCTAGCATGTATGTGAGGCAATTTCAGGCTATTTTGTCTTCAGTGTGAACATGTTTCCTCTCTTTATCGTTGTACAAATAGCGAGTTCAAAGGCCTTAACTGTACTTAGATATACTTAGAGCACAGTTACAATAGGAAGCCCAGCAAACTTCAGAAGAGCAATTTAAGAACGACGCCAAGATTTATGTTAAATGGTCACCAACCGAGTGCAATTTTTTCTTTAAATTTGCGTTATTCAACTATGCATGAATTACGTTACGTTTCTGTTGGTTTAGTTGTTCAGACAGGATTGAACAGGTATTAAATTTTGTGCTCGGTCAAGGCCAGTAGAGAGAACAAAAAGTGAAAATAATAAGAAAGATATTGCCGGTGTTTCCATTTGCATTCTTTCAACTACAGCCTTACTGCGCACGAGATCACGGCAGGTCATACATCAAGCGCGTAAGAAGAAATACGTACGGGTTATTGACCAAGTGTGAGGTCAAGATGGCTGGATATTGGCCAAGTTCTTTTTTTTTGCGCGTTTATGGAGCGAGACGGAGTCGAGGTCCATAAACACGCAAAAAAAGAACGAGGCCAATATCCAACCATCTTGATCGTACAAGCTTGGTCAATAAAGGATTTATTATATGGCTTTCGGGAAAATTTTTCTTGCGGGACAGGGCGGGTAGTCCCGAGCGGACAAGATAGCTCCATCTTGCCCGCTCGGGTAGCCAATCACAGCGCAGGATTTGATTCATCTTGCCCGCTCGCTCACGGAGCTGGCCATATAATAAATGTTGGCTATTGACCAAGCGTGAAGTCAAGATCACTGTATATTGGCCAAGTTTTTTTTGCGCGTTTATGGACCCGACTCCGTCCCTAAACACGCAAAAAAAAAAAAAGATAAAAAAAACGACGAGGCCAATATCCAGCCATGTTGACCGAACAAGCTTGGTCAACAAAGGATTTATTATATGGAAAGATAACACTAGTTTCTTGGGGGAAACGACACTCGGCAGTCAATAACAGCGCAGGATTCGGTTCATCAGTATCATCTTGCCCGATCACGAAGCTGCAATTGTAGCCATATAATAAAAGATAGGGCTTTACACCAGGTGCACTAACTTCGCCCGCAATTTACTCTATTCGCAAAAGAGATATAACTCGCTTAATGGACACCGGCTGTAAGGGCTGCATCCTATGCTGCACATAATGCCCTTCAAGTCATTTATTTTTTATTGTATTAATATTAGTATTAGTATAGTTTTTTAGCAGTGTC
>Ga0126339_10004352_pt1 | contig 10452 bp, 4 predicted proteins | sample OrbTmetagenome_2_FD_92532 | JGI IMG/M metagenome (GOLD analysis project Ga0126339, IMG submission 92532) | Coral microbial communities from Petempiche,Puerto Morelos, Mexico - Orbicella T R C metagenome | ecosystem: Host-associated > Invertebrates > Cnidaria > Coral | place: Petempiche,Puerto...
AAAGTTGACTCGAACCAGCTACCTCCCTGTGCAGATTGTTTCTGTTGTTTAAGGATGTACTCCTTGAGAGCAAACTACCAATTGCAAGCAGCTATTTGGAGAAGCTTACAGAGCTGCCCTCAAGTCCCTTCACTAGTTGGCCAAGGATGGGTCGAAGAGTACTGCAACTTATCCATCAAATGGATGAATGGTAAACCTTCCCCTGCAGTTCTTCTTGAGTTTCTCTCCTGTTTTTGTGCAAGATCATGCAAGCTGTCCACGTGCCGACCTGCCTTACAAATGGCCTTAAATGCACCGATATGTGCCGCCTTTGTGACTGCAACAATAGGCCTTAAAGTAAGTAAGGCCTTAAGTAATGACGACGGCGACGCCAGAGACGACGTCCAGAGACGACTTCCAGTAAAAAATAGTTTTATATGTTACCTTCGAATTTCGCAGCAGTATAGATTTGTTCCGTGCACCTATCCGTCCCAGAACTTACTCAAGCTAAATGTGTGATGTCAGTGCTGAATTCCAAATTAAAATACGAAACATTAGCCGCTGCCGTTCGCGTTCTCCAAAATACGCAGAACCTAGTCATTTCACGTTGTTATTTTGAAGAGGATGGCAAAGAAATGTACAAAGATTTATAACGCACTTGCACAGCCATTGTTCTGGTCATTAAACCTTTTGTTTGGTAACGTTCTCGTTGCCATTGCCGTCGTGGTTTGCTTAAGGTCTCTAATTGTTTTGCTCATTAAACGCTTTGTTTGGTGACGTTCTCGTTGCCGTTGCCGTCGTGGTTTTCTTAAACCCCCTAATAGCGCTGAGGAAGAGGAGATTCTTGATCAACAATGCTCTGATGACGAGGAGGATCAGGAAAATTACGACATTTTAAATATCAATAGAAATAATCCGTTAAGCTAGATTAAGAAGATAGTGTTGAGGAAATTGTGAAACCATCACTCCTAGTAAATTATGCTTTCTTTTTATGGCAATTTTTCTCCATTTCTTATAAAGTTTTGGGCTTCTGCAACATAAGGGAGCTTTTCCCAAGTTTTTTTAATTGCATAATGAGTGTTTTGAATCAACAGGGAAAATGCTTTCAATTTTCAAACAATTTTGCCACATTCTGCTTTAGAATAATAGTGTTTTAACAGCGAAGATGGCGGATCCAAGATGGCTGACAGGTATTAATCGAAACTACTGTCTTGGTAGCAATTGCATCTCGCCAAATCATTAGTTGTGAATCACTTATTTTCTCCTGCTTCCGTTTGGTGAAAATTCTGCGAGATCAACGCATTAAAAAAATACTTAAAAGTTCTTTTGTTGAAATGTAAATTTTTTCAGCGTTGCCATGGAAACAAAATAAGAGATAATTAATACACAATTTCAGAAGTGCAAGAAAATTCTAAACGTTTACTTGCAAAAAGGGTAAAGAACACTTGGCGATAAATCACGAAACATTTTGGCAACAAAAATAGTTTTAAATTTTAGCGGGCCGTACAGCGGAATACGGCCCGCTAAATTGATTATGACCAATCACAGCGCGCGTACTAACTGAGGGATAAAATAAAAACCAACAAACTGAAGGGTATTTCTGGTACGTCATGCTCGAGGTTTTGCTCCTACATCCCATATTCAGTCGCTGTTGTTAAATACCTTTTTAATAAGCCCTTTGCACGATCCGGTCACGTGGTACGGAATTAATTATGCTGGGACGCAAGTTACACAGTGGGACTTCCAAAACAAAGGAACTCGCACCAGTCCAGCACGACTTCCCTTTGTTTTGAAAGACCCACTGTGTAACTTGCGTCCCGGCACAACTAATTCTGTACCATATGACCGGATCGTGCAAAGGGCTTAGTTTAATCAAACGGTCGTTTTCACTAACACTCATAGAATCAACAACAAAAACTTGTCTCGAACAGAGAGTATTTAGGGTAGTGGGCACATGCTAATAAAGTATATTTTACCAACGCCTGCATTTTCTTGGTTAAGTCCTCCTCTGTGGTTGGTGAGGAACTACCTTCCGTGACCTGAATGACTGGTGCATTCAAAAGATCCGTCGTAGTGGTGTTAGGGTTCGTTTCAGTGTCGACAAACTCATTATTTACCACAGCCTCACCCTGTTTATTAAGTTCTTTGTCGTGGTACTGTGCAAGTCGCGAACCTCCATGACTTTCGTCGAATTTCCCTTTCTCGTAATTAATAAAGGCCATTCTAAAGGCATCGGCAATAGTCAATGCCATGGCTTGCGCCTTAAGATGAAACAAAAAAAGAAAATTGTGTAAACAGCCACCTTTTGTGCCATCTTCAGACCTTTACTTAATCTCATATAATGATGGAAACCATTTCCCATAAAACATTGATACATATCACGAAGTGCATAGCTCTCGAGAGAAAAAGAATTGATCACCGAACCGATAAAAAAAATTTGATGTCTATAAAAATATTTAAATAAAATGATGCTGGTAGATATTGGTTTTGCAAATGATTGGCGGGTTAAGAATCAAATATAATATCTTAAATATAATTGGTTGGAATATGGTACATGGGTACAAATTTCTCAAAATAAAAAGGGATGGAGGCATTCTGGAAGCGCACAGCACGAACTATTTTTGAGGAAAGCCATAAAAAATGGTAATATAATTATTGCAAGAAACTTAAACGGTGTATTACCATCGAAAAATTGCTGCAAAGTAACGCGTAACAGGTTAAATCGTGTCCCTCGTGAGCCCGAGAAATGAACGCCAGCACTTTAGTGAAGTTGGGATCCGTCGCGCAACATGATACCCTGTAAAAGAATTACAATCATATGTCGATGAAACGGGTAATGATAACGGCAATAACGGTGCAAAGGTGATGGTGGTGGCACTGATAATGGAAACGGTAAGGACATTGGCAGTCACTGTGTGAAAGACATTACAGAGCTTAATCAATGACTCTAACTGCTGACGCCTAGTAAAAAAATAGATTTATATTTTGCCTTTGAATTTCAAAATTATCTTGATCTGTTCAGTTCACCAATCGGTCTAGCAACCCACTCAAACTAAGGATGTAAAGCTAGCGATCGATTCCAAATGGAGACACGAAAAATTAGCCGTCGCCGTTCGTATTCTCGAGACTACGCAGAACTTGGTCGTTCCACGTTGTTGTTTGGAAGAGGAAGACTAAGAAATATACAAAGATTTTATAGGCACGTGCACGACCACTGTTGTGCTAATGGAACAATTAATTTGATGGCGTTCTCCTCCACAGGTTGCCGTCATGTTTTACTCAGTTAACGTCCCTAATGTCGATGGAAACTATTGAAGGTAGCAATGGGAAAAGAAATAGCAGTCCCAACTTATACCGATGACAATGTTTGTGTTTATTTTAATGTCAATGTTGTGTTTAATCCGAAATAGCAAAGGTATGCAGTGGCGTTGGCTGTAACTATGGCGGCGGTGCAGGGGTGTAAGCAATAGCATGTCGGAAGATGGCCCTGGGAGCTGTGCCGTCTGGTTGCAACAGGCTGAGCGTGACAATAGCAGCAGCAACCCCATTATTAACGCCGGTAAATCAATCGTAATGGCTTGTATGTCTTCCTTTAAAAACTTGAGTTGTTTCAGGGGCCTTGTTGACAGATCTAGACTAAGATTCGATTGAATCTGGACCAGAAACCTTAATAAACTTCTTAAAATTGATTGTAAAAGTTAGCAGCAATGCAATCGGATAACGATCGGTAATTCTTGGTGGCAGAGCGAGGACTCTTGCAGACACGTTATCTCGATCAATAATTAAGAACCCAGAAGGAAGTCCATGGCAGCATCACTTCAAATACGACCATTTGAATAGTACCCATTGATGTTCGGCCATGTCATTGAGCTAACGCTTTGACAAGTTCCAGGGTTGTTTAACTTAAACTACAGGAGAGTTAAATGTATTTAAAGTTGAGACTCACCGATAAATTGGAATTTCTATGATCTTTTCCTGAAGAAGATAAAAATGGAGTGACATAAACATCAAGGACCATTTTAATTTACAACTGAGCCGGGTAACTTACTACGGGTTGGTTCTCAGATTTTGGGTAGCATGAAGATGGGGTCCCTAATTTATGATTTTCTTATCGATTCTCGCGGTTGTCGATTCGGTGCAGAGAACCTGTTTAGACTGCCGGCAGCCGGTTGTTTCTCTTAGGGTCAGACGAGTATTAATCCGTGAACACCAACGCAAAAGGACGGTATGTATTGACGAAGAAGGGCTGAGAAGAGCGCCGCAGTCATGTCTCGACCAAATCCTTTCAGATATGAAACGTCTTTCCTCATAATCCCTGCCTCATTTCGAGAGAAAAACAGATTGCTACCAGTCTAATGTTTGTTCGACCATGGAACAAGACTGTAAAGAGAAACTACAAAGAATTTAGAATAATATTAAGAACTGGCTGGTAAATACCTTTGAAAACATATCTTCGATAGTAAGCTTCCGGATTGTCACTGTCATTAACACCTTCTGAAGGCTTCCACTGGACGGAGTAGTGTTCATTGTCTGGGGAAAGATTTCAAAGTAATTGCTTAAAAGTAAACCTCACTGACTTATAGCTGAACTGGGTCACACGAGTTCAACTCTTGTAAAAGGAAACTATTTTGGCCACTTTAACATATATGTATTTTATCCATCAATGTTCATCGGGTCTCATTAGCAAAAGGTGCGCTCCCCTAAGATTAGCTATACACTACTTTGCTCCAGTAAGAAAATGCCGTCCCAACTAATCGCATCATACTCAAGCACTACCTTCTTAGTGTTGGATACAATTTGCTGTACTGCTTCGTCTGTGCAGCCCACCCCCTGAGCTTGATACACAGGGCAGGATCCAAGCATCTGAATGAGAAATAAATAATTTGTTAAAAAAAAAAACTGCGATTAAAGCTACTAAGTTTAATAACTGCGGTGAATAATTTAAGTAAACTTTGCTCTTTGCTCGTGGTTACGGCGGAAAAACGGAGTATTGCAAAACTTAAACGAAATAATCAAGATATAGTCTTCAGTGTTATCAAAGTGTCTTTTAATTTTTAACCCTGTTTGCCCCTCCTTGCTCTGAAAAGATATAAACCAAATATATAAGGATAGTAGTCTGTGGATGGCTCAATTTATCGTTTCTTAACTCCACCGAAAGTAATCATGAACTAAGAGCAGTTGAACACGCGTCAACGAGGGGAAGCATGTCCGAAAATGTTCATAATACGGCCTGTGAAATAACAATCTGGGTGTGGCCTAATTATATAAGCTTTAGTTGATCGCCATGAGATACCAGTTTAAAACAGAGACAGGAATTTATTGCCGGAGCTATAGTGACAAAAATGACAATAAAGGCATTATCTGATTGACTGCTGACGGTGATGTTGGAATTTTAAAGAATTTAGACCAGATCTATGTAACTTGTCTGAACCATAATCATAATCAAAGCAAACGAATAAACAAACACACAAACAAAAACAAACAAGAGGCCAGGTTGAACCCAGACTAACCTTGGCATAAAAGTGAATTCCTTCTTTCAGGGATTCCTCAGCATGAAGCCAATCGTCGTGGTATTTACCTGACCAGTATATTCGAGACAGTTTTAGAGAGGATTGTTTTCCTTGGTGAAATATATAGAGGCAGAGGATAATACATGGGCGCGTGTAGATATGAAGTATATCTTCGAGTGTTCGTTGCGCTCACTCGTGAGATATCAAGTTGAACACGAGAAGTGATATTCCATATCTACAGGCAACTATGTATTATTTTGTTCATTCTGTAAACATACTGTTAACGACGTTTTTGGCGATTTTCCGAAGATTTCCGACCACTTTCGGAAGACGCGGATAATTCTCCAAAAATATCCGGAGGCCACACGAACGTTTCCGAACAATTTCCGAAAATTTACGAAGATTATCGAAGATTGCCGAAGATTGCCGAAGATTGCCGAAGACTTTCGAGGAAGATCCGAAAATGTTTCGATCACGCACCAACAAATTTAAGCACAGTTAAAGGGTCAAACATGATATTAGTGAAGTAATCGATATCTTCACTAATGAGTATATGTAAAATACGTTACCCGAGTCCCGGATGTCGTTTCGAGTGTGATTTTACGAGTGGTGTATTTTCAAGTAAAACACTCGTGCCCATATAATAAATACATATAATGCTGTTGTTCCGCCTTACACGCGTTACGAGTAAAATCGTGGAACTTTTGTAGCAATCTTTTTTGTTATTCGCACTTATCATCATTATTATTCGCCATGTTATGGTTATTTGACAGCGTCCATACTACGCCGAAGAAATTTGAAAACGCATCTTTATTTCTACGGTGAGGCCCTCTACCCACACTAATTCGTCACGAAATGGAGCTTTCTGGCGAAAACGCTCTTCAAACAATTAACGGTAGGAATTCGAAAACGCCGGCTTTTCGATTTCGTTTGGACGGAAAACATTTTGAAAAAGAAGCTTTTGGAAAACGATGTTGTCACGATTGAGTTGCTAAAAACTCATTAGGGAACTTAAGCACGCGCGTTTTTGAGACGCGGACGGTAGCCGGAAGTGAGCTACTTTCACTTTTAACTTGTCCTCACACAACCACATTTACATTGCTAAGTATCTTTTCTGCATTAGAGATGAGTAGTATAAAAAAAAAACTGGGAGACAATACCGTCCTAGCATGCGAAATCTTCTCTTCCGGTTGCCGTCCGCGTCTCAAAAACGCGCGTGCTTAAGCTCCCTATTATTAGGGTCATTTCACGTTGTTGTTTTGTAGAGGACGGCAAAGAAATGTACCAAGAATTATAACGCACGTGCACAGCTATTGTTCTGCTCATTAAACCTTTTGTTTAACGACGGTCGCGCTGCCGTTGCCGTCGTGGTTTTCTTAAACTCCCTAATCTCTCGACTCAACGGCTCGCGGCCGCAAATTTGTCAAAAATGGCCTAATCTGCTAGAAATGTATCCAGAAAGCTGTGCCATTCCCATCAGGTCGCGGCATTTACGATAGTAAATTTAATAATATTACAAAATAATTGAGCTTGGAATTTAAATCAGGGTACAGCTGTCTTTTGAGCCATGGTGTCCTTGTTATGTCTTGTGGTAGGAAGGATTATAGATTTACTTACAGGAAATGTAAGCGGTCGATCGCGTGCTTCATTCGCTGCTCATGATTCTTCAGCGTTACCTAGTAACGCAGGAGAATAGTGAGCTCTTTAAACCTTAGCTGGCCTAGCAGGTGTCAACATGAAATCGCATCTGACCGAAATAAATATGGGTAAACATCACTGCGACTACTTTAAACACATTGGAGAACTGGCAATCCTGTCGAAACGCCGAGGTTATTTTACAGCCGTACCGAAATGTTTCGTGCACTGAGATCGCTGGATATTCTTGTCACTCACTCTTATCTATATTTGTTGTTAAATTCACATCAAAATGAATATTTCGTATGCTTATAACTGTGCTGAATAGAGTGCGCAAACGGGAAATACGTTTTAACTTAATACCAAAACCACCAAAACAACACATACCCGCTGCTTTATTATATTAACATCATTAGGTATAGAAAACATATGCATTAAGTTAAAGCACAGGGGATTTTTTTTCAATAGAATGACAGGTTTTTAACCTGAAACAAGAACTTACTAGTCAAATTTATTCAATTCACGTGCCGAATACACGGTGTTTGCATACTTAAAATTTCCGTATGCACGTTATGCTATCAGCTTGCGTTTTAAGAAATATTTCCTCCCTTTAATCTGATGCCTCAAGCTCGAATAACAAAGATATATTAGCTGTTTAAGACGCTGGTAAGCGTTACTTGAAAACTGGACTTTTCCAATTTGTTGTTTTTCTTTCACCAAGATGTGTTAAAATAATAAAATTCTGGTCGAGCCCCATGTTAAAAAGAAAAAGTTTTTTTCAGCTTCTGTCAAAAGATATCATTACAACTTTATTGCAAGAACAATTTTACACCACCTTGTGGGTAAATGTTCATTATTCTAAAATAAAAGGCACATTTTAGCAGTAAAGCTGAATGTTTTCTTCATCTCACAATATTTACCCTACCTTTGAGTTTGTCTCCTTGTGACACTTTCGAATACGAGTCGTGCTCCGAACTGGCAAACGTTTTCCTTATAAGCTGAGGGCTACTTTTAACCTTCGCCGCAAACACTCTTAACGAGTCCATTTACACTGTTTATGTTTTGCAGGGTACACTTTACTTCAGTTATTGTTTACAACCCAATCGATTAAAACATACGAAAATCATGTCGCGACATGAGTGCGGTTTATTTTGGTACCCAGACCTTCTCATTTTTGCCTAAGCGATAAAAAAAACTGGGCAGGAGATTAGAAATAGGCAAGTTTGGAAGGAAACGGCTCAACACCGATATCAAACGAAAAAAAAAGGTTCAAACATTCATAGTTCGTGTGTCATCTCTAGCCACGCCTGGGGACATACAAACGTACTCAATTGACATTAAACGGAGTGGTTAAAAGTCACGTTTACGGCAAACAGAAAATGGCATACCTTTGCTGTCCGTCCAAAGTCATTGGCACTATAAACTGTGAATATTTGTATTTGCTGTAAATAGGAGTTTTTTCTATTCTTGTGTTAAGGTTGATTTGGGGATTGAGAAAAACAAAACAAAATCGGGGACAATTTTTCGCCGCTTGCCATAAACGGTCTTCATTCTCCTCATTGTTCAGAAGAAATTGTACAATGTAGCACTGCCCAGCGTAGTATACATGCATTTTGCGGAGGTTGGAGGTGAAGGGCAGGCAATCAACTTGATACCAGGAGTAAAATATTGTTTTCTTGTATGTCTTATTTACGTCATAAATGACAGAAATAACTTTCAAGAAGGAAAGCTTAAACAGAAACGTCTTAAATGAATATCTACCCATCCACTGTGTCCAACCCGGGATTGGTGGCAATTCGCTTCAAAGGAATCCGAAGGGTGTTTCGCTAAAATGAACATGCCGAAAATGTTGCGTTTCGCTACACGTTTTTGCTTCTTTGCTTTGATTGGTTCACAGGATTGACCGCGTCCTTCCTGATTGGTCAGAGTGATAACTTTAGTTTTGGTTTTGCGGTACGCAATCTAACATTTCTATAACGACTGGAATTCATGGCTCATACACGGAGGCTTCCTGTGAATTGAGGTCTGCCAATGTGATGCCTAAAACTTTACCCTCTTGTAGGTCAAAACCTTCTGATTTCTATATTTCTGTATATCTAGGTTTATCAGAGAACAAATTGTTTGGAAACCATGTCCTTCACGTCAGCACATACCCTTACAGCTTATGGAGCGATCGTTGCTGAAGTCGTTTACATGTTTCCTCATTAACGCACGCCTTTGCAAAAAGATGGCATTATGCTAGAGCCAAATTCACTCCTGCAAACATTCAAAGAGCTTCAAAAACTTAGTAACAGTCGAAATTTTAGACTCTTTGGGTGTAATATTCAAGGACAAATTGCGTGTCAAAAACTTCAACAATTTCTGAGTGGCAAATGGGCCACATACATTCTTCGTAAATTTTTAAGTTTCTACCCGCGTTGCCAAAAAAAAGTTAGTCACTGTGCCAGGCTCAAAGTGCTTGGTAGTTGAGACAGTTAATCTTGCCATGCCCTTTCCGTCTTTTCCATACTCAGAAATGATATTTCTTAAGTTTGAGCACAAACTACATCGCTTAAGCCAATGAGAAAAATATTGTAACCAAAGATTGCCCTATATATTTAGTACCCTACGCCCCAGCTCGATTTGAGGTACCTTCCGAGTTCCTGAATTAAATTGACTATTATTTTAATTTGATAATGACTGCAGGACGGTCATAATCAACTCAGTCTTCCTTGCGCACGGTGTTGACATGTTCTCAACGTATTCAGGATTTAGGAAGCTACATCTCTTTAGTTTGTTTATGTTAGAGAATTTTTGTTCTAAAAATTCATTCTACGTGCTACCGTTTTCTACTGGCGATAGCCAATTCACCTTCGCGTCTTTGACTATTCACTCATAGAAAAATGGATCCCGTATTCAATTATTCTTAATTATTTCACGCTTTCTCGGCAATTCACATTAAAGAAAGATCTTCATGGGACTTTGCCATCATCAACTCTTTAGCCGTGGCTTCAGTGGCCATGAGATGGTTGACGTCATCGAAAAAATCTCGCCTCCTCACTGGTGTCTCAAACAAGATTGGATTAGATCGTGATTCTGCTAACCTGAAAACAGGATAAACGGGATTTTTACAACTCTGGTATGAACGACAGGCATTACTCTATCCAGGAGCCATAATCGGGGACGGAGACCGTAAGTCTCGGGATTCGCGCGCACCTATGATATAGGACAATTTTTCTATTTTTAGAACAAATTGCGCCATCCTGACGTCATATATCCGCGCGGATTCACGCACATGTCAGGCGCTCTCGCGTAGATGTTGTCACGTTGCGTGATCAAATGGTGAGAG
>Ga0126339_10004353_pt1 | contig 10450 bp, 7 predicted proteins | sample OrbTmetagenome_2_FD_92532 | JGI IMG/M metagenome (GOLD analysis project Ga0126339, IMG submission 92532) | Coral microbial communities from Petempiche,Puerto Morelos, Mexico - Orbicella T R C metagenome | ecosystem: Host-associated > Invertebrates > Cnidaria > Coral | place: Petempiche,Puerto...
AAGTTTTAGTTTCATCAGATGTAAGACCCTCTAATAACTTGACGTTTTGCAACGTTTAAGCCCGACAGGGTTCCTCATTATGTAATGGAGCACGTCGGAATTTCCAAGTTTATGCGTTGCGTGGCATTAAAATGGCGGCTCGATGAGGCTGTCGAGTAAGTAAAAGATGAGTTATTGCTCAAGTTTGTACTTACTAAACAGTTCTTGCTCTAGACGAAGTATTCATTTCAATGTATCGGAGCTCTAGAGTAATAACGTTTCGTTTCAATGGCAAAACTCAATGACAGATGTTTCTGTTAGTTTACGGCTACCATATGTGTGTCCCTCCGAGGGGCACATCATACAAAGCTCTATAAATTTGAGTGAAACACTTTCCCGAATAACGCGCGGATGGAAAACCGCACAGACCTAAAACTTGGCGTGGTTATTTATATATCAGTCATCTTTCATATCTCAGCTTCTTGACCTAATTTATTGAATGGTTACCATTTTTATTTTTGATGGCGTGACACTGCAAACCAGTCATAAACAGCTGAAAACCTCGTTAAAGTGCTGCATGCGTAAGTTTCTCTTGACTGGTTCCAGATCTACAATGTTGTCGAGTGATTCCCATCTCGGAACACGAAGAACGTTTTTCTGGCAAAGCAGTTGATGATAAAATTGCAGGGTAAGTGCTACTTATTATTACGAGAGGAAACTGATATCATCTGCTTACTTGAGATTGTACTGTAACTAACTGTGTTGTACTTAAAGGAGCTCAGTCTCGTTATTTTGAGTTATTTTGGCCACATACAACATTACCTTTGAATGGTAGGAAACCGGCTGAAAATAACAGTTTAATAAGGTAGAAAAACACCAAAGAGATAATGATAAACCATAAAAGATGGCTAAGGATGGAGAAGATTAACACGGATTACAAACTACGAATTTGAAAAATTGAGGCCAAACTTTTCAATTTGCGCAAACCGTGACTGAGCTCCTTTAAGCTAACTAACACATTAAATAGCTTAATTCGTTAATATGAAGGAAATAGAAAGAGAAACACTTAAGTCGCAATTCGTTTTAGAACAAAATACATCACCAAGACTTTTACAGGGATGAAGCAGAATTTTGTCAGTAAAACTTTTTTATGGCTCCATCAATGTGTATTTGAAATTTTTTGTTTTCTTGTGTCTTTGTTTATATATTTGTTTTTGCAGAGGCAGGCTCGATCTCCTTACAACATTAAAATGGGAGTGGCATTATTCAGGAAAGAGCACACAGACTTAGTTATTTTTTCTTAATTTTCAGTCATTATCGTGTAAATGACGTCAGACGCTTCACTAACTCACGGCCTTTGCGCCCGGGATCGGAAGACTTTGCGGTAAGGAACAAGTGTATGCCACTCATTGTAGATCGTAAAAACATTCCTTCTTTAACAAATATAGAAGCCTAAGCCGTGTATTACACTGTGATAAAACACGACGGGCATTTGAGGACACGAGCCGCAGGCGAGTGTTTGCTACATTTCTCTAGTGTTCTCAAATGTCCGGAGTGTTTTATCACAGTGAAATACACGGCTTAGGCTTCTTCATTTGCTTTATGATATAGAGGTAATGTGGCGAAATTTACGTTATCTGATGTGCGTCATTTGCGTTATCTGATTTCTTTGTTATCAGTCTCTCAAACAATTATTTGTCAAACTTGTGTTCAAATCGACGATTTTATACCAAACCTTTGAGGAAAAGGCTAAAGCTAACACTGAAATAGCCTTTTATGAGTTACTTTCCAAACTCTTACAGACAACGTACTGAATTCTAGTTACTTTTTTTGTTTTAGAACTTGTGGTTGGAAAGAACAACCTATACAATCGCCTCACCTTTGCCTGGAATTCTCAGATGGTTTCAAGTCACTTCTTCTGAAAGCGTAAGTTTTGTGATAACGATAGTGAAGTCTCGTACCACGCGTGATGTCAGTAGAAGATGATGTGGCGGTAACGTGTCATGACTGTGTTTTAGAATGTGTTATGAATGTGTTTTGTGGAAAAAGGCCATTTCTGAGTTACCTTGTGCCTCTATTTCAAGACGAGTCTTCATGCAAAACCTCTCATAGGAAAATGAGTTTGATTTGCATGAAAATGAACCTGTAGAGGAAACACATTTTCATGCGAATGGTTTCGCTGGAGGACTCGTTTTGAAACCGAGGCAAAAGGCTACGCGCCGGCGCTTGACAACTTTTTGCGTTCCTTGTCGCATGGGAGTGATTTCAAGGGAACAGTGTGTTCTTGCTCCCTTTCTAATAAAACGTTGCTGTTTTTCTTTCAGATTGAAATCAGTCCTTTACAGAACGCCGTGGAGACCGTGGAGTCCAAGAATAAAGAGCTGGATAGGATTATCACTAATCTGTCCTCAGACACAACTCAGAGTATTAACCCACTGAGTATGATACTCAATGGTATCATTGATGCTGCTGTCATGGGTGGGATAGCCAAGTATGAAGAGGTATGAACCCACCCAAGTTTTTGCTAATTAAAACCTTTGAAAAATGTTGAATCTGACCTAAAAATGCTATAGAACGATGTAAAAGTAAGCTAAATTTTCGTCAACGTTCTGTTTGCCTTCGTCAGAGTAAAATGCTAATTTTTCTTTTGTAGTCTGGTCTCGGACGAAAGAACTTAGTAAGCTACTGCTATGGCTGTTAGGCTCACGGCGTTATAACGAGTACAACGTTAATAATAACTGACAACCCCTTGCTTTTGCAGGCGTTTTTCGCCGCGGAATACCTGAAAAGCAATCCAGGTGATAAGCTACTTATTGACCAGTTGAAACGCGCCATAGAAAATCAGGTGAGGTTATTTTTTTGATTGCGTATCTAATAACACGATGTTTGTTTACAAAACAGATGCTAAGCACTGACAGTGTGTGCCAATTAAGTTATGCTTTAAGTTTTGAATTAATATCTGAACTTTAGTATATTTTTTGGGTGATTAAGAACTATTTTTCGTGTAGGTTAAAATTTTGGAGAGGGGACTTAAACTCCATGACGCGTTAGCAACGAAAGACTTGCGTCCGTTTCATAACAAGATGGAGACGTGTTTTGCTGACATGAAAGCTCGTGTCTCAGGGGAGGAGAGAAAATCATCTAGGCCTAAAGATCTACAGGTTGGTATAAAATTAAATCACCAGGATTCTCATTCAAATTGCAGTTTCATTTGTCGTCAGTGCGATATTATTTTGCTTATCACTTTTCATAGATTCCTTTGCCTCCGATACCCTCTAACCATGCCGCGACACTTCCGCACATAAGGGATTTAAGAAAACAGAGCTTACCTGACATTGGCAGAGAGTAAGTAGATAAATTTGATATTGCACCTGAAGGTCCGTGTGTCAGCAGTCCTGTTAATTCCCTGATTTGTTTTATACCAGAAGTGTTCCTGTGACGAATTCAAAACAGAGGCGTCAAAGCGAGTTTCCGCCACCACGAAGCATGTGGTACGACAGCGATGACCAACCAGCCAAGAAGGTGATGGAACACTTTCTTTCTTGCTTGCCTTTCGCTGGATTCACTTCAGTTAAAGAACATTTTGCCCTCGCGTTATCTTCCATATTCGGCTCTCCATTAGAAGGGAAAATATGTAAATCTCTCCCACTGTCCTTATTTTTTGGCTTTTCGCTGCGCTTGAATAAAAACCTTGTACTAATTGCATGCCTCATCTTTTGAAATAAATCTTGTCTTTGTTACCACAGTGTTTTTCTTCCTCTCCCTTACAGACTTTCTTTCCTGATGGTTCTTGGCAGTGATGTCTCGCAGTAACGTTGCATATGCTGATAACATTAAGCAAACAGATAACATTTAGAGTGTTCGAGCTTTTTTTTCCAATTGATAATAAGATTCGGAAACTGTTCGGATTCTTTATCTAAGGTCTTCCGAAAATGTGACCTGAACGGTTTTGTTTTGTTGTCCGCTTCTAAAAGAGCTCCCATAAATTGAACCGATCGCCGTAATTGTTACTGCAATAAAATTCCAACACTGCTGTTGTGTTTTTGTCCGCAGATTTCTGGATCAAAGTCCCTGGAAGCTCTTTCAGAACTAGATGAACTTGCTCCGCCAGTTCCAAAGAAGGGCTCTAAACCGGATCTCACATTTGGGATCTCTCCTGAGTCAATACGCCGGAGGACCACGATTGGCGGAAAACTTCACCACAGGAGTTCCTCACCAGCGGGCATGCTCAGAACGGTCACTTCTCCAGTGCAGCCTCTTCGTGACAAGTATGACTTGCTTGATTTGTCTACAAGAGATTTTCGTGTGGAGCCGTTACAAGTAGAATTTCTTAAAGAGCGAACCAGCGACATGTATTTAACTCGGATCGATAAAACTTCGGTGCCGGGTCGTTCGAAAGCCGGTTAACGCTAACCGAGGATTAAAAGTTAACCATAGCATTTTTTTTCTTGTATAAAAGTGTTTTTTACTGTTTGTTTTGTGTAGTTTGGGATTATTCAAGTTCAAAACTGAAGGACAGACAATATAAACAGAAAACCTCACCGAAAAGTTACAAAACTGAAATCAATATTCTCGCTTATCCTAGGTTAGCTTAATCGAGGTTTGAACAACCCGGTCTAGGGGCCTGTTTCTCGAAGGTCCCGAAAAGGTTTCGCACCCGGAAAGCCGTAGCAAATTCTCAAACCTTACGATTACAGAGCTGTTCATTTACATATTCTTAATATGACCAGAAGTTCCTTCATACAAGAAGTTTCAGGCGCATACACCTTCTGTTTTAAGACACAAATTAACTAAAAACTGGTTTTGCGGGCCCGAAATGTTTCCGGGGCGTTCAAGAAACAGGCCCCAGGTCTCCTTCGAAAATGTGGGGTGGATTGTCACGCAACGGAATTTGGCTGCGTGACGATGGAAGCGAACGATGAACACGATTGTGTATTTGAGGCGCACCATTCACAGAAACGATAATTCCAAATCTATAGCAATGCCGTGTCTATCACAGGAGCGTTAAATTCTGAATTCCTTATCACGCTTTTGTGTAGTGTAACAAAAACAAAGAAGCTGAAAAAGCGCTCTTTTAGTCCCCGATATTGAAATGATAATCCTCTCAACTGATTTTAATGTAAATTTGTGGTTTTAGCGCCAAGAAGTTGTTGTTGTTTTTTCTTTTATCAAGACAGTTTTCTCGTCTTGATAGTATGATACTGTAAACAAAATTAATGGTGTTGCTTGCTCATTTACTATTTCCTTCTTCATCTGTTTCAGTGGAGAAATGTCCCCTGCTCTCCCTCCCAAGCGCAAAAGCATGGTGGTCTCCAATCCTACATTAAACGGAGCAGAGACTGGACACGATTCTAAGGTCATCCCCCCTCCTGCTAGCGAAGACAATCTCCCCGCGCTACCTCCCAAGAAATCTGTTTCTCGGATGTCTGCTGAAGTCAACGGCCCTCCGGTTCCAGAAAAACCAAAGGTAAGAGAAAACGTAAATTTCGGTCAGCGCCATGACGGTATATCACAAATGCGCATTCCTGTTTCTTTTAATTATTATTATTATTTTTTCTTTTTTTGCGAACAAGTGATAGCTGACCATACGGCTGCACACGCTATTACAACTGTAGTATGTCTCTCATGTTTGATTGTTCTGTGCCCTAAGTCGGTAGCATTATTTACTTGTAATTTTTTTTTCCTCCTACGTGGAAGAACAAAAATAAAGAAATTACTCTACCCAGCGTTCGAACCCAGACCTGTCGATCTGGAGTTCAGCGCAGAAACCTTTAAATCACCGTGTCTCCTACGACTGTAGTGAAATAATATATTGGAGGATTCCTTGGTAAGTAAGATAATCTTAAGTCTTATGAGTGTAAACATCGTGGTTAATTGCGAGGGAAGCCCTAACTAAACAGATGATAAATGTGCTATTTGTATACTAGGTATTTAGATATTAATGATGTAGCGGTTTTCTGTCTTCCTCTAGCGCCCAGTGACACTGATATCTCCTGATGATGACTCCAATTCTGCACCTGTGCCTCTGTTGCCAGAGAAGCGAAAAAGCTACGCTAGCACCGCATCCAGCCGTGCATCGTCAGTGTTCTCTGACTCAGTCCCAGATCCCACGTGTCCTCTGTCACCCTTTTCCCCGTCAAACTCTCTCGGTAATTCGACACAAAAATTCTTCTCGCGGGATCCTCGTGGGTTTTCAGTGCCGTCAGGTTCTTCAGTGTCAACGATATCCCCGACAACTCCCCGACAGGGGGTCCTTACATCGGACGGGTATAACTCCAGCGGGGCAAATGGGTATAGTTACGTAACACCGCCTTCAACACCTACTTATCCACGAGTGCCGTATGATGATGTTTCGTCGCCCAGTGCGTCTGTAGCTAGCTGGGTGTCGGAAAGCACAAATTATTTTTCGGCGTCTTCGTTTGACAGCGATTTTATGTCCCCTGGGAGTCCCCCGAAGCGAGGTTTTAACACGGGGATGGAGCCATCGTCGTCAACCCCGCAGAATGTAGATTTTTTCGCAGAAACCTCGCCCACGAAGAATGACTCGACTCCGCCGCTAATTCCGTCGAAAGGGCACGATGACGCTTCAACATTCGTTCAAAAAGTTGAAGGTTGGTCATATTCTGAAACGACATCCACAATGACGTCATCAACGAAGGTGGGGTCACGTGACGAATCAGCGAAACCTCGAACCCCAGTCCCCGCTCCTCGTAGAAACACGTTAAGCTCGTCAAATCGACCCACTGTATCTCGATCTGCTTCGGACACGCCCGATGACCGGTTGAATGCTCATGGTTTAGGGCAAGACGTCACTCCACCTCCGGTCATGCCCCGAAAATCTCTTTATTTTCCGGCGGATAACAGCCCCAAGTCTCCTCCGCCAAAGCCGCCGAGACCTTCACAGTCTGCAAGTAGATTACCTCCACCGATGCCTAAACCTTACGCTCCAAAATCGACCGAAAATTCACCGGCAACTCAGCGACAAACGCTCAATACCGACACGCAGGACATACCGCCTTCAGAAGGAAAACAAACATGACCTGCTTGATATACACTTTAGGAAATACTCACCCGGCACCCCCAAGGCGACACTTCGTCATGCCCTTGACCTTACACAAACACTGCATTCTAACCCCTAATAAATGGACATTTCTTTTACGTGGGCACGCAAAAGGCTCCCACGAAGCTGCCCGCTGACCGGACATTTGACTGAAGGTCCTTCATCGTGACTTCACCAGAAGAATGATATCCTAGCAAACCATATAGAGTTTCTTACAGATTTGTGCTTTCGAGAATGTTTCCGTAGTCTTTGGAAGACAGGTCGATCATTAAGCGTGCTGTACATAAGGTAAATGTTAAGTGAAACGAGGGATAGTACAATAGTACAATACGTAATACAATTGTCTCTTGTAACAAAAGTACCAAAAGTTTTCCCAGAAAATAAATAGGAAGTTAATTAGGAAAAGCTATAACGAAGACATAGTAATGTATTATTTCAGATTTTACTAACGTAACTCAGATATTAGGCTCTGCGAATATGGCTTTTTTTAACTTGTGAATAGGAACTTTTTAAAGTTGTAATATTGTACCAGAATATTGGCGTTGAAATAACGCGTTCACAGGTTTCGATTGTTGAAGATATTGCGGTATCACCATATCGATCTAAAACACCCAAAAGACGTCTTTTCAATCCACCGTAGGAAAAAAGATGGCGGCTGTACATTTTACCACAATACCTTGCGAACCTAACACAGCCTGCAAGGTACAAAGAAAGCCAAATTTTTACAATATTTGTTCCTGTACGAAGGAAGTTGTGTATGCTAGGTTTGAAGATTTTGTAACTCTTCTGTGCGTTTTTATGAACGTTGTTAAGGCTTTCGCTCGCTAAGAACTATGGGTAAATGTACCAGTCGCCATCTATTTTTCCCACGGAGGATTTTATCTTGTATTATTGTATGGTCAGCGGGCGCAGACCATTGTGTAATAAAAGGCAAATGGAGACCTATGATTATTTTTTTATATCGAAGGCCACGTTGATAGTCAGTTGTTCACAGGAATATGCCACAAGAAATATTATAGATAGTAGTTTTCTATTCTTCATATCCGAAATCTTTGTTAATAAAATGTACAGAAAATTATACGCTTGTTGTAGTCAACCAGAGAGTATACACAACAGAATGTTTGGTTATTCTTCCCCGCGGAAGCAGGGACGGTTATCCCAGGAGATGGTTGGTGACATAAGGAAGAATTTTAGAGAATGGGATGACAGTTATACGAAGAGTGAAATAGAGAAACACATTGGATATTTCTATTTTTAAACACTTATTTTCCTGAATTGCGTCATTTCCACTTACGTCCCATCCCTTTTCCTGAAAATCACCCACCTCTTCAAGGGCTGTAACGTCTTCCAATGCAAACTAGCAAACGGCATTTTTAGATATAGGAATAAATTAGATACAGGGAGAAAAACGCGAAGACGTACGAGAAACGTGTGCGTCCATCGGTGCCCCTTACAACTTACACCTTTAAAATGCCATGTACCAAACGCTCCTCAAATCTCAATTCATGTTTACCAGAACCTATTTTAATAATAGGCCCTTTGCACGGTCCGGTCACATGGTACAAAATCACACATGTTGGGACGCAAGTTGCACAGTGGGACTTCCAAAACAAAGGCAGGTCAAGGTGGACTTGTTTGAGTTGCTTTGTTTTGGAAGTCCCTCTGTGCCACATGCGTCCCAGCATGTGTGATTTTGGACCATATGACCGGATCGTGCAAAGGGCAAATTGATTTTTAAGGGAGGAAGTAAGTAATTTCTTTGACTTTAGGCATCCTACATTATGAATGATTGAACTGAGTTCAGACTCCGTCCACACTACGCCAGAGAAATTTTAAAACGCAACACCGGTCATTTTGGTTTCGTGTTTGAAGGAAACTCGGTCAGGGAACAGTCACATGATTCTCGTGGCGCCATCGTTTTCCGTTTTCAAAACGTTTTCCGTCCACACTAAAACGCAAAGCCAGCGGTTTCAAATTCGTCCGGTTTGAAGAGCGTTTTCGAAAAGCTCCGTTTCGTGACGGATTAGTGTGGACGGTAGGCCTAACCGTAGAAATAACATGAGCTACGTTTTCAAACATTTCTCCGGCGTAGTGTGGCTACCCAAAGTTTTATTGCAAGCGTTACTTCAATTGCAAGCTTCGTGCTTGATAATGTATTCATTTTCACATTGCTCTCGGGCTGTTTGACTATCGTTATTCCCAAGCGGTAAACTGTCCTTGAGGAATGTAAGGACAAAGCCAGTGATCTTGGTATATTAAGCGGAAGTATTTCTATTCCAGTCGAAGAGAGGGTGGTTGGAAGAACTCGACTTGACAGCATTATTTCTCCTCAGGAAGGAAGCATGTGGTGCTAAACATTGGTTAGAGTTTTCCATAGATGCTTATGAATTTGACATGTTAAGATTCTTTTGGGATATAAAGAGACAAATAAGTGATACCACTGATGCGTCGGATGAATATAAGCTCTTGTAACTCAAAAACGAGCTCGGTGACCCCCAGTTGTTATTATCGATTGTAATAAGCATGACAGGATCCAACTTTTTGCAAAGTTTAAAAAATTCTGTGAAGTGGGTTCAGAGCCACCTTAAAGTTTCGAAAATTTAAGGCGGTTCTGAAAAAAATTTCAAGCCGCACCCAAAAATAGGATCTTAGTACCTCTTAGGGGTTCTTTTCAAAATTTCCGACGAGTACCCTCGTCCTTTTATGTAGGAGTCCCCCCCCCCCGGGAAATTTAAGTGTTTGAAACATTCCCGTACACGGTGCAGTGGTCGACAACCACGATATGTAGGTCGATCATTCTCCATAATAAATAATAAGTTGAAATTGAGAGAATGGAGGCCTTATAATACAACACCTACTCAGCGGAATTTACTAATGAATGCATCACTGAATCATTATTTTTATTCTCCACTAAAGTGATCATTCCCATAATCCCTCGCAACATGTTCAGTTTTTCCAACATCCGGTCATTAGTTCATGAGCTAACAATGAACATTTCTTGAAGACGACTAAGCAAGACCATCTTCAGTGGTTCTACAGCTTGTAAGTATATAATGACCTCAGATCTTATCTTATTCTGCTTTCAATTCGCCTTTCAGCCATCCGTATTTTCATAGTATCATATCAAATCTCGTATAAAGTTAGGTGTTACGTCAATTGGAGCATATCGAGATTCCCAAATTGCTAATTCGCAGTAAAGAGCTGCGCTGCCATGAGCTTATATAATCAGTGCCCTTAATTTAATACTTACTTGGATTTAAAAGGTCTAGATAGCAGCAGACATGTAAAAATTTTAAGGAAAACGACCAATTTTTTAAGTTTGCAAGACATGTTTCGACAGAGCTTCTGTCATCTTCAGTTGAATGAATGATTACAAAGCAAGTTGAATAATAAGTAGGCAAAAATGCTAAT
>Ga0126339_10004354_pt1 | contig 10450 bp, 5 predicted proteins | sample OrbTmetagenome_2_FD_92532 | JGI IMG/M metagenome (GOLD analysis project Ga0126339, IMG submission 92532) | Coral microbial communities from Petempiche,Puerto Morelos, Mexico - Orbicella T R C metagenome | ecosystem: Host-associated > Invertebrates > Cnidaria > Coral | place: Petempiche,Puerto...
TAATTTGCATCGCTCACAGCTTCCCTGCAGGAATACCGCCTCTGCTAAAACACTGTTGTCACGGTTATCTTTTATTCATGGCATGAAACAAAAGGCTTTAGTTAAAAACTGTATTTTAATTCCAGGTGCCTTTAGTTAATCAGTGAAGCAAGAAACTTGGCTGTGTTGAAGACGTGCAACACTGAAAGGGAATCATATAGTTGTCAGTTCACTACAGAGATGTCAGGTGAGGCGCCTCGAGCAAGAAGTTTGATGACTGTATAGTTGTCAGTAAAGTAATTAAGAATTATCTGACTTTAGCAATCACGCCATCTGTTGAACACAGCAAGGTGATTTTTCAATTCTTTCGGCCAAGTTTATGCATGCGTCTGCAGAGAATGGGGATACTAGCTGTAATCTCGGCAATCAGTTAACTGAATCTCGAGGATTTCTTACCTATCAGAGAAAATGTTCACCCATTCAAGGCAAGTGCGGAAATATTTTGTAGAACTCATCTATCAGCACTAAGTTAAACAGAACGCCTTATTTCTCAGCTGACACGGTTAAATTTTGACAAATTTCTCAGCTCTCAGGTAAACCCTTTCTGATCCTGTAAAACTAACTCACCTCCACTCCAGCATTACAAATGGCAGTTTGATCATTACTATCGAAATTACAGTCATCGACACAATAAAACTCACACCAGCTGCTTGAACCTGAGGGCTATGACTGAGAAAAAAAACACATAGCTATGTACTTGCTTTTACGAAACGGTTTTTGACGTTCAATGACAAATATTAACCTCAGCAGTACTCTCGAACTCTTGAGAACTTTGAACAACAGAGAAGAAATTGAAGTTGTTGTAGACCTTAGTGTTTCGTGGCACAAAGTTTCCAATACTAAGTTAAGACTTCGTTATGTTAGCTAAGGTCGATGGATCTGAAAATAGCGTATTGTCGCTAATCTACGAAGAATTATAGGGAAATTGAAAGCTGTAACTTCTTAGTCAGCTGGTACACTTACGTAAATTGTAGATTAAATTCAGTCATGTGCTGCCGGATCTAAACCGCAATCACGCGCTTCTGGATAGTGCAGTCCTCAAGAAGGTCCACAGAACACGAGTCTCACAATTAGTGATTTAAGTCCACGTACTGTAACTAGCTTTTTACAGCATAAGTACTGGTTGTTGCCGTGTGGTTGAACTGTTCACTTGTTCGAGTAGTCTACTGCAAAAGGAACCAATTTTGCAAACTATTTCTCGATCGAACCTCCCAATTTATTACAAGTCGAACCGACTCGAACTTCAGAACTGATTTGTTTCGTGATTATAAATTTACCCTCGATATCTCGAACTTTCAAGTTATCGAAGCAATTTTCATTTCCATTGGAGGTTTTAGAAAGCTTTCAATTATCCGCTGGAAACAAGCTCAGAAACTCATCTATTTAGAAAGCATCTATTTTTTTCTTGCGTGATCACTTTAATTCTCCGGCTGTTTCTCTCTAGACTTTTTGGCTTTTCCTTCAAATTCAATATACTGACGAGGGACCGACAAAATTGATTTTTGGCTTCCAAGACGGTCTAGATTCGAAATAAATTGATATTTTCAGGGACGGTCTCTGGCTTTCCAATTTAGCCCGAGTGCATAGGGGTTTGGCATTATTCGGAATAACTACAGGACAATTTTATAAAGTTTTGTTATGTTTTTTAAAACAAACCACAATCTTAGACTGTGGTTTTACAAATGCTTTTAGTAGCAGCTTATACTGCAATGCAGGTTTAGGAATTGCGCTTCATTCCAAATGTCGATAAACATCAATTGATACATTGATACATTGACAAGCAGACAAGGGTGGCGAAACACGAAAATCATCGCTATTGGAAAGGCTCAATGTCAGTTTAAGCTCAGCCTCATTGAGATAAGAAGCTATCATGAAATTGTAAATCATTATACAGTGCAAAATTACTTCCAAATTAGAGGAAATCTTAAAACATAGTTTTTAAGGTGGGTAAACAGCAAATTAAAGAAGAGATAACAAAGCGAGAATAAACAAGGGTAATTACGAGTATTAAGAATTAAGACAGGTTACGAACACAAAGGTTAAAAAATTGCCATTTTGTTAAATGCCTCGTTTAAGATTGTGTTGAGTAAGGCTTTTGCAGGTATTTAAAAACCCCATTTCACACAATTGAGACAAAGATTGCTCATCCTAACATATCCATTTGCATTCTACTAGTCATATTAAACTATGGATAATTGGGTTCAAAGTTCCACAACGTGTTAAAGTACTCACATTGTCCAAGAAATAAGGAAAATTGTTCAACTAGGAGGCGTTATTTTCATGCACCACCAGCTAATTCTGGGGCAGAACTACTATCGTTGCAGCTTAAGGGGAATGGAACTTTCGAGCTGGAGAAAGTTTAATCAGTGACAGTTTGAAAAAGTAAATTTTTACCTGCATGCCTGGTTAAAGTTACTGAGCTTTATTCTAAAAGTTTGGCGCATTTGGGAGTCACTTTGAGATGAGTAAGGCATGGGTTCACAATAAAAAACCGTAAACTTGTGTATTTTTGCTTTGCACTCTCGATAAAAGAAACAAAAAAAAACAAGGTAAAAAATATATATATATATCACTATTCAGAAACGAGCATTTGCTTCAGTTTTCCAAGACTGTAATTTGTTTTTTCTCTTAAGTTTGCGTAAGACTCGTGGCACAAATGTTCCCTTCATTGTAATTTTCTATCGACCTTTATTTGCGTGAAATTCATCCCTACCAAAAACCATGAGGCGCTCGCGACCATGTGGCTCGAAATACCTGCTACACGTGGAAAAGCCATTATCTGTGTACAATAAACGTTAGGTGCCAAGGAGTTGTAGACTAGAAGCCTGCACTCAAAGTATACGGTATCGTTGGACGAATAATGGAAGACATCGTTACAAAAATTAAAGTGCACCTAACCCCAAAAATTTTTTTTCGCTAAAACGAATCCACTTGTTATTCGAAGCATTTTGGGCGAAAAAAATTTTTGAATTTGGTTGAATCCTCGATTTTCTATGCCCTTTCAAAGTCGCGCCTGAAGTGTTACGACCGCGTTTTAGGGAGTCTGGGGCGGCGGTTGCTGATGACGTCTACCTGGAACCAAACACAATGGCGCCTCAGTCAGCTCTCTGTATTTGCTCGAGAGAATGGAGAACCTGATCGTTCCAATATATCTTGGGACTAAAACGTCCAAGTTTCGTTCCAGAATCATTTCTTTTTCGTCACCGGAGTCAGAGTTAGGTTTCAATTCGGAAGACACCGAAATAAACTTCGATCGAGCACGTTCGACAACCGTGAACTCACTGCTTAGAGCTTTGAGAACAATTTGCAATATTTCAAGCGACGACGGGGAAGACTTCTTTGCGGACAAGCTGTTTGTATATTAGGAATGGAAAGCTAGATACGAAGTAGAGGAGCAGGCAAACGAAAAGCAGGTATGAAAACTCAAGGACTGCTTTGGATGGTAATTTCGTCACCTAAATGTATGTTGTCATGGTATGGTTGTTCTGTTAAATCCAGTTTGTGTTTTACTTTCTGGAATGCTTCATGTTAATAGGAGCGACGTAAGTGTTGCAGTTTTCGAGACTTGATGACCTCCAAAAGACTGGCTTCGATCGATTGAAAATCGTAGAATTGTTTGGACCTGTATTTTTGAAGCTGCGGGAAGCAAGGCGAAATTGGGAAGGAAACATTTCATACTATTACCGATTTCACACGTTTTAAGTCTTAACTCCAAATAACCAGTGTAAATTTTTTTCAAAGTTTGCAGTGAAATTCGTCGGATAAGCAAAAAGGATGTGTTCCCTGAGCGGTCCGCAGACATGAATGTTACGCGGTCATATTTTCGACACTATTGCATAGAATGTTTGTCGCACTGCCGATTTCCAAACCTTCGAAACACTCTGTGAGTGTAACAGTTTTGTTATCATGTAATTCCAAAGGATTAATCTTCGACTTTTATCTAAATCGAAAGAAAAATAAGTGTTGGTTGGCGGCGTACAGTTGCGACCTATTTACATATCAGTATATTTGGTCGTAACGCTTCTTGATTGATCACTCAACTTTGCCGGCTATGTTATAAATACTGCGGGATTGGAAGATATAGGTTGTCGGTAGTATTTCGAAAAATTGCTGGTTGGCTTTAAGCAGAAAATTTTGAAAATAGCGTTTGAAAGACTGCGGAACAAATTCCAGTGAGAATCCCTCAATGGTTCTCACAGACTCAGTTCGCTCGTTTCGGTTCAACAAAATCAACCATCGTTTATGTCTTTATTGTACCATTGACCGATCATCGCCAGTAAATTGTACAGCATATCTTTTTTTAGGTCTGGGATATTACTGCAACAGCCGATAGCACTTCTGGAAGGCACTTCTGTACACTTTTCGAATGTGTATTGCTCCATCCTGAAGGAAATGAGAGGTCGTGAGATATTCGACCTTCCTGGGTAGACGTCACAACAGCCGCTGGACCCATTCTCCTCAAACTCGGTCGTGAAACAAAATGACGGTGTTTTGGGGCTATTTTCGAGATTTCGTCGGGGCACAGAAAATCGAGGATTTAACCGAATCCAAAATTTGTTCGTAGAAGAATTTCAAATAACATGTAGATTCGTTTTAGCGGAAAAAAGATTTGGGGGTTAGGTGCACTTTAATTAACACAAGCACCCTTCTCGTCGAACGCTGAGTACTGCAGACGTTTCATTTGTCAGCAAGTAGACTCTAAAGCGCTTTCTTGTCTTTTTGATGCACAAACGTGTCCGTCTGCTATCACTGGTGTAACTAAATGGGCATTCAAAACTTGTCAGTTCAATTTGTCAAAAACTGAAAAGGTAACATTAAGCTGTAGGCCTCAAGGCTGATATTGGTCACTCTTCGAGCTTTTTACTGTCCATGAAATTTGAGAATGAAGGTGGTAGCCCATAAATTAGTCCCTGAGGCTTTCCCAGAAATGTCAGTCAACTGACAAAGAAACTCTGGGAGATTACTGCCTGTCTAGAGAAACAGAACTCAGAATAAAATCTTTAACAGAATTCGGACGGGAAGTGGTTCAGTCTTAACTGCGAATTCATGATTTGTACTTGTCATTATTTCAAAACCTGGGGCGGGTACAGGATAATAGAGACGGGGATTTAAGATACGGACCACCGAAGGCAGTCCCCTCCTCCAGAAAATTTTTAAAATTGAGGTCCTCGAAAATGGGACTTACGGCATTCTAAGGCCAAGTCAGTGTGTTATAATGTCTCATTTTTTAAAAAAAATTAGGGGCTTCGACGGAACCTCCTGACCCCCCCCCCCCCGTTCTGGTTCCTTCCTAGTAAACTGAATGAATCAACTGCTGTGAAAGAATTTGCCTCATTGATTCTGCAACCCCAAGGTACCAGCCAACGCTCCTTGAAAAATCCTAGATCGACCCCTGTTTATTTATTTTGTTTTTCTCTAATTCTATAAATACAGAACACACAGAACAGAAGAATTCCAAGAAGGAACAGAAGCAAACCCGGTACAAAAACACAATACATCTGTGGGAGTTTTTACTAGAGCTTCTTGAGGACGAAAGATACATCCCGTTAATTTCATGGACTAGGAAAGAAGAAGGAGAGTTCAAAATCAAGAGGCAGGAGGAAGTGGCGCGGAGGTGGGGCAGGTTGAAACAGCGAGCTGGAATGAATTATGATAAACTGAGTCGGGCACTGAGATACTACTACCAGAAAGGCATTATTAAAAAGGTGAGCAATTAGAAAGTTAAACTTTGTAGTATCTAGTTTCTCCGCACAAGAGTCTAGAGATTACAGGGTAAACATCGTTAATGTTTCACTCCCCACCCCCGAATAGTATGCTTGTACATCACAGGTTGTTTCCCCCTTCCCCCTACAATTCTTTTCTAGCGATTTATATTCCTAGAAGTTCTCGTGATTGGAGCCGGAGGGATAGTGTCTCACATAATTCATCATCAGGTTCTAGTTGACAGGCTCTGCATGGTGGGAGACAATTTTTTACCCCAGCAGGGAGGAGGAGGCGGGGGGGAAGTTAACACACAGGTATTCATGAGGAGGCTTTGTCGTGAGTTCCAAACCCTCGCCCTTTCTTTTGTTATTTTTCATAGAAAAAGTTAACTGTTCCATACACCCTCCATGGATCAATGATTTCTTTTGACACAGTTGCATGCATGTAAAGTTGAAAGACTACTCTCCTTTCCTAAACGTTTCACTTGAATAGCCCCTTGAGATACTTAGATAATAATTATTATAATATAATAACACTTAATTAATGTGTCAGTTGCTTTGGCCGAGGGATAACCCTCTACTAATAAAGGACACCTACCTTAAAGAATGACAAAACCTAAGGATTAAAAACAAAATGGCCTAGAGCCATTTAGAAATTTCATAAAATACAGAAGATAAAATAGCAATGACGCAAGGCTGATTTCTAAGTAGAAAAATTATGCGTCTGATAAACGCAACAACGACTCAATAGAGTCCAAATTGAAAGCCAACAATTGCGATCGTGGACAGCTGTTTTGACCCGGTTGGGTCTCGTCAGCACGGTGTGGCAGAGTCCAAATTGAAAGCCAACAATTGCGATCGTGGACAGCTGTTTTGACCCGGTTGGGTCTCGTCAGCACGGTGTGGCAGCCAAAAAAATAGAACAACCAGCACGATCGCCGATTGTCTACAAAATGGACATGATATGTACTGACCGCAGATGAAATTCAAATCCAAATGTCGGAATGGTGAATGTCACATGCAAAACGCGTGACTGTGAACAATAAGCAAAATCCAGAATATCATATTGTTTTCACGATAAGTAGATTGCGGACAGACAAAAACTGTCCCGCAGAAGATTTATGGCCTAAGAAGATAAAGTAGAAAAGCATTTCAAACCTGATTAATTATCACACCGATGGTAGCCGCTGCATAAATCATGCATAAGTTGAATCAACAGGCTGATTCATCGAATCGCGAAACATTTGTCTGTTTTGGAACCTTACGGATTTCCCCACGCTCTTCCATCCCTCAATTCGTGAAATCTCTGCCATTTCATATGCCTTCAGTTTGAAAAAGGTACTATTTGCAAGCGGAACTCCCGGCCCAGGTTGCTTACCCAACTGTCTGTTGTCTAAGTAAAGAATTTCTTCATCCGAATGTCTTTAAAAATAACGTTTTTAAGCCTGCGACAGCCGTCGAAGTTTTGGAGGGGGTCTAATTAGGAGTGCTGAAATCTCAGTTCACAGTCAAATATTCGGCGAATTTCCAGCTAACAGTCGAAATTTCAGCTCATTTTAATTATTTTCTATGCCTCTTCTTCCATTTCGCAACTGATTTGATTTTAGCTTTGTTTTAGCTTTTGATTTTAGATTTCATTCTGTAAACCTGCTTCCACTTCTTATGGTCTTCACTCTTTTAAGTATTTTGCATGCAAAACTTGGAACTCTTAGAACGGAGCCAACGTTAACTGATTTTAAACGTCTCTTCTCAAACTCATCAAGTTCAAGTTCATCAAGTTAAAACAAAGAAAATCACCACCGTGAAGGAGGTGTGGATAACAGTCTGCATACGAGCGACTCTACTTCTCCGTTTACTCCTTAGTTTTTGTTTTGACTGAGAAGATATATCAAACACTCGAGACACTGTTTCATCGGCTATCCAAACATCTCGAATTTCGTCAAAAAGACTCCTCTGCGCGTCGTATTTTCAACTCTCTTCTCGGTGTTTGGATGTCCCGTTGCAACGCTGTCTCTCGTGTTTGGTATATTACGTGAAAACATTCTCCTTTCAGGCATAATTGCTGCATGATTACTACACTAGTTAGGTTTTTATAATGCAGACAAACATAATGGTTAATAGTAATACTTGTTGTTTTTATATTAGCAACGTTATAGCTACTCTATAAATTAGAGACAACATAAAATCATGTGTGTATGTAAGTATGTATGTGTGTATTTTGTTTTGAAGTAATCTTCTGTCCTTTTTTGTCGCTAGGTGCAAGGCCAAAGACTGGTTTATAAATTTGACAAGCTTCCTTATGCGTACAAGCCTGTCAGGTACAATTGGCCGTGGCCAATCCCTGCGGAGGAAAGCCCCAAACCGGATCAACCAGATATTATTCCAAACCAGGTTTCCATGACAACACGCTGGCCAGTTATGAGCCAACCTTGTGTTCATTCACGAAGCGCGCCCACGAACCAACGTTTCGGTTGCCATGAATGTATTCCACGAAGCCATGCGCAAACGATGTGCCGCAGCCAGATAATGTTTCCACCTTGTAGATGTCTCGGGTCATCAGTTTACGGTGTGCGCATGCTCCATGATCCAACCTCCGTCCCCGTTGAAGTAATAACTAGATTTGTTTAACAATAACCAAAGGTTCACATCTTTTTCTTCCCATTTGTTTAAGTATAAGTTAAATAAGAAACTCGGTATACATTTGTCATTTTGTACTTATTTCAGTGACTGTATGACTGTGACTTTGTTGTAGAAAGGTTTCCTTTCATACGAAGGCCTCCTGCGCAGAATTGCTTTGAGCTCGTCATGCAATCTGAAAAGAAGATTGAGTGCCTGCGTAGTAAGCTGGGTGGATTTTCACATTTAACGACAGGAAACCGTGACACTCGGAATGCGATGAATTTTACTTAAAAATAATTTTTTCGACAAACGGTAAATCACTACATCTCGTAAAAAAAATGCGAGAAAAGTTGTTCGTCTTACGTACACCTTTTTGCTTTCCTGGAGGGGGAGGGGGGTGGGGGCAGTGTGCTTCCCGGTTTGTGATCTCTTGGGACCCGTTTCTCGGAAGGTCCCGAAAAGTTTTCGCACCCGAAATGCCGTAGCAAAATCCCAAACCTTTTAACTACAGAGCTGTTTCAATCATATATTCTTAATACTAACAGAGGTTCTCTTCATACAAGAATTTTCAGGCGTATACTCCTCTCTGTCTTTAAATACCGATGAACTAAAAATGGCTTTTCGGGCACGAAAAGATTCCGGGGTTTTCGAGAAACGGACCCCTGGTTTCAGACAGAGGGCAGAAAACGTCATTTCCAGACCAGTTTTCACAGCTGACTGTTCACATTCTAATCGCTGTACAACCCACGAAATCAAACTCGGGTTCAGACCAAAATAGCCATATATAATTATATATGATATCTATGGGCTAATTTCAGACAGAATCATCCATTCAGGGCTTTGGGACATACCTACTTCCGCCTACATAGCTAAATATGAAGTACCCCCCCCCCCCCTCCTACTCCCTTGGGCGAGGGGAAAGGAGGTGTTATGACATAGGTAAAAACAAAACTAAAGAAATGTATGTATATACGGTATATATAAAGATAATGTGATAAAATAAAACAGTCATCGCTTATTCAGTCGTTTAATTGATTCCATCGGTACCGTTACACGGGAGACTTAATGGGGGTCCTGCAATGTTATTTTCTGTGTCAACATTTGTTTTTGTTTTTTTTATTTTTTTCAGTGATTTATCTGCCTTCAGTAAATACACTTCGATAAACTTTCAATTCTACAAATTGAGCATCGTTGTTAAACATTTCTTTGTGATTTCATCAACGTCTCACTTGACTGTATTGAGCATTGGTTTGTTTCAAAGGAGGTACCTAACCAAAACTTCTTGTTTTAAGAAAGTTTTGTGTTAGTAAACTCTCTGCGTGTTCTACTGAAAATAGTCGAATCTGATTGGTTCTTCCTTTGTTGTCTATTTGACAATTAGATTATCAACTATCCCTTCATGGAAATCGAGAGCGAATAATCTAATTGTTTTAGTAGAATTCTAACAGAAACATACTTCAAATAACGGTTTCCAATTACTTCTCGACGTATTATTAAACTTTGTGCCTTAGAAAGATCGCTCTGATTGAATTGTCATTTGAAATTGAAGTTGTGTGCGCGCGACATCATTTTTTTCAATAATTTCAAGATTTTTAAAGTCAAGAAACCATTAATGTGTCTTCTTTTAGTCTTTTCAGGGATTTATTTATCCATCTGCATCGAAATGTTCGTTCAAAACTTCGTTAAAAACGAAAAAATGACGCCATTTGGTAGACGACCTCCGGCCATTGCACTCTAATGGCTGATAGTATACGAGTAGCTCAGCCAATCAGATTGCAGCATTGGCATCAGTATACTAGTGGAATTCTACTACTCGCTGATAGAACACAATCACGCACGTGTTGCTCTTGAAAGTAAAAATTGTTCTTGATTTTTGGCTTAAAAATATATAAAAGGTGTGCGTTTTATACTGCAATCCATCAGAATATCTTCTAAAATAAATAAAGGTAAAGGTAAAGGTAAACTTTATTTAGCCAGGGTGGCCCATTCAGCGACGAGGCTGGTATCCAGAGGGGCCCTGGACTAAAAATATAATAATTAAAAATACAAGACATCGTGATAATTTAAAAATACAAGATAAAATTTAAAAA